>Ga0247725_1001280_pt1 | contig 13247 bp, 10 predicted proteins | sample OKSTACKMCFT3sol_FD_183021 | JGI IMG/M metagenome (GOLD analysis project Ga0247725, IMG submission 183021) | Subsurface sediment microbial communities from gas well in Oklahoma, United States - OK STACK MC-FT3-sol | ecosystem: Environmental > Terrestrial > Deep subsurface > Rock core/Sediment... | reverse complement strand
GCCTTTGCCGGTCAGGCTGCCTTTGCCATCCAGATCAACAGCACGACGGGTGTGGTGACGGTCGAGCAGTACCTGTCGTTGGATCACCCGGCCGAAGCCAATGCCGGCAATGCTTACAACAGCTATGACGAGGCGATTGCACTGGCTACCGGCTCGCTGGGCGTGACGGTCACCCTGAAAGACGGTGACAACGACACGGTGACCAGTGCGACGGCGGATATCTCGGGCCAGGTGCGCTTCGACGACGATGGTCCGAATGTGGCGATTGCCGTGGCCAGTAACGTGCTGGTCGGGCTGGACGAGAGCGGCCCGAGTGGTGCGGCCAGCCTCGATACCCTGGCCGTGACCAAGGGCAATGACCCGGATGTGGCCGGCAGCGGCTACATCAGCAAGGCCGTGAGCGCAGGCGCCGTGGTGAATGTGACCACCGAGGCCTACGGTGCCGATGGTCCGGCTGCCACGGGCAGCAAGGTCTACAGCCTGACTGTGACCAATGCCACTTCGGGCCTGACCCTGACCGATGGCTCGGCCATCAACCTGGTGCTGCTGGCCAATGGCGTGGTGGTCGGGCAGGTGGTGGGCGGCGCCTTTGCCGGTCAGGCTGCCTTTGCCATCCAGATCAACAGCACGACGGGTGTGGTGACGGTCGAGCAGTACCTGTCGTTGGATCACCCGGCCGAAGCCGTGGCTGGCAATGGTTACAACAGCTATGACGAGGCGATTGCGCTGGCTACCGGCTCGCTGGGCGTGACGGTCACCCTGAAAGACGGTGACAACGACACGGTAACCAGTGCGACGGCGGATATCTCGGGCCAGGTGCGCTTCGACGACGATGGTCCGAATGTGGCGATTGCCGTGGCCAGCAACGTGCTGGTCGGCCTGGACGAGAGCGGTCCGAGTGGTGCGGCCAGCATCAATACCCTGGCCGTGACCAAGGGCAATGACCCGGATGTGGCGGGCAGCGGCTACATCAGCAAGGCGGTGAGTGCTGCCGCCGTGGTGAATGTGACTACCGAGGCCTACGGCGCCGACGGCCCGGCGGCGGCGGGCAGCAAGGTGTTCACTCTGGAGGTGAACAATGCCAACTCGGGCCTGACCCTGACCGATGGCTCGGCCATCAATCTGGTGCAGCTGGCCAATGGCGTGGTGGTCGGGCAGGTGGTGGGCGGCGCCTTTGCCGGTCAGGCGGCCTTTGCCATCGAGATCAACAGCAGCACGGGCGTGGTGACGGTCGAGCAGTATCTGTCGCTGGATCACCCGGCCGAAGCTACTGCAGCCAATGGTTACAACAGCTACGACGAGACCCTGGCACTGGCCACCAACTCGCTGGGTGTGACGGTCACCCTGAAAGATGGTGACAACGACACAGTGAAGAGCACGAAGGTGGATGTGTCGGGCCAGATTCGCTTCGACGATGACGGTCCGTCTATGCCGCAAGACATCCACAAGCAGCTGTTGGAGATCAATTCGGTCGACACCAATCTGCTGATTGTCCTGGATGTTTCCGGCAGCATGGATGACAGCCCCGGCGTGGCAGGTTTCAGCACCAAGCTGGCGCTTGCCAAGGATGCCATTACCCAGCTGATCAACGCCTACGACGGTTTCGGCGATGTGATGGTGCGGATGGTGGCCTTCAATGCTTCCGCCACTTCGAACCTGAGCGGTTCGGGTGAGATCTGGTTGACGGCTAACCAGGCGATCACGCTGATCAACGGGCTGTCGAACACCTTCGGCAATGGTCTGACCAACTATGATGCTGCTCTGCTGACGGCGATGAATGCCTTTGCTTCCCCCGGCAAAATCGTCGGTGGGCAGAACGTGGCTTACTTCCTGTCGGATGGCCTGCCCACGACTTCCAGCAACTGGCCTGGTGTGGTCGGTACGGGTGCCAATGGCATCAATGCGCCGGAGGAAGTGGCCTGGGAAACCTTCCTCAACACCAACGACATCAAGACCTTTGCCCTAGGCATGGGTGGGGCCGCCGATCAGGCGCAGCTCAATCCGGTGGCCTACGATGGTTTCGGTGCTGGTGCCGAGATGAATGGGGTGGTGGTGACCGACCTGTCGCAGCTGGCGGCGGTTCTCACCGGCACAGTGGTGATTCCGCAGGTGAGCGGAAATCTGATCAGTGAGGGCGTATCGGGAGGACTCGGTGGCTTTGGAGCCGACGGCCCTGGTGCATTGCCGATAGTTTCGATCCAGCATGATGGTGTGACCTATACCACGGCCTCTGCGCAGTACAACGCGGTTACTAACCTGCTGACGTTGACGACAGACGCGGGGGGAACTCTCAAGGTCAACTTCCTGACCGGTGCTTACACCTACAGTTTCGGGCTGGAAATCAATGCTGATGTGACCGAGAGCTTCGTCTATACCATCGTCGATGGTGATGGCGATCACGCCAGTGCAACGCTGTCGGTGCATGTCGAAGACACCGCACCGGTAACCGGCGCGGTCGATGAAGATGAGCTGCCTGGCGGTATCACCGACAACGATGCGCAGACCACTGTGGTCTCTGGCAGCGTGGTTGAGCTGCTGGTCGGAACGAACTCGGCAACCTTCAGCCTGGACACTACGCCCAGCGGAATGCCGGCATTGACCTCGGGTGGTGTGGCCATCACCTACAGCTTCCTTGGCGACACCATGACGGCCAAGGCAGGCTCGCTGGAGATCTTCACCCTCAAGCTCCAGAGCAACGGTGCATACACCTTTACCCTGAAGGGCCCGATAGATCACCCGAACGACAACAACAATGACAATGAGCGGCTGACGCTGGATCTGACTGGCGCCCTGGCGGCATCCGATGGAGTGAATCCGCTGCCACTGGCTGGCTCGCTGTTGATCGATGTCGAGGATGATGTGCCAATCGCCTTTACTCCGGTCAGGGCGCTGCTGGTCGATCAGGATGCCAATACCCACACAGTTACAGCAGGGCTGAACTTCGCCAACTCTGCAGGTGGGGATGGTGTCGGCAATGTGGTGTTCAACTTCACGGCAGGAACCGAGGCCAGGGATGCCGGTGGCCAGTTGCTCAAGCTCAATGGCCAGCAGTTGTACCTGCAGTACGGCGCCGACAATACAGAACTGGTGGCCAAGACCGCGGCGAATGTCGTCGGCTACACCATCGACATCAATCCGGGTGGCGACTCCTATACGCTGACCACCTATGGGCCGATATCCAATGGTTCCTTCGTGTCCGCCACCAATCTGACGGGTGTCGGTGCGGGTAATGTCGCTTACAAGGGATTGATCGATATCGGTGGCACCTCGCAGGACGTGCTGATATCCACCACGACGGCTGGCGGCAGTATCAATAGCGACAGCGACGACATCGGCATCTCCAACCAGTGGATCGACACCGGCGAGCGTATCCGCTTCGACTTCGTGAACAACCTGGTCGCTACGGGAGGAGGAACCACCGGCTTCACGTACAGCACCCACAATCTGGCCAATACCTACCGGCAGAAAATCTTCGTCAAGGGTGGCGCGAGCAATGAGGCCATATTGATCATTACTGCCATAGTGGCAGATAACGATGATGTGTTCGGCCTCTCTGATGTCGGCGAGACGCAGGTAAACCTGGCCACCAGCAATATCAAGGTGTTCAACGCATCAGGAGTCGATGTAACAGCATCGGTGACGCTGCTTGACCTCGGCAATTCGATCTCTGTCAGCGACATGAGAGATGGCTGGACCTTCCAGATCGATTCGGCTACCTCCTTCAGTGCCGTACATGTCCAGGGTGGCAGTGGCGAGGACTTCTCGCTGGGCTTCTTCAGCTACTCGCAGACCTCTGTGCAACAGCCAATCAGCCTGTTGCATCCGGTGATTGGTACTGATGGCGATGATGATTCGGTCAGCAGTGCCATCCAGGCCACCTTGTATCCCGCCTCTACCAGTGTTCAGGGCACCAGCGGGGACAATGTCATGACGGGAACTGCCTCGGTCGACTACCTGTTTGGCAACGGCGGCAACGATACGCTGAGCGGCCTGGCAGGCGACGATGCGCTATCCGGTGGGGATGGTAACGACATCCTGATTGGTGGTCTCGGCAACGACCTGCTTTCCGGCGGTGCAGGTGCCGATACCTTCCGCTGGCTGGCGGGCGATACCACGGGTGCCGACAAGGTGCTGGACTTCAAGCCGAGCGAGGGTGACAAGCTGGATCTCACCCAGCTGCTGGTCGGCGAGAGCTATAACGCCGGGTCGCTGGACGACTTCCTCAGCTTCTCGGTAGTCGATAACAGTACGGTGATCTCGATTGCACCCACAGGGGCAGGCGCACCTACTACAAGCATCGAACTGAGCGGCTTCAATGTGGCTGTCGAGTACGGCGTCACTCCCGGCGGTGGTGGCATCATCTCCGCTGGTGCGGATACCGCTACCGTGATCAATGGGCTGCTGGGTGACAATGCTCTGCAAGTCGCCTGATTGATGACATGGGCCAAGGCCCGCTACCCTTAGCCGGGTAGCGGGCTTTTTTATGCCTGGAGGAAGCCACATGGTGTATGTGCAGAGGGATGGGGAAGGGCGGCTGCTGCGGGTGGAGCACGATCCGTTCGAGGATATGACGGAGACGCTGTCGGTCGAGAGCGAGGAGTTGCACAACTGGCTGGCGGCCCGTGAAGAGGTCAAGGAGCGCCTGGCCAGCCTCAAGGAGTCGGACCTGGAGCTGGTCCGGGTGCTGGAGGACGTGGTCGGGGTGCTGGTGGAGAAAGGCGTGATCCGCTACACCGACCTGCCCGAGGCGGCCCGGCGCAAGCTGGACCAGCGCGCGGTGACCCGTGCCGAGATCGAGGGCCTGAGCGGCCTGCTCGGCGACGACGAGCACCATCTGATCTGAGGTGAGCTACACCACACGAGGTGTAGCCCTGCTCCACAGCACTAAGGCCTCAACCATGCCAGCAGCACGTCCAGCAGGCGGTTGGCGAAGGCCCACTCGTTGTCGTACCAGGCCAGTACCTTGACCAGGTTTTCGCCCTGCACTCGTGTGTGGTTGAGGTCGACCACGCAGGACACCGGGTAGCCATTGAAGTCAATGGACACCAGCGGCAGGTCGTTGCACTCCATCACCCCCAGCGGCAGCTGGCGCGCGGCGCGCTGCAGGCAATCGTTGATTGCCTCGCGGCTGGTCGGGTGTTCGCTGCTGAAAGTCAGGTCGAGCAGCGACACGTTGGCCGTCGGTACCCGCACCGCCATGCCATCCAGGCGGCCGTGCAGCTCGGGGATGACCAGGCCGATGGTCTTGGCCGCGCCGGTGCTGGTGGGAATCATCGACAGCGCGGCGGCGCGGGCGCGATAGAGGTCGTTGTGGGTCTTGTCGAGCAGGTTCTGGTCGTTGGTATAGGCATGCACCGTGGTTATCAGGCCCTGGCGGATGCCCACCGCGGTATGCAGCACCTGAGCCAGCGGGGCCAGGCAGTTGGTGGTGCAGGAGGCGTTGGAGACGATCTGCTGGTTGCCCAGCAGCTGGTGGTTGACGCCATAGACCACGGTCAGGTCGGCCGTGTCCAGGGGGTGCGAGAGCAGCACCCGTGGCGCGCCGGCGGCCAGATGCTGCTCGGCCAGCGCGCGTTTCTTCAGGCGCCCGGTGCAGTCGATCACCACGTCCACGGCGAGCTGCTTCCAGGGCAGTTTGGGGATTTCCTTCTCGCCGAACAGGCGGATCGACTGGCCATGGACCTGCAGCACATCCTCGTGCAGGCCGACATGGCCGGTGAAGCGGCCGAAGGTGGAATCGAAGCGGGTCAGGTGGGCGAGCGTCTTGAAATCACCGGTTTCGTTGATCGCTTCGACATGAATCTGGTTTTCCAGTCCACGCTCGAACAGGGCACGGACCAGGGCGCGACCGATGCGCCCGTATCCATTCAGGGCAATACGCAGCATGACAGTCTCCGACTGGCGGGTCTGCCCTTAGCATAGGCGGCCCATTCGCCGCCTGCGCGTCAGCGGTTGCGCGCGCCGCCGAAGGAGGCGCAGCCGCGCTGCACTTCGCTGTTCAGGCGCAGCTCGGCGCTGAGGTGTTGCACCGCGCCACTCATGCTGTCCACACAGCGCTGCGGCGCCAGCCAGAGCTCCAGGCGCTGGCCATTGGCCTCGCTGCTGAGGTTGAAGCGTCCTTCCGGCAGCTGCTCCTCCAGGTAGGGCAGGGCCAGGGGCGGCTGGCCGGGGCGCAGCAGCACCAGGCCCTGGTCGCTGACGCCCAGGCTCCAGTCCGGCTCATGGCCGTTGGCGCGCAGCAGCAGGCGCTCGAAACCCGGTTCATTGCAGCCGGGCCCCTCGCCTTGCAGGCGGTAGACCTGCGTCGGGCGCAGCGCGCCATCCAGCCCGGTCTCGCTGGTCGAACCCAGGGTGCCGAGCAGGTCGACGAACAGCCTGTCGTGGCCGTCGGCCAGCAGTTGGCCGGCTTCGCGGGCGATGTCGCTGTTGCCCTCGTTGATCACGGCATAGTGGCGCTGCTCGCCGCAGGGGCGTAGCAGCAGGCGGCCGTCGACCAGGCCCAGCTCGCCCTGCAGGCGCTGGGCGGGGGTAACGGGCTTGTTCTCGTACACGCTGAACAGCTGGCAGCCGGCGAACAGCGGCAGCAAGGCGAACAGCAGGGTGCGGGCTTTGGGCATGGGGCTCTCCTTGCGGTCAGGGTGCCAACTTACCCAGCACGGCCGCTCAGCTCAAGGCTGGAAACATGCGGCAAACTTGTATAGTCGCGAGCATGCGGCCATCCTCCAGACAAGACCTTTCCGAGTGTGATCATGGATAGAAGCACTGGCTCAGGCCTGTCGTTCGCCAGGCGTATCTACTTGCCCCGCTGCATCGGCCTGGGCATCGGTTTCTTCTGCGTGGCGGCCGGCCTCTGGCCACTCGAGCCGGCGCCCTGGCTCTGGGCGCTGCTGCTGTTCAACGGCTTTCTCTGGCCACATCTGGCCTTCCAGGTCGCCCGGCGCGCGGCCTCGCCGTTCCAGGCCGAGCGCCGCAACCTGCTGGTCGACTCGCTGTTCGGCGGTTTCTGGACCGCGACCATGGCGTTCAACGTGCTGCCCAGCGTGACCATCCTGGCGATGATGGCGATGAACAACATCGCTGCCGGTGGTGGGCGTTTCTTCCTCAAGGGCAGCCTGGCCATGCTGGCTGGCGGCGGCCTGTCGATGCTGCTGTTGGGGCCGGCCTTCAGCCCGGACACCAGCATGGCGCAGCTCTACGCCTGCCTGCCGATGCTGATTCTCTATCCGCTGGCCCTGGGCTGGGTCAGCTACAACTTGAGCATCAAGCTGGCCGAGCACAAGCAGGCCCTGCGTGCCGCCGGCCGTACCGACAGCCTGACCCGGTTGTTCAACCACGGCCACTGGAAGGATCTGCTGCACCATGAGTTCGATCGCTGTCGCCAGGGCCAGCAGCGGGCCACCGTGGCACTGATCGACGTGGACCATTTCAAGGAGATCAATGACCGCCATGGCCACCTGGTCGGCGACAGTGTGCTGCGCCTGCTCAGCGAGAAACTGGTGCAGAGCCTGCGCGCCGAGGACCTGGCCGGGCGCTATGGCGGCGACGAGTTCTGCGTGATCCTGCCCAATACACCGCCGGTGCTGGCCGGGGAGGTCATGGAGCGGCTGCGCCAGGCGCTGGGCGAGGTGCGCAGCGAACTGGCCCCGGGGCTGCGCATCACCCTCAGCATCGGCCTGGCCGGCTACAGCCCGTTCCAGCTGGACGCCACGCACTGGCTCAAGGATGCCGACCGGGCGCTTTACCTGGCCAAGAGTCGAGGACGCAACCAGGTGGTGATGGCCAGCGAGTCGCCGGCTCCCGAGGACGGCCAACAGCAGGTCTATCCCGGCGCCTGAGTTCCCACGCCGCCGCCGGCGTGTCAGGCTATGGACCTTTCCCACGCGTGGATACCGTCATGACCAGTGAAGCCGCCAGCCTCCGCGAGCCGCTCAACGCCATCGAGGTGCGCATCCTCGGCTGCCTGATCGAGAAGCAGGCCACCACCCCGGAAACCTACCCGCTGACCGTCAATTCCCTGGTCCTGGCCTGCAACCAGAAGACCAGCCGCGAGCCACTGATGAACCTCAGCGAGGGCCAGGTCGGCCAGGCCCTGCGCGCCCTGGAGGGGCGCGGCCTGACCCGCCTGGTGATGGGCGGGCGCGCCGACCGCTGGGAGCACCGGGTGGACAAGGCCCTGGAGCTGGTCAAGCCGCAGCAGGCGTTGCTCGGCCTGTTGTTCCTGCGTGGCCCGCAGACCCTCAGCGAGCTGCTGACCCGCAGCAACCGCCTGTTCCAGTTCGATGACGTGGCCGAGGTGCAGCACCAGCTGGAGCGCCTGGCCGCGCGCGAGCTGGCCTGCCTGTTGCCGCGCCAGAGCGGCCAGCGCGAGGACCGCTACATGCACCTGCTCGGCGAGCAGGCCGACCTGGACGCCCTGCTGGCCGCGCGCCAGGCCGAGGCCCCGGCGCAGCGTGGCGGCGACGACAGCCGTATCGCTGAGCTGGAGGCCCGCGTGGCCGCCCTGGAGGAGCGCCTGGCGCGCCTGGAAGGCTGATCGCGCCGGGCTGGCCCGGCTTCAGGATTCGTTAAGACTCGCTGCCGATACTCCCCTCCACGAACCCGCCCGTGGAGGGAGTCCGATGAGTCAATCCGAATGGAACAACGCTTTCCCGCTGCACTTCGGCAGCGATCCGCAGGGCCAGTCGAGCATCAACCTGGCGACCCCTGCCAACGCCCAGCGCGACCTCTTCGAGGCCTTCGTCCGTGAGCGCTTCAGCGCGGCGCATGGGGCCCGCATCAGCCATTTCATGCCCGAGCTGTTCGGCCTGCACACGGCGCAGGATGAGCTGACCGCGGTCTGTGGTACGCGCCTGGCGCAGCAGGAGGCGCTGTTTCTCGAGCAGTACCTGCAGCAGCCGGTGGAGCAGGTGATCGCCCGCCTGGCCGAACGCCCGGTGGAGCGCCGGGAAATCGTCGAGGTCGGCAACCTGGCCGCCAGCAGCCCCGGCAACGCGCGCCTGATCATCATCGCCATGACCTGCCTGCTGGCCCGCCGCGGCCTGCAATGGGTGGTGTTCACCGGCGCCGCCGGCCTGATCAACAGTTTCCGTCGCCTCGGCCTGGCGCCGTTGCGCCTGTGCGAGGCCGACCCGCAGCGCCTGGGCGAGCAGCGCCATGCCTGGGGCCAGTACTACGAGCAGCGCCCGCAGGTGTTCGCCGGCAATATCCAGCTCGGCTACCGCCAGCTGTGCGAGCAGGGTGTGCTGCAGCGCCTGGGGTTTCTCCTGCCCTGTGCGGAGGCGCCCCATGCAGCCTGAACTGCAACGCCTGAAAGACAGCCTGCGCGACCATGCCGCACGCCAACCCGGGCGCCTGGCGCTGTGGGGCGATCAGCAACGGGTGGATTACGCCGAACTGTGGGAAGAGGTGCAGCGGCGCGAGCAACTGCTGCGCCAGCAGGGCTGCGCGGTGTTCGCCCTGGCCCTGGAGAACGGTCCCGAGGCACTGCTCTGGGACCTGGCCGGGCTGTTCGCCGGCGTGGCTTGCGTGATCCTGCCGCCGTTCTTCAGCCCGGCCCAGCGCGCCCACTGCCTGCGCCAGAGCGGCGCCAGCCTGGTGCTCGGTGATGCGGCGATGGACGAGGAGCTGCGTGCCTGTGGCTTCCACGGCGATGGCCAGTTCTGGCGGCCGAACGAGCCGGGCGCGGTCGTCCAGCTGCCGCCGGGCACGGCGAAGATCACCTACACCTCCGGCACCACCGGCACGCCCAAGGGCGTGTGCCTGAGCGCCGCGGCCATGCTGCGGGTCGCCGGCGAGCTGGAGGCGGCCAGCCGCGAGACGGCGCCACAACACTACCTGGCGGTGCTGCCACTGGCCGTGCTGCTGGAGAACCTCGGCTGCTACGCGGCGCTGCTGGCCGGCGCCACCCTGAGCCTGCCGTCGCAGCGCCAGCTGGGCATCCAGGGCGCCAGCGGGGTGGACTGGCCGCGCCTGCTCGGCATGCTGGTGGCGCGCGGGGCGCAGAGCCTGATCCTGGTGCCGCAGCTGCTGCTCGGCCTGGTTAGCGCCATCGAACGTGGCGCCATGCCGCACGGCGGCCTGCGCTTCGTCGCCGTCGGCGGCGCGCGGGTGGCGGACGAGCTGCTGGCCCGTGCCGCCCGCCTGGGCCTGCCGGTGTACCAGGGCTACGGCCTGTCCGAATGCGCCTCGGTGGTCTGCCTCAATCGTCCCGGCGCCAACCGCCCCGGCAGTGTCGGCCGGCCGCTGCCGCATGTGCGCGTGCGCCTGGCCGAGGACGGCGAAGTGCTGGTGGCCGGCCCGGTGCTGCTCGGCTATCTGGGCGAGCCGCCGTTCGCCGGCCAGTGGTGGCCCACCGGCGATCTCGGCGAGTTCGATGCCGACGGCTACCTGTACCTGCGCGGGCGCAAGAAGCACCAGTTCGTCACCAGCTTCGGGCGCAACGTCAATCCCGAGTGGGTCGAGGCCGAGCTGACCCAGAACGGCGTGCTGGCCCAGGCCTTCGTGCATGGCGAGGGCCAGCCGGAAAACCTGGCGCTGCTCTGGCCGCTCGACCCGGCCTGCAGCGACGCCGCCATCGAGGCCGCCGTGCAGCAGGCCAACGCCGGCCTGCCTGACTACGCCCGGGTCGGCCGCTGGCGCCGCCTGGAACAACCCTTCACTCCGGCCAATGGCCTGCTCACGGCCAATGGTCGCCCCCGGCGCGACGCCATTCTGGCGCGCTACCGCGAGCTTTTTCACGAACCACAACCCGTATGAGGTCCCCCATGAATTTCTTCGACGAACTGCAAGCCGCCACCCAGACCGAGCGCGAGGCCCTGTTCGGCGTGTCGGTGATCCGCGAGGCCATCGCCGGCCAGGTCAGCCTGGAGGGCTACATCGCCTTCCTGACCCAGGCCTACTACCACGTGCGCCACACCGTGCCGCTGATGATGGCCTGCGGCGCGCGCCTGCCGGCCGGCATGGAGTGGCTGCGCAAGGCAGTGTGCGAATACATCGACGAGGAGTACGGCCACGAGCAGTGGATTCTCGACGACATCCGCGCCTGCGGCGGCGATGCCGAGGCGGTGCGCAACGGCCAGCCGAGCCAGGCCATCGAGCTGATGGTCAGCTACCTGTACGACTGCATCGCCCGCGGCAATCCGGTAGGGCTGTTCGGCATGGTCAACGTGCTGGAGGGCACCAGCATCGCCCTGGCGACCCAGGCCGCCGGCACCATCCAGGGCCGCCTGGGCCTGCCCAAGGAGGCCTTCAGCTACCTGTTCTCCCACGGCGCGCTGGATATCGGCCACATGCAGCACTACCGCAACCTGATGAACCAGCTGCAGCGCGAGGAGGACAAGGCCGCAGTGATCCACGTCAGCAAAGTGGTCTACCGCCTCTATGCCGACATGTTCCGCGGCCTGCCGCGGGCGGTGCCGGAGGTGCAGCATGCGACTGCCTGAGTGCCGCGTGCTGCTCACCGGCGCCAGCGGCGGCATCGGCCTGGCACTGGCCGAGCGGCTCTGCGCCGGCGGTGCCCAGGTGCTCGCCGTGTCCCGCCAGGGCGGCGCGCTGGACGAGCTGGCGCGGCGCTACCCGCAGCAGCTGCGGCGCATCGAGGCCGACCTGAGCGAGGCGGCCGGGCGCCAGGTGGTGGTGGAGGCCGCGCGCGGCCTGGGCGGGCTGAACCTGCTGATCAACGCGGCCGGGGTCAACCGTTTCGCCATGCTCGAGCAGCTGGGTGATCAGGAGATCGCCGAGATGCTCGGTCTCAACCTGGTCGCCAGCGTGCAGCTGACCCGCGCCCTGCTGCCGCTGCTGCGCCAGCAGCGCCAGGCCCTGCTGGTCAATGTCGGCTCGATCTACGGCTCCATCGGCTATGCCGGCTACGCCACCTACTGCGCCAGCAAGTTCGCCCTGCGCGGCTTCTCCGAGGCGCTGCGCCGCGAGCTGGCGGACACCGGCGTCGGCGTGCTCTACGTGGCGCCGCGCGCCACCCGCACGCCGATGAACAGCAGCCAGGCGGTGGCGTTGAACAGCGCGCTGAAAGTCGCCATGGACCCGCCGCAGAACGTCGCCGCCGCGGTGATCGCCGCCATCGAGGCGGACCGCAGCGAACTCTACCTGGGCTGGCCGGAGCGCTTCTTCGTGCGCCTCAACGGCCTGTTCCCCGGCCTGGTCGACCGCGCGCTGCGCAAGCAGCTGCCGCTGATCCAGAAATTCACCCACAAGGAGATGCCCCGATGAACAAGTTGCTCACCTTGCTGCTCGCCTGCGCCCTGAGCCTGCCGGTCTGGGCCCTGGACGAGGCCGGCAGCCAGCGCCTGCGCGAAGTACAGACGCGCTGGGCGCAGATCCAGTACGAATTGCCCGAGGCCGAACGGGCCAAGGCCTTCGAGCGCCTGGCCGCCACCAGCGAGACCTTCACCCGCGAGCAGCCGCAGGCCGCCGAGGCCTGGATCTGGCGCGGCATCGTCACCAGCAGCTGGGCCGGTGCCGAAGGCGGGCTGGGCGCCCTGGGCAAGGCCAAGCAGGCACGGGCTTTCCTGGAGCAGGGCCTGGCCCTCGATCCCCAGGCCCTGCAGGGTTCGGCCTACACTAGCCTGGGCACCCTGTACGACCGGGTGCCGGGCTGGCCGATCGGCTTCGGCGACGAGGATAAGGCGCAGGAGCTGCTGCAGCAGGCCCTGCGCATCAACCCCACGGGCATCGACCCACTGTATTTCTGGGGCGACCACCTGTACCGTCAGGGCCACTACGCGCAGGCCCGGGAGGCGTTGCAGCAGGCGCTGCAGGCACCGCCACGCGCGGGACGCGAGCTGGCCGACCGGGGCCGGCGCGGCGAGATCGAGACGCTGCTGCAGGCGGTGAACCAGGAACTGGACTGAGGGGGCTACATGCGGCTGTTGCTGGTCGAGGACGACAGGGCGCTGGGCGAGGGCGTGCGTCTGGGGCTACGCCAGGAAGGCTACACGGTGGACTGGCTGGAGGATGGCGCCAGCGCCGTGCATGCGCTGCTCAGCGAGGAATTCGACCTGCTGGTCCTCGACCTCGGCCTGCCGCGCCTGGATGGCCTCCAGGTGCTGCGCCAGCTGCGGGCCAGCGGTTCGGCCCTGCCGGTGCTGATCCTCACTGCGCGCGACGCCACCGGCGACCGCATCGCCGGCCTGGATGCCGGTGCCGACGACTATCTGGTCAAGCCCTTCGACCTCGACGAGCTCAAGGCCCGCCTGCGCGCGCTGCTGCGCCGCAGCGCCGGGCGCGCCCAG
>Ga0247725_1001278_pt1 | contig 13251 bp, 13 predicted proteins | sample OKSTACKMCFT3sol_FD_183021 | JGI IMG/M metagenome (GOLD analysis project Ga0247725, IMG submission 183021) | Subsurface sediment microbial communities from gas well in Oklahoma, United States - OK STACK MC-FT3-sol | ecosystem: Environmental > Terrestrial > Deep subsurface > Rock core/Sediment... | reverse complement strand
ACCCGGAAGGCTGGAAGCTCGGCGCCGCCGCCATCTCGCGCTTCTACCGCACCTTCGACGCCTGGTTCGGCAACAAGCAGACCCCGGTCAACGGCATCCTGCCGCCCAGCCCGGAAGAGAAGTTCAAAGACCGCCCCGAATTCGAGCTGGAGAACATCCGCAAGAACACCATGATCGGCACCCCGGACGAGATCATCGCGCGCATCCGCTACTACCAGGAGCTAGGCGTGGACGAGTTCAGCTTCTGGTGTGACAACAGCCTGCCCCACGCCGAGAAGAAGAAGTCCCTGGACCTGTTCATCAAGCATGTGGTGCCCGCGTTCCGCTGATCCCCCGCTCTCCCTTCTGACTCGCCATGCCGATCGAGCGTCCAGGCATGGCGGGTCGTTTTGCGTTATCCCGCCTATAGAACTGCCCGGTAGCGGTTCAGTGCCCAGCCGCTGTCTCTCCCATGCTCCATCCCGCGCATGTGGGCCCCAGGTTGCCCGGAGCGAGAACAATCGTGAGAAGCTCGCGACCTCAAGAAAGACGCCGACGAGGAGGTCGCCGCATGCATTTCACCCACATGTCCGTCGCCCGGAAGCTGAAGTTCTACCAACTGGTGGCGTTCGACCAGGTCCTGCAGAGTGGCTCCCTCTTGCGTGCGGCGCAGGCGCTCAACCTCACCCAGCCCGCTGTGACCAAGATCATCCATGAGCTGGAGTCCTACTTCGGCGCCCCCCTGCTGGTGCGCAGCAACCGGGGTGTCAGCGCCACGCCCCTGGGCGAGCGCGTGGCCCGTCGGGGCAAGTCGCTGCTGGCCGAGCTGCGCGCCCTGACGGACGAGGTCAATGCCTACCAGGAGGGCACCTCGGGCCACGTCGTGGTCGGCACGCTGATTTCCGCATCCAGCTCCTTGCTGCCCCAGGCCCTGCAATTGCTCAAGCAGCGGGCGCCGAAGGTGCTCGTCTCCCTGCGCGTGGGGCAGATGGACCAATTGTTCCCGGCCCTCACGGTGGGTGAAGTGGACCTGGTGGTCGGGCGCGTGCCGGATGACTGGCGCGCCCACCGCAAGGCATCCCAACTGGAGGTCACCGTGCTCTACGGTGAGGAGCTGGCCATCGTCGCCGGCGCCCGCCACCCCTTGCTCCGGCAGCCCAGGGTACAGCTCGGCCAACTGCTGGGTTGCCCGTGGGTCCTGCCGACCCAGGACTCACTGCTGCGCCGTACCGTGGATGGCTTGTTCCACGAAGCCGAGCTGCCCCTGCCGGGCAACCTGGTGGAGTCACTGTCGATCCTCACCAACATCAGCCTCATGCAAGACCAACAGACCGTCGCCGTCATGCCCCTGGAAGCTGCCCGGCAGTTCACCGAGGCCGGGCTGCTGGGCATCCTCGACCTGGGCCGTCGCCTGCAGTTCGGTGATATCGGCTACTTCCGCGCCGGCAACCGGGACCTCGGCCCAGCCGTGCAGCTGTTCCAGCGCTGCCTGGAGGAAGCCGGCGCGCTGCAGCACGCTGCCCCTGCAGAACCCGCAAATATTCCATAAACCAATACCAGAGAGCTGTTTCTTCATTATTCGCTTATAGGACACCTCCCTAGACTCCTCCGAAACCCTTGGAGTCGGAGGCTGCTGTGTCCAATCCCCCTGCCCTGCTGCGCAATTACGTAAACGGCGAATTCGTCACCACGCCCCGGACCTTCGACAAGGTGTCCCCCATCGACGGCCGCCTGCTCGGGCAAGTCTGCGAAGCCGATGCCGAACTGGTCGACCGCGCCGTGGCGGCAGCCCGGTCGGCCCTGGAAGGTCCATGGGCACACTACAGCGCCAGCCAGCGGGCTGACGTACTGCTTCGCATCGCCGAAGGCATCGAACGGCGCTTCGACGCCTTCGTCGCCGCAGAGGTGGCCGACACCGGTCGCCCGGTGCACCAGGCCCGGACCCTGGACATCGCACGGGGCGTGCAGAACTTCCGCACCTTCGCCGAGCTGATCCGCCAGACCGGAGGCGAGTACTACGAGATGCGCACCGCCGATGGCGATGACGTCTTCAGCTACACCCTGCGCAAACCCCATGGCGTGGTGGCGATCATCTCGCCGTGGAACCTGCCGATGCTGCTGCTCACCTGGAAAGTGGCGCCGGCGCTGGCCTGCGGCAACGCGGTGGTGGTCAAGCCATCGGAAGACACCCCCTCCACAGCCACACTGCTGGCGGAAGTGATGCAGGCCGCTGGCGTGCCGGCGGGGGTGTTCAACCTGGTACATGGCTTCGGGCCGAACTCCGCTGGGGAATTCCTCACCCGCCAACCGGGCGTGGACGCCATCACCTTCACCGGCGAATCGCGTACCGGCGCCACCATCATGAAGGCGGCCGCCGAGGGCGTGCGCGAAGTCTCCTTCGAACTGGGTGGCAAGAATGCGGCCGTGGTCTTCGCCGATTGCGACTTCGAGGCCGCCGTCGCTGGCGTGCTGCGCTCCAGCTTCACCAACAGCGGGCAGGTGTGCCTGTGCTCGGAGCGCGTCTATGTCGAGCGGCCGATCTTCGAGCGCTTCGTCGCCGCGCTGAAGGCCGGTGCCGAGGGCCTGAAGATCGGCTACCCCGACGAGCCCGACGTGAAGATGGGCTCGCTGATCTCCCACGCACACCGCGACAAGGTGCTCAGCTACTTCGAACTGGCACGCCAGGAAGGCGCCACCGTGGTGACCGGCGGCGACATCCCCCACTTCGGCGACGCCCGCGACCAGGGCGCCTATGTGCGGCCGACCATCTGGACCGGGCTGGCGGACGACGCCCGCTGCATGCGCGAGGAAGTCTTCGGGCCGGTCTGCCACGTTGCTCCCTTCGACCGCGACGACGAGGTCATCGCCCGGGTCAACGACTCCGACTACGGTCTTGCCGCCGCCATCTGGACCCGTGACCTGAAGCGTGCCCACCAGGTGTCCCGACGCCTGCGCGTGGGCATGGTGTGGGTGAACACCTGGTTCCTGCGCGACCTGCGCACGCCCTTCGGCGGCGCCCGCCTTTCGGGGCTCGGCCGGGAAGGCGGGCGCCATTCCCTGGACTTCTACTCCGAAGCCACCACCGTCTGCGTCAATCCCTGAGCAGGAGCAACCCATGCATCCAGCACTCCTCGAAGCCGCCGAACGCCTGCGCCAGGCCGAGCACAGCGGCCAACCCTGCGCCCCAGTGCGCGACCTGATCGCCCGCGCCCTGGACGAAAACCCCGGGCAAGACCCGGTCGCCCTGGCCTATGCCATCCAGCGCTGCAACACCCAGGCAGCCCGTGACGCCGGCCTGCGCCCGGTGGGCCGCAAGATCGGTCTGACCTCCCGCGCCGTGCAGCAGCAACTGGGGGTGGACCAGCCAGATTTCGGCCTGCTGTTCGCCGACCACGCGCGCGGCGACGGCCAACCCATTGCCTGGAGCGACACCCGGCAACCCAAGGTCGAGGCGGAAATCGCCCTGGTCCTGGAGCACGACCTGCCCTATGAGCGCCACACCGTCGCAGACCTGATCCGCGCCACCGCGTTCGCCCTACCGGCCATCGAGGTGGTCGGCAGCCGCATTGCCAACTGGGACATCCGCCTGGTGGACACCATTGCCGACAACGCCTCCTCCGGCCTGTTCGTGCTCGGCACCCGGCCGGTCAGGCTGGAGCAGCTCGACCTGGTGCGCTGCGGCATGAACATGACCCTGCGCGGCGAGCCGGTCTCCGTGGGTGCCGGCGCCGCCTGTCTGGACAACCCGCTCAACGCCGCCGTCTGGCTGGCCGACACCATGGCCCGTCTGGGCGAGCCCCTGCGCGCCGGCGACATCCTGCTCACCGGCGCCCTGGGCCCCATGGTCACGGCCCGGCCGGGGGATGTGTTCACCGCCCATATCCAGGGCCTGGGCAGCGTCAGCGCCGCCTTCGCCCGCCAGGACTGAGGGGATCGTCCATGCAGAAGAAACGCAAAGTCGCCATCGTCGGCTCCGGCAACATCGGCACCGACCTGATGATCAAGATCCTGCGCAACGCGCGGCATCTGGAAATGGGCGCCATGGTCGGTATCGACCCGGCCTCCGACGGTCTGGCCCGCGCAGCACGACTGGGCGTGGCCACCACCCACGAGGGCGTGGAGGGGTTGACCCGCCTGCCGATCTTTAGCGAGATCGACTTCGTCTTCGACGCCACCAGCGCCGCCGCCCATGTGCAGAACGATGCCTACCTGCGCAGCGTGAAGCCCGGCATCCGCCTCATCGACCTGACCCCGGCAGCCATCGGCCCCTACTGCGTGCCAGTGGTCAACCTGGAGCAGCACCTGGCAGCGCCCAACCTCAACCTGGTCACCTGCGGCGGCCAGGCCACCATCCCCATGGTCGCCGCCGTGTCGCGGGTGGCCAAGGTCCACTACGCCGAGATCATCGCCTCCATCGCCAGCAAGTCCGCCGGTCCCGGCACCCGCGCCAATATCGACGAGTTCACCGAAACCACCTCGAAGGCCATCGAAGTCATCGGAGGGGCGGCCAAGGGCAAGGCGATCATCATCATGAACCCGGCCGAACCGCCACTGATGATGCGCGACACCGTGTTCGTGCTCAGCGACGCCGCCGACCCGGCGCAGGTAGCCGCCAGCGTGGCGGAAATGGCCGCCGCCGTGCAGACCTACGTGCCCGGCTATCGGCTCAAGCAGCAGGTCCAGTTCGACCGGGTGCAAGACCTGAACATCCCCGGCCATGGCCGCTTCAGCGGGCTCAAGACCTCCATCTTTCTGGAGGTGGAAGGGGCCGCCCACTACCTGCCGAGCTACGCCGGCAACCTCGACATCATGACCTCCGCCGCGCTGGCCACCGCCGAGCGCATGGCCCAGGCGATGAACCACGGCTGAGGAGACGCCCCATGACATTCGACCCGAGCAAAAAGCTCTACATCTCCGACGTGACCCTGCGCGACGGCAGCCACGCCATTCGCCACCAGTACTCGATCGAACAGGTGCAAACCATCGCCCGCGCCCTGGATGCAGCCCGCGTGGACGCCGTCGAAGTGACCCACGGCGACGGCTTGCAAGGCTCCTCCTTCAACTACGGTTTCGGCGCCCAAAGCGACCTGGAGTGGATCGAAGCGGCAGCGGAGGTGATCGAGCACGCGCGCCTGACCGTGCTGCTGCTGCCCGGCATCGGCACCGTGCACGACCTCAAGGCCGCCTACGACGCCGGTGCCCGCAGTGTGCGCATCGCCACCCACTGCACCGAGGCGGACGTGGCCCGCCAGCACATCGAATACGCCCGCCACCTGGGCATGGACACCGTCGGTTTCCTGATGATGAGCCACATGACTCCACCCGAAGCGCTGGCCCGTCAGGCCAAGCTGATGGAGTCCTATGGCGCCCAGTGCATCTACATGGCCGACTCCGGCGGGGCGATGAGCATGACCGACGTGCGCGAGCGCATGCGCGCCTTCAAGGCCGTGCTCGCCCCCGAGACACAGACCGGCATGCACGCACACCACAACCTGTCGCTGGGGGTGGCCAACTCCATCGTCGCCGTGGAGGAAGGCTGCGACCGCATCGACGCCAGCCTCGCTGGCATGGGCGCCGGGGCCGGCAATGCACCGCTGGAGGTGTTCATCGCCGCAGCCGAACGCCTGGGCTGGAACCACGGCACCGACCTCTACCGCCTGATGGACGCCGCCGACGACCTGGTGCGGCCACTGCAGGATCGACCCGTGCGGGTGGACCGGGAGACCCTGGGCCTGGGCTACGCCGGCGTGTATTCCAGCTTCCTCCGTCATGCCGAAGTCGCCGCGCAGAAATACGGCCTGAAGACCCTCGACATCCTCGTCGAGCTGGGCCGCCGGCGCATGGTCGGTGGCCAGGAAGACATGATCGTAGACGTTGCCCTCGACCTGCTGGCCCGCCAACCGGAGAACCGCCCATGAGCCTCGACATCCGCCCCATCGCCGCCGCCCTGGACCAGGCTGCGCGCCGCGCCGAAGCCCTGCCGCAGTTCAGCGCCACCACGCCCTTTTCGCTGGACGACGCCTACCGCATCCAGCGCGCCTCGATGCAGCACCGCTACGACGATGGCGAGCGCAGCATCGGCATCAAGCTGGGCTTCACCAGCCGCGCCAAGATGATCCAGATGGGCGTGGACAGCCTGATCTGGGGCTGGCTCACCGACGCCATGCTGGAGGAAGACGGCGGCCTGGTGGACCTGTCGCGCTACATCCACCCCCGCGTCGAGCCGGAAGTCTGCTTCCTCACCCGCCGCGACATCGACCGCCCGCTGACCCTGTTGGAGGCCGCCGACTGGATCGAAGCCGTGGCGCCGGCCCTGGAGATCATCGACTCCCGCTACCAGGCCTTCGCCTTCACCCTGGAAGACGTGGTGGCCGACAACTGCTCCTCCTCCGGCCTCACCGTCGGCCCCTGGTCCCGCGATGTCTCCGGGCTGGCCAATGCCGGCGTGGTCATGCGCCTGGACGGCCGAGCGGTCCAGGTCGGCTCCACCGCAGCCATCCTCGGCCAGCCCCTGCGCAGCCTGGCGCACGCCTCCCGCCTGCTGCATGAGGCCGAATGCGTGCTACCGGCCGGCAGCCTGGTAATGGCCGGCGCCGCCACTGCCGCCGAAGCCCTTTACCCCGGCACCCACGTCAGCGTCGAGATCCTCGGGCTGGGGGAAAGCCACTTCACGGTCCGTCCCTGACCCTTCGCCGCCCTCACAAGGAGCCACCATGACCGTCGATAACCGCTCCACCGTCGTCCCCGGCAAGGCCAAGCCCCGGGGCCGCTTCCCCCACATCAAGCGCGCCGGCGACCTGCTGTTCGTCTCCGGCACCAGTTCGCGACGCCCGGACAACAGCTTCGCCGGTGTCGAAGTGGACGCCCTGGGCACCACCCAACTGGACATCCGCACCCAGACCCGGGCCGTGATCGAGAACATCCGCGACATCCTCGCCAGCGAAGGCGCGCGCCTGGAAGACCTGGTGGAGATCAGTAGCTTCCTCGTCGATATGAACGACTTCGGTGGCTACAACGAGGTCTACGCCGAGTACTTCGACGAGTCCGGCCCCACCCGCACCACCGTGGCCGTCCACCAGTTGCCCCACCCGCACCTGCGCATCGAGATCAAGGCCATCGCCTACGCCCCCCGCCACCGCTGAGGACAGAACAATGCACAAGAACCACTTCAGCCCGCCGCTCAACTTCAACCGCTGGATCGAGGCAAACGCGCACCTGTTGCGGCCCCCTGTCGGCAACCGGCAGGTCTGGCAGGACAGCGACTTCATGGTCACCGTGGTCGGTGGGCCCAACCAGCGCACGGACTTCCACGACGACCCGATGGAGGAGTTCTTCTACCAGTTCAAGGGCAACGCCTACTTGAACATCTGGGACCGCGGGCGCTACGACCGGGTGGAGCTGCGCGAGGGCGACATCTACCTGATGGCACCCCACGTCATCCACTCGCCGCAACGCCCGGAGGCGGACAGCCTGTGCCTGGTCATCGAGCGCCAGCGCCCAGCCGGCCTACGCGACGCCCTGCAATGGACCTGCGCACGCTGCGGCACCCTCGTCAAACGCTACGAGATGCAGCTGGAAAGCATCGTCAACGACCTGCCACCGGTCTACGAGCAGTTCTACGCCACCTCCGAGCAGGCCCGCCGTTGCCCCGAGTGCGGCGACATCCACCCCGGTCGCGACTGGCAGACCTGGCACCAGACCCTCAACGAGTTCCACCGCCTATGAAGATCGACATCCACTCCCACTTCTTCCCGCCGATCAGCCAGGACGAGGCTGCCCGCCTCTGCCCCGAACGCGCGCCCTGGCTGCGCGCCGAAGGCCGCACCGGGCAAATCATGGTCGGCACCACGCCGTTCCGCCCCGTGCACGATGCGCTGTGGGACCCGGTGCGCCGCCTGGAACACCTGGACGAACAGGGCCTGGACATCCAGGTCATGTGCGCGACCCCGGTGATGTTCGGCTACGACCAGCCCCTCGAACGTGCACTTCCCTGGGCGCAATTGATGAACGACCGCGCCCTGGAAATGGCCGACCACGCACCGAACCGCCTCAAGGTGCTGGCCCAGGTCCCGCTGCAGGACATCGACGCCGCCTGCCGCGAGGCCAGCCGGGCCGTGGCGGCCGGGCACGTGGGCGTGCAGATCGGCAACCACGTCGGCAACCAGGACCTGGACCAGGACGGCCTGGTGACCTTCCTCCATCACTGCGCGACCGAGGGCATCCCGCTGCTGGTGCACCCCTGGGACATGATGGGGCGCGAGCGCATGAAGCGCTGGATGCTGCCCTGGCTGGTGGCCATGCCGGCAGAAACCCAGCTGGGGATTCTCTCGCTGATCCTCTCCGGCGCCTTCGAGCGGCTGCCCGACACCCTGCGGCTGTGCTTCGCCCATGGCGGCGGTGCCTTCGCCTTCCTGCTGGGCCGGGTGGACAACGCCTGGCGCCACCGCGACATCGTCCGCGAAGACTGCCCCAACCTGCCCTCCAGCTACGTGAAGCGCTTCTTCGTCGACTCCGCCGTGTTCGACCCGCGCGCCCTGCAACTGCTGGTGGACGTCATGGGCGCCGACCGGGTGATGCTGGGCTCCGATGCGCCCTTCCCGCTGGGCGAGCAACGCATCGGCGCCGGCGTACTGGAACACCCGCACCTGACCGAGGCCGACAAGGCCCGCATCGTCGCCGGCAACGCACGGCGCTTCTTCAACCTCGACTGAGCCGATGGACGTCCTCGTCCATGAACCGCAACGCCCGTGCCCATCCCTTCCAAGAACAACTCCAACAAGGAATCCGCCATGAACGCGCGCGTACACGCCCTCACCGAACTCATCGACCGCAGCCCGATCTCCGCCTTGCAGGTGCGGGTGCTGGTCCTCTGCTTTCTCATCGTCCTGCTGGACGGCTTCGACACCGCTGCCATCGGCTACATCGCCCCCGAGCTGATCCGCGACTGGGGCATCGAGCGGACCGCCCTGGCTCCGGCCTTCGGTGCGGGCCTGTTCGGCATGCTGCTGGGCAGCTTCTGCTTCGGGCCGCTGGCGGACCGGCACGGGCGCAAGACGGTGTTGTTGGTCTGCGTGCTGATCATCGCCAGCGGCACCCTCGCCTGCGCCCTGGCACCGTCCATCGAGGTGTTGGCGGCGCTGCGCTTCGCCACCGGCATCGGCCTGGGCGGGGCGCTGCCCAACTGCATCACCCTCTGCTCGGAGTACTCGCCAGCCCGGCGGCGCATGCTGCTGGTCACCCTCAGCTACTCGGGTTTCACCCTGGGGCTGGCGCTGGGCGGCGGGCTGGCGGGGTGGCTGCTGCCGCTGATCGGCTGGCAGGGGCTGCTGGTGGTCGGCGGCCTGGCACCCCTGCTGCTGTGGCCGGTGCTGTTCTACGGCCTGCCGGAGTCGGTGTGCTTCATGGCCAGCCAGGCGCGTCACCGGGCAGCCCTGGTACGCGTCCTGGAGCGCATTGCCGGCCGGGGTGACTGGGCCAGCCGCCTGGACACCCTGGCCGCCGCCCCATCCCATGCCCCGGCGGTTCGCGCATCGATCGCGGCGCTGTTCAGCGCCGGCCAATTGCCGCGCACGCTGCTGCTGTGGCTGACCTTCTTCTGCTGCCTGTTCGTCTTCTACCTGCTGACCAACTGGCTGCCGACCGTGCTGCGCGCCAGCGGCTACGCGACCACCGAAGCCGCCCACATCAGCGCGATGATGCCGTTCGGTGGCGTGCTGGGTGGCATTGCCATGGCCTTGCTGATGGACCGCATCGGCGCCCTGCGCATCCTGCCCTGGCTGTGCCTGGTGGCCAGCCTCGCCCTGGTGCTGGTCAGCACCCAGTTGGGCAGTGCCTGGGGCACCCTGGGCATCGTGTTCCTGGCCGGCTTCAGCCTGACCGGCGCGTTGAACAACCTCAGCGTGGTGGCCGCCACCCTCTACCCAATGACCTCGCGCGCCACTGGCGTCGCCTGGGCCCTGGCCGCCGGCCGGGCCGGCTCCATCATCGGTTCGATGCTGGGGGGCTGGCTGTTCGCCGAGGCGGGCGAGCTGGGCCGGTTCTTCGTCTGGATCGCCCTGCCGGTGTTGCTGGCGAGCCTGGCCCTGGGGCTGATGCAGCGCATGGCGAACCGCCAGGAGGCGATAGCCGCCACCGCGTAAGGTGACAGCTGCGGGCACAAGAAAGCGGGCAGCCCCCACCGGTGCTGCCCGCTTTGCTTTGCAGCGTCTCAGCGGCGCAACGGCAGCGGGGTTGGCGCCTCACCGGCGACCGGCCGCGCTGCGCGAAAACGCAGGACGTAGATGAGCGTCATCACCCCCAGGAACGGCAGGCCCCAGATCAGCGTCAGCGAGAAGGCTTCGGTGAACAGCGTGGTGATCATCACCGCGAGCATCAGCAGCAGGCCGGCCAGGCTGGTCCAGGGGTAGCCCCAGAGGCGGAACTCCAGGGTTTCGACCGCCTGGCGCCGGCGAAAGAGCAAGTGGGTGAGGAAGATGCCGGCCCAGGTGAACATGGCGCCGAACATGGCGATGGACATCATCAGGGTGAAGGCCCGCTCCGGCTCGACGATGTAGAGCAGCGTGCCCAGGCCGATACCGAGGGAAGACAGCAGCAGGGCCGCCAGCGGGACGCCACGCCGGCTGACCCGTCCGAACAGGGCCGGTGCCTGGCCGGCGCGGGCCAGGCTGAACATCAGCCGCGAGGTGATGTACAGCTGGCTGTTCATTGCCGAGAGTGCGGCCACCAGCACCACAGCGTTGAACAGGGCTCCGGCGAACGGCACGCCGGTCGCCTGCATCACCAGGACGAAGGGGCTCTGGCCCCCATCGTTCTGGCGCCAGGGCAGGATCGCCAGCACCAGCGCCAGGGTCAGCAGGTAGAACAGCACCAGCCGCACCAGGGTGATGCGGAACGCACGGGTCACGGCGCGCTTCGGGTCGCGGGCCTCCCCTGCTGCCACGGCAATCATCTCGATGCTGAGGTAGCTGAAGAACGCCACGATCACCGCCACCCAGGTGCCCCAGTAGCCATGGGGGAAGAAGCCGCCGTCACGGGTGTAGTTGGCGAAGCCGATGGGGCAGTCGGCCGGTGCATCGAAGACGACCCAGGCACCCAGCAGGATGAACCCGACGATGGCGCCGAGCTTGAGCACCGAGAACAGGTATTCGACGCTGCCGAACGCCTGCACGCTGAGGAGGTTCACCGCCACCAGCGCGGCAGAGAACGTGACCATCCAGTAGCCGCCCGGCACGTCAGGGAACCAATAGGCCATGTACAGGGCGGCGGCGGTGATCTCGGTGCCGACGGCGAAGACGATCGAGGCCCAGTAGGCATAACGGATCAGAAAGCCGAACCAGGGCGCGACGTAGAACTCGGCGAACGACCCGAAAGACCCGGAGGTGGGATGGCGGACAGTCATTTCCGCCAGGCAGCCCATCAACAACAGGGCGATCACCGCGCCGATGGCATAACTCACCAGCACACTGGGGCCGGCGAAGCCGATGGCGAAACCACTGCCCAGGAACAGGCCGGTGCCGATGGCGCCACCGATGGCGATCATCGACAGCTGGCCGCTGCCCAGGCTTTGCTTGAGGCCCTGCTCGCGCTGGGCCAGGTCATCGAACGTGCGTGTTGTTCTTGTCATGTTCGCAACTCCTGTGGTGGGGAATCAGGTCACCGACTTGCGGGTGGTGAATTCCGGCTGGTCCCATTCGCCGGTGACGAGGACCTCACGCAGTGCCTGCACGCTGTCCCAGATGTCGACGAAGCGGATGTACAGCGGGCGATCAGCGCCTGCATCACCGCATAGGCATTCCCGTGGGCCAGGGAGACCTGGCTGCCCCGCGCCTCGGCCTCCCGTGGCGAGCGCAGCTCGACCCCCAGCCCGGCGAGTTGCTCGTCGCACAGACGGATGAACAGGTCACCCAGGGCCATGCTCTTGCTGCGCAACCGATGCAGGTCGACGCCATCGAACACCTCCAGCGCGGCCTCCAGGGCCAGCACGCCAAGTTGTGGAGCCGTCCCCACCAGCATCCGGTCGATGCTCGGGTGGGCGTGGTACTCGGGGCTGAAATCGAAGGGACGGGCATGGCCGTGCCAACCGCAGAGGGGCTGGTCGACCTGGGCGATGTGGCGCCTGGCGACGTACACGAAGGGCGGCGCTCCGGGGCCGCCATTGAGGTACTTGTAGCCACAGCCAACGGCGAAATCGGCTGCACACCCATTCAGGTCGATGGGCATGGCGCCGGCCGAGTGGCAGAGGTCCCAGACCACCAGGGCACCAACCTCGTGGGCGCGGGCGGTAATGGCCGCCATGTCGTAGCGGCGGCCCGTCTTGTAGTTCACGTGGGTCAGCGACAGGATCGCCACCTCCTCGCTCAGAGCGTCGAGCACCTCGTCGGGCTCGACGCAGCGCACCTCGCACCCGGTGAGCCGGGCCACCCCGGACGCCACGTAGACATCCGTGGGGAAGTTGCCCTGCTCGGCGAGGATGAGCGAGCGCCCCGGGCGCATGCGGGTCGCTGCCACCAGGACCTTGAACAGGTTGATGGAGGTGGAATCGGCCACGATCACCTCGTCATCCTGCGCCCCCACGAGCCGTGCAATGCGCGCACCCGCGCGCTGAGGGGCCGGGTACCACTGTGCATCGTTCTAGGAACGAATCAGGCCATGGGCCCACTCGTGGCGAAGGACCCGCTCCATGCGCTCGGGGATGTGCGCCGGCATGGCCCCGAGGGAGTTGCCGTCGAGGTAGATATCGCCGGCCGGCAGGTCGAAGCGCGCCCGGCAGGCAGCGAGGGAGTCATCGAGATCAAGGCGCTCGCAGTCGGCACGACTCAAGCGAGGGGGAATCAGCATGGCATCTCCTGGTGGGTGCTCGTGGGCAATTCCGCAGGCCGTGTGACGTGCGGTCTCCAGGGATGCTATCCAGCGTTGCCATTACTCAAAAATAGAAAGCAGGCTCGCGTTTATTCCGATGCGGAATATTCGGGGCTGCCTGCACCGCTCATCAGGGCGCGATCAGCTCGATGAAGGCCCGCGACAGCGGTGAGCGCTCGTCATCCCGGCGTACCAGCCACACGGCGGTGGTGGCGCCGGCGTCCAGCAGCGGCCGGTAGACCACGCCATCGAAGTGCATGCGGGTGAAGGACGCCGGCAGCACCGAAACCCCGAGCCCCGCCGCCACCAGCCCGATCAGCGTCAGTGCGCTGTGGGATTCCTGGGTGATGCGCAGGCTGAAGCCGGCCTCGTGGGCCAGGGCGATCACCTGGTCGTAGAGGCCGGTGCCGGCAT
>Ga0247725_1001274_pt1 | contig 13264 bp, 14 predicted proteins | sample OKSTACKMCFT3sol_FD_183021 | JGI IMG/M metagenome (GOLD analysis project Ga0247725, IMG submission 183021) | Subsurface sediment microbial communities from gas well in Oklahoma, United States - OK STACK MC-FT3-sol | ecosystem: Environmental > Terrestrial > Deep subsurface > Rock core/Sediment... | reverse complement strand
CCGACGCGCAGGGGTTGGCTGTTCATGGTGCTCTCCTAGGAACGGAACAGGCGGCTGTACTGGCGCTCGTGCGCCATGCTCGCCAGGGCCAGGCCGAAGGCGGCGCTGCCCCGTGGGTGGGAAGGGGATGTGCGGGCGGCCAGGCTCGCGGCCTGGAGGCTCGGCAGCAGGTGCGAGGTGAGGCGCTGGGCGGCCTGCTGGCCCAGGGGCAGGGTCTTCATCAGCACGGCCAGCTGGTTCTCCAGCCAGCCCCAGAGCCAGGCGCCAAGGGCCTCGTCGGGGCGGATGCGCCAGGCGCGGGCGGCCAGCGCCCAGGCGACGCCGAGGGTGGGTTCGCCCTGGCGGGCCAGGGCGTCGCGGGCCGGGGCATCCAGCTCGGGCAGGCCCTCCAGCAGCTGTTGCAGGGAGTAGCCCATCTGCCGGCATTCCAGGTGCAGTTCGCGGGTCTCGCGGCTGGCGCGCTGCTCGGCGCCCAGTTGCAGCAGGCGTGCCCAGTCCTCGTCGGCGGCGGCCTGGCAGAGGTCGAGCAGCATGGGCGCTTCGAAGCGGGCGAGGTTGAGGCGCAGCTGGTCGTCCAGCCAGCGCCGGGCGCTCTCGGTGTCGTGCACCTGGCCCTGGTCCACGGCCATCTCCAGCCCCTGGGAATAGCTGTAGCCGCCGATGGGCAGCTGGGGGCTGGCCAGGCGCAGCAGCTGCCAGGCGCCCAGGGAGGGGCCGGCTTCGCTCACGGGCGCACTCCGAACTGGTGCAGGCGCGGGGCGTAGTTGAAGTCGGCCTCCAGCTGGTGGGAGTGGTGGTGGCCGCCGCCGTAGGCGCCGTGCTCGGGCTGGAAGCCGGCTTCCACGGCGGTCACCGTGGCACCGAGCTGTTCGAGCATGGCCTTGAGCACGTAGTCGTCCAGCAGGCGCAGCCAGCCGTCGCCGATCTGCAGGGCGACGTGGCGATTGCCCAGGTGGTAGGCGGCGCGGGTCAGTTCGAAGGCGTTGGCGCAGGTGACGTGGAGCAGGGCCTCGGGCCGGGCGCGGACGCGCACGACGCGGCCATCCCCGGCCAGCAGGCAGTCGCCGTCGCGCAGGGGCGGCTGGCCCCTTTCGAGAAACAGCCCGACGTCTTCACCGGCGACGGTGAAGCAGCGCAGGCGGCTCTTGCTTCGCGCTTCGTAGGTGAGCAGCAGTTCTTCGTCCCACTGCTCGCGGGGCGGGAGGCGTTCCTGGATGACCAGCATGGGCAGTTCCGGCAGTGTGCAATGCCGGTGCCTCAGCAAGGGGCTTGCCAAGACGGCGAAACGCCCGGGGCGCGGGCCTGTGGCGCGTGGGTGCGCAAGGACGGGGCGCTCGGGTGCGCGCTATTGGTGCGTGGCGTGGGTCGAAATGGTGCGCTGACGCTTCGGTCAGCTTCAGGCCCGGCCGAGGCCGTGCCAGTGCTTGCCGCCGATCATGATGAAGCGCAGTTGCTGGGTGATCTTCGCCGCCGGGGTGAGGTGCGCCGGCAAGTCGCGGGCGGGCGGGTCGATCAGCTCGGGCAGGGTGGCGAAGACGGTCTTCACCACCAGGTCGGAGACCACGTCGAGGGCGTCGTCGTCCAGGTGCGGCATGCGGTTGATCAGCTTGAGGTCGGCGGCCAGGTCGTCGGTGATGCGCTCGCGCAGGGCGGCGATGGCCTGGCGCACCGGTTGCGAGCCGCCGTACTGCTCGCGGGCGAGGAACAGGAACTGGCCACGGTTGGCGGCGACGGCGTCGAGGAAGATGCGCACCGAGGCGTCGATGATCCCGCCCATCTCGAATTCGTTGTGGCGCACCACGCGGATGGTGGCGCGGAAGGTCTCGCCCACTTCCTCCACCAGGGCCAGGCCGAGCTGGTCCATGTCGGCGAAGTGGCGGTAGAAGCCGGTGGGCACGATGCCGGCGGTGCGGGCGACTTCCCGCAGGCTCAGGCTGCCGAAGCCGCGTCCGCTGTCCATCAGCTGGCGCGCCGCGTCCATCAGGGCGTGGCGGGTCTGCTGTTTCTGTTCCGAGCGGGGCGTCGTGGACATGGAGCGAAGTCGAGGCCGAAGAATGGGCCGCACTCTAGGGGCTGTCACCGCATTGGTGCAAGTTGCGCGGCGCCCGGCGGGGCTGGAGGGTGAGTGTCGGATTTTTCAGTGAACGACTGTTGACTGGAATTCCCGCCTTCAGGCAGCCTAGTGCACGACTGTTCACTGGATAGATCCATGGCCCTCATCCCCTTCTCCCTGGCCCGCCGACTCGGCGCGTGGCTGGCTCCGTTGCGTGCGCTGGTGCGCCGGGCCTGGCTGCGCGAGTCGGAGGTGGATTTCTTTCTCGCCCGGCTGCACCCGGTGCTGCGCCTGAACCGGGTGTTCGCCCGCGTCGAGGGGCGTCGCTGGGTGGCCCAGGACATGCTGGCGCTGACCCTGCGCTGCAACGGCAACGCCCGCCACTGGCGGGCCGGCCAGCACGTGCAGCTGCACCTGGCGCTGGACGGCGTGCGCCTGGCGCGCAGCTACAGCCTGACGGCCGTGCACGGCGATGGCCGTGTCGAGCTGGCGGTGCGCCGCCAGCCGGGCGGGCGCCTGTCCGGCCATCTGCTGGAGCGGGTGGAGGTGGGGCAGGTGCTGGAGCTGGGCCAGGCCGAGGGCGAGCTGAGCTGGCCCGAGGGGCAGGGCGATGTGCTCCTGCTGGCCGCCGGCAGCGGCATCACGCCGCTGCTCGGCCTGCTGCGGGAGGCGCTGGCGCGGGGCTTCTCCGCACCGGTGACGCTGCTGCACTACGTGCGCGAACGAGGCCAGCGGGCCTTCGTCGATGAGCTGCTGGCCCTGGCCCGCCGCTACCCGAACTTCAACGTGCGCTGGGGCCTCAGCGGCGATGCGCCGGCGCCCGGTGAACTGGCCGGGCGCTTCCAGCCGGAGCACCTGGCCGGGCTGGCGCCTCGGGACCTGTTGGTCTGCGGCCCCCACGGCTTCGTCGACACGGTGCGCCAGTGGTGGCAGGCCGCGCCCCGCGCTGGTCGCCTGCAACTGGAAGCCTTCAGCCTGCCGCGCACGGCGCCGTCTTCGGCCAGCCAGACCGTGCGCCTGGGCTTTGCCCGCTCCCGCATCGACGGTGAGGGCGACACCCACGGCAGCCTGCTGGAACAGGCCGAGGCCCTGGGTCTGCGGCCGGCCCACGGCTGCCGCCAGGGCGTTTGCGCGCAATGCACCTGTCGGCTGCTCAGCGGCGCGGTGCGTGACCTGCGCAGCGGCGCCATCCAGCACGAGCCCGACCAACCCATCCGCCTCTGCGTCAGCGCCCCGGTGGGCGACGTGACGCTCGACCTGTGACGAGGACTGCCATGCGCCACGACCGCCCCCTCGACGCCGAGGCCGCCCGTGCCTTCGGCGAAGAAATGGACGCCCTGCGCCAGCGCACCCTGGCCGACCTGGGCGAGACCGACGCCCGCTACATCCGCCGCGTGCGCAGCATCGCTCGGGCCTGCTGCTGGAGCGGCCGTGCCCTGCTGATGCTGGGCTGGTTTCCGCCCACCTGGCTGCTGGGCAGCCTGCTGCTGGGGCTGGGCAAGATCATCGAGAACATGGAGCTGGGCCATAACGTCATGCATGGCCAGTACGACTGGATGAACGACCCGGAATTCGCCGGGCGCACTTACGAGTGGGACATCGTCGGGCCGGCCGACTTCTGGCGGCACACCCACAACCACATCCACCACACCTACACCAACGTGCTGGGGCACGACGACGATGTCGGCTACGGGCTGGTGCGGCTGTTCCCCGAGCAGCGCTGGAAGCCGTTCTTCCGCTGGCAGCCGCTGTGGGTGACGCTGCAGGCGCTGCTGTTCCAGTTCGCCGTGGCGGTGCAGCACCTGCGCCTGGACAAGTACCTCAAGGGCCGCATGACCCTAGAGGAACTGCGCCCGCGCCTGCGCACCTTCAACGCCAAGGTGCTGCGCCAGCTGGTCAAGGACTACGGGGTGTTCCCGCTGCTGGCGCTGTTGCTGGGGGCCAATGCCTGGGCGGTGCTGGCGGGCAATGCGCTGGCGAACCTGATCCGCAACCTGTGGACCTTCACGGTGATCTTCTGCGGGCATTTCACCGAGCGGGCGGCGGTGTTCCCGCCTGAAGTGCTGGAGGGGGAGACCCGTGGCCAGTGGTACCTGCGTCAGCTGCGGGGCTCCAGCAACCTGGAGGGCGGCCCGCTGCTGCACTTCATGACCGGCAACCTCAGCCACCAGATCGAGCACCACCTGTTCCCCGACCTCCCGGCCCGCCGCTACGGCCAGCTCGCGGTGGAGGTGCGGGAGATCGCCCGGCGCTACGGGCAGGAGTACAACACCGGGCGCCTGTCCCGGCAGTTCGCCACCGTGCTGCGGCGCATCTGGGTCTACCGCCGGCCGGAAACCGCGCTGCCGGCGGCCTGACCTCAGGCGACGCCGTGGGCGCGCAGCAGGCGGTCCGAGCCGCCTTCGGCCAGCCACTGGTCGGGGGCCTGCTGAACCCGGTTGCCGGCCAGCGGCTCCACCACCGGCCGTTCGGCCGCGCCATCGCGGGCTTCACCGAGCACGGGCGGGTGTTCGGCGGGCAGGGCAAAGGCGGCGCTGGACAGGACGCTGAGGAAGAGGGCGGCGAGGGCGTGGGCTTTCATGATCGGACTCCTCTGCAAGGGGGGTGAAAGACACGTTGCCTAGGGTACGGATCGGGCGCCGGGGGAGAAGTGAAGGTGGGCGATGGTGGTCATTGATGGAGGTGATGGAGGGCCGTCTTGGTGCGTAGTCGAACGTGATGCGCGTGCTGCGTAACATCTGTTTCGACACTACTTCAGGCATTGGAGCCGATGTATTCAGCTAACTTCTTTGAACTCTCTTAAGTCCTTTTCGGGGCGGTATCGGTCGCGCGTACCGTCGCGAATGTTCTGGCCGCTGGAGCAAGCGTGGCGGGTTGTCTCCTGCTTAGAGGAGCCGTTGTGGATCAGGCTGCGCAAAGAGGGCGATATTGCGATCTTCGAGCACCCGGGCAGGACCAACGTCATCAAACGAGTCGCCGAACTAGCGCCCGGCAGCATTTACGTACAGGTTGATAGCAAGAACAACAGCCTGGACAGCAGAGCCCTGGGGTCAATACACCTGACAACTATCCAGGCCAAAGCCATCACCGTTATAAGCGAGAAGGACCATATACCTCGCTTAATCACTCATTGAAAATAACACTGACGTTAAATGCCTCATCAGTAACGGGGCTTATCCGGTAGAAATACTCCTGCGCGATTTTATTGCAGCCCTCTACAAGCGCACGCTTCTGCTTCTGAGTCAACGCCCTACCGTCCAGCACTGCTTCGACGTGCCCATCAAACAACAGCGTTTCTGGATTTTGCTCGGAAAAATAAGCGAAAGCTTCATCCACTGCGGCGAATGCCTGACGGACAAGCGTATCGTAGGGGACATCACGAGCAAATGTAATGACGTAAGAAAACGACTCACCGGAGTAGCGCTTTGCGTACTCGAACAATCGGTTTTCACACTCAAATTCAACCGTACTCTCACCCAGAGCGTCTGTAATGAACAAGACGTATGCCAAACCGTGCATCCTTTGTGCGTTGAACAGGCAGCATGCCAAACCACCACCGAATGCTTCCAACAAAGTAAATCGATATCCTTCAACAGGAGACTGGAGATACGCACGAGTTTGCGAAAACGCATGATCATAAAAATAAAGCGTAAAATCTTCCTTGAACGATACGTATACGCCCTCCTTTTTCGGCAGATAAGACCAAATCTTTTTCCCGGGGAAAATTCGAGTCAGTCCATTAGGGGCTAGTGAAAACAACTCACCACACCATTGAAATACCCATACTCCGTTAACGATTTTGGGAGAGTAGAAGCCACTGCTGTCTGAGTCGATCACATAGCTATCAACCACTTCCCTCCTGACCGGATCATAAACATCACACCGGGCTTGACTATCTGCCAACTGAATCGACATCAGCAGCAAATCGCCGATGCGCTCGAAGTCGGTCAGCCTATCTGCCTGATAGAGCCTTTGCTCACGCCCATCCGCAGTGACCACAAAGAACTCCTTAGATCTCCGGCGATGAAATAAAAACTCTCCTCCTATATACCCCTCAAAACTCAAGAGGCGCTCTTTGATATCAAATACGATTTGACCATTTTCACGCTTTAGCGTGTGCGCCAACATGGGGTAGTCACGTCTATCTTCCGTGTAAATCAGACCGCCATAAGCCACGGAGTTAATCCGCGAATCAGCCTCAACGATTTCAGGCTGACCTCCTTTCGCACAGCACATTTCAACCCGATAGATGCCGTCCTTTATTACCGAAAACACCCGCCCATCTTCATCTGTAAAAAATCCCTCCGTCGCCTCGCTGTTATAGACAATTGGACTGCCTGCCTTGGCAACGTCCCAAATAATTCCAGATTCAATCAAGAACAGCTTGTCAGTACAAATCTGAAAAATGCCTTGGGCTCCAGAGCAAATTATCGCCTTGCCATAGTCATTCATTGATCACCCTGCCACATCAGATAATTTCCACCAGACTGAATAATTTTCTCCAGAACATAGCGCAACTCCTTTTCCATGAAGATCTCAACCTCTTTCTGTCTAGAGATCCGAGGGATTTGCATAATTTCAGAGGGCTTGCTATATCCGTTAGCTTCTGCCCTCTTAAGTGTTGCAAGAGCTCGCTCAGGATTCTTATTAGCAGATCCCGCTAAATATTCAATTATTTTGCTGAAATCCCCCGGGCGAGCGAAAAATAGCCACTGCGCATCAATCTTTTCCTGCGGTATTCAGAAAGTATGTGCCAAATCAACATAAAGCTGACCCGATTTCTTGTACATCTTTTGCCGCCTCCTTCATGGAAACTCACAGTAAATAGAGGCTCTCAAGCATCTGCCAGTTCTTCACTTCCGTATAAATAATCTTGCCATTCTTATCGTGGTTAGATCATGGATCTTAGCCGGGCATGTATCGCTTTTCCGCCCTGACTAGCGTCCGGTCCTTGGCCATGACCTTGATCTGCGACACCCGCAGCACCGCAAGCTCGCGCCGGGCTGTACCATCTCGCGGAGGATGCCGTCGATGTGGAAGGCATCGTGACCTTCGAACACCCGGAGACGCACGGGATCAACGTCATCAAACGAGTCGCCGAACTAGTTCCCAACAGCATTTACGTACTGGTTGATAATAAGAACAACAGCTTGCACAGCAGAGCACTGGGGTTTATCCCTCTGACAACTATCCAGGCCAAAGCCATCACCGTTATAAGCGAGAAGGACCATATACCTCGCTCAATCACTCAATGAAAATGACTTTGGCATTGAATACGTCACCGGTGACTGGGCTGCTGCAATAAAAGTAACGCTGGGCTACCTGACTGCAAGCCTCTTCTATTGCCTGTCTTTGACCCAAACTTAGCGCGCCAGTGTACATGATGACTTCAACACAACCATCGAACTGCAGCGCCTCTACATTGTTTTCCGAAAAATAACTAAATGCTTCATCCACTGCTGCGATAGCTTGGCGCAAAAGCGTGTCGAAGCAAACCCCCGGCGCAAAATTAGCAACATAGCCAAATGAGTCACTCTTGAGACGCTTAGAATATTCGAAAGACCGGTCTTCACAAGAAATTTCAACAGGGCCGTCCTTAATAGCTTTATTTGCAAATAAAGCGTACGCCAGACCTGTCATTTTTCCTTCCTGCTGCAAATAGCATACGAATCCACTCTCGAATGGCTCAAGCATTGAGAATACAAATCCTTTCACAGGGGATTCGAGAAGAAACTGAACGCGCGATAAGGACGTATCATAAAAATAAAGCACAGACTCATCCCCAAACGCGATATAAGCACCACCGTCTGAGAACATATATGATAAGACTTTCCTATTAGGGAATGCCCTGGCTATTTTGTTTGAGCGAAGCAAAAAGAATTCATTGCCCCATAGAAAGCCCCACCCATCAGGACCCTCGGAAACCCCAAAAAAACCATAGGCATCAAAGTCTACCGAATGGCTATCTACCAAACATTTACCGTTCAGATCGTAGACATCACATCTCGCTTTTTCATCTTCTAGCTGTACGGAAAACAAAACAAAATTACCAGCTCGCCCTATGTGCGTTACATCATTTGACTGATAAAGCTTCTGCTGCTGTCCGGTCGCATCTACTGAAAGCAGCTCTTTTTCGCGACGGCGATAAAATAGAAAATCTCCACAAAAGAACCCCAAAAAAACAACATATCGCTCCTTGATCTCAAATATCAGCTCTCCAGCAGCATCATGAAGGCTATGGGACACGGATGGGTAGCCTCGCCTATCTACCGTATACAAAACCCCCCCATAGTTCTCAGGCTCTGAATCCTTATGAGCTATATTCATCGAAGCCTTTACTAGGCTGCCATTCTCAAGGTGATATACGCCATCTGAAAGAAACACAGAAAATTTTCCAGTCTCGTCAAGACCGGCGCCTGCTAACCCATCAGCCTGAAGTACAAGATCTAGTTTTTCGCTAGAAATATCCCACAAATACTCAAGGCTACGTAAAAAAACCTTATCAGCACAAACATTAAAACTACTTTCAAGGCGAGAGCAAATAACTGCCTTTCCGAAATTTTTCATTTCTCAACCTTCCACGTCAGATAACTTGCCGCTAAATTTAAAAAACCTGCTCAAGCACAGGTGCTAAACGATTATCCATATGCTCAATAATTTTTATCTAATTGCCCGCTTTAATAAGCTAGGAAGTATGGGGTCTCAGGCATCTGCCAATTTTTCACTCCTATATAAATGATCTGGCATTTCTTATGGCCAGATCATGCATATGGTGCAGGTATCGCTTTTCCGCCCTGACTAGCGTCCGGCCCTCGTCCATAGCTTGGTCATGACCTTGATCCGCGACACCACCGCACCCATCCGCCCCAGCACGCCGTGGCGCTTGGCAAAAGGTGACGGCAATCGACGCAGGCTGACGGCCTCGGAAGGGGAGTCGACGGGTTCGAGAGAGCGGGTGGTGGGCATCGCAGAATCCATTGCGTTGGAGGCCGGCGGACAGCAGGCGTAGTCCCAGCCTGCCAAAACCTAGCGCGCCATCGCACCCTAGGCAGGGCGCGATGGCGCGGTGCAAGTAAACCACAGATGAAGCGCCCGGAAATGGGGGGAAGCGAGGAATACGTGGTGGTTCCGATGCGGGGAGATGGCGCGTCTGCAGAGGCACAAGCCAACAGCACGACGGAGTGCGCAGAGCCTATTCGATCAGTTCGTGATACTCACACTCGATGACCTCGTCCGTAACGTTGCAACGATAGACCTCTTCATCCCCCTGTGATTCTCCCTCAAGATCCTCAAGCCCAACTACGTCGAGCAACTGGAGCATGTCTTCAAGGAAGGTGTCGCCATGCGCCTCCATTTCCCAGGCCCAGGTGAAACGTCCATCCGCAACCGCAGCTCTTCTGAAGGAGCTGAAGAAGAGAGCGTACTTGGCAACGGGCTGAAAGCATTCCAAAGCGTATTCATCCAGCCCAGCGAAAGCACTTTCCAGCTTGTGGAGTTCCATCCCCGCAGCTGCCTGCTCCAGTAGCGCAAGAATGATCGGGTAGCGGTCCGACGTTGCGTTGCCACTAATGGTTATGAAGTAAGGAGTAGCCATATTCAGTTCTTCACCAAGGCCCAGATGTCGAGCAGAAATTTAGGAGCCTTACCTGTTTCCAGATCGTTCTTGAAGTCACTCAGGAAACGCGCACGGGTTTCAATATTGATATCAGGCCGGCGAGGGAATTTCCCCCTATCAGCCATAAGCATCAGCTCTTTTATGGAATTTAAAAAGTGCTGCGAGAAAGAGCCACTCCACACGCCCACTTTCTCAGAAAATTCAATTCGTTTGCCTTGTAACACCAAAGGAGATTTCTCAATGAGCCGATAGAAAAACTTCCAAGATGAGGAAAACTTACTGTCATCGAAGCATGCGGCATCCCAAGCGTCCCGATTTTGAGATTTCAACCACGCCAATACACCGCTAGTCCACGCTTCGAAATAGGCACCACGAAGACTGCAATTTTTTTCAAATTCCAGGAACTCAAGCAACTCAAGCTGCTGCTCGATGGCCAACCCCACATACAGGAAATCAGTCAGCAAAAGGGTATCGAGACACTCCTGCGTGTACTCCTTGCCCAGCGACTCTGATACATGCTCGTTGCCGTCATCATCTCGAAACCGCATGCGCTGCTCCACGATCGAAAGCCATCGAGCATGACTCTGTTCTGGATGCCAAAAAAGCTCTCTGACTTTTAGAAAATCGGGCGCATCCTTCTCTACAGTGCCGTCGAAGTAAAGTGCCCGCAGTCGCTCAACTTCACTTGCGCTGCACCAATCAAAGTAATTGGCACTTTCCAGTCGGGCCCAAAGCTCTTTACGGTCCATACGCAGTCCTATTCTCAATTTTCAAAGGCTTCTCCCCGGTTCCCTTCGTGGTGATCGCCCCAATATTCTCTGCGATACGATCGAGACTGAACTGTTTAGGGGACTCGGTGTTTGGCTTCAACTCCTGACCCGGTAACTCACCGTTACCAGAACAGGATTTATCGCTCGTGATATTCCATAACTCCAGCGCTTCCGGATAGAGCAGGTCACGCGAGCCATTATAAGGTCACCTTAAGGAAGCTCCGAAGCGGTCAGCGACGGGCATTTGCCTGGCGACCGAATCGCTTTTCAGCCCGGTCTTCGGCGGCAGGCTTTCACTAGAACCCGGCTTTTGACCGGGTTCAGCCTCTTACAGGCACACCTCTCCCGTATTCGTCAGCAAGTACCAGCGCGCCATCTGCCGATTTGAAAGAGCGAATAGCGTGACCTAGGTCTTATTTCAGCGGATCGGTCGGGACTTTGCCGGAGCCTCCCTAACCGATGCACAGCCAACAAAAAGCCCGGCCTGTGCCGGGCTTTGACTGCAGTGACCGCTGGCCCGCATCAGGCCACGCGGTTGGTGCGATCAGCACCGCCTTCAGCGACGCGGAAGCCTTGGGTACGGTCCGAGCCGTCCTCGGTGACGCGGAAGCCCTGGGTGCGGTCCGAACCGTCCTCGGCAACGCGGAAGCCCTGGGTACGAGCCGAACCGTCTTCAGCGACGCGGAAGCCCTGGGTGCGGGCCGAACCGTCCTCAGCAACGCGGAAGCCTTGGGTACGAGCCGAACCGTCTTCGGCAACGCGGAAGCCTTGGGTGCGGGCCGAACCGTCCTCAGCAACGCGGAAGCCCTGGGTGCGAGCCGAACCGTCTTCAGCGACGCGGAAGCCCTGGGTGCGGTCCGAACCGTCTTCGGCGACACGGAAGCCTTGGGTACGGGCCGAGCCATCTTCGGCAACGGTGTAGGACACGGCGGATTGGACGACCGGTACAGCGAACAGGCCGGCGAGGAAGAGGACGGCGAGGGCTTGGCTTTTCATGGTGGTTCTCCTGGAAGTGGGGGGCCGTTGTGGCGACGGGGCCTATGTTCCGCAGCGGCACGCTGGTCAGGAAGTGAACAACCGCGATAGTCGCCATCGACATCGCTGATGGTTGGAAATACCGTGTCGAATCAGTGCCTTGCGCCCCTTGGGCGGCGCGCTGCGAGCGTGATCCGAGTGACGGGGCGGCTCGTTTGCGGAGTCATCCGGTGCGTTTGCCAGTCGGATGGGAAAGGCCGGTAGTGGCTCGCTGATACCGAACACGGGAGATAGGCATGACGCGCGGACGCAGAATCCTCGCTTGGACCGTTGGCAGCCTGGTGGCCGTGCTGGTCGGGTTGGGGGTGTTCATCGCCACCTTCGACTGGAACCGCATCAAGGCGCCCCTCAATGAGCGGGTGTCTGCAGCCCTTGGGCGGCCGTTCGCCATTCGCGGGGACCTGAGCGTGAGCTGGCAGCGCGAGCCCGCCGAGCCCGGCCTGCGCGCCTGGGTGCCCTGGCCCCACGTGAAGGCCGAGGACCTGGTGCTGGGCAACCCGGAGTGGGCTGGCGAAGGCCCCTTCGCCAGCCTGGCGCGGGTGGAGCTGAGCCTGTCCCCGCTGCCCCTGCTGTGGAAGACCGTGAGCATTCCCCGCATCGACCTCACCGAGCCCCGTGCCGACCTGCGGCGCCAGGCCGACGGGCGCAACAACTGGACCTTCGACACCCCGCAGCAGGACGGCGACGCACCGTCGGCGTGGACGCTGGACATCGGCGCCATCGGATTCGACCAGGGCGAGGTGAAGGTGGACGACGCTCCCACCCAGACCCGTCTCACCCTGCAGGTGGACCCGTTGGGCCAGCCCATTCCGTTCAGCGACATCGTCGGCGAGCAGGTCGCCGGCAAGGCGGCGGAGCAAGGCGCCACGCCTCAGGACTACGCCTTCGGCTGGAGTGCCAAGGGGCGCTACAAGGGCCAGACCCTGACGGGCACCGGCAAGGTCGGCGGCCTGCTGGCGCTGAAGGATGCCCGGCGGCCGTTCCCGCTGCAGGCTGATGTGCGCATTGGTGCGACCCGTATCGCGGTGGCCGGCACCCTCACCGATCCGACCCACCTGGGGGCGTTGGACCTGCGCCTGGCGCTGTCCGGCGACAGCCTGGGCAATCTCTACCCGCTCACCGGCGTGACCCTGCCGGACACCCCGGCCTATTCCACCGATGGCCGCCTGGTGGCGCAGTTGCGCGACGCCGGTGGAGCGCAGTTCCACTACCAGGGCTTCAACGGCGCCATCGGCGACAGCGACATCCACGGCGACCTGCATTACCTGGCAGGGCAGCCCCGACCGAAGCTCTCCGGCGCGCTCACCTCCAACCAGTTGCGCTTCGCCGACCTGGCGCCGCTGATCGGCGCCGATTCCAACGCCGAGAAGAAGGCCCGTGGCGTCACCCGCCAGCAGCCGGCGGACAAGGTGCTGCCGGTGGAGGAATTCCGCACCGAGCGCTGGCGGGTGATGGACGCCGATGTGCGCTTCACCGGCAAGCGCATCGTCCACAGCGACAAGCTGCCCTTCAACGACCTCGAGGCCCACCTGGTGCTGGACGACGGCACGCTGAGCCTGGAACCCCTGCGCTTCGGCATGGCCGGCGGCACCCTGGAGTCCAGCGTGCGCCTGGAGGGCGGCCGCGTGCCCCTGCAAGGCCGCGCCCGCCTCAGTGCGCGGCACTTCAAGCTCAAGCAGCTGTTCCCCACCTTCGAGCCGATGCGCACCAGCTTCGGCGAGCTGAACGGCGACGCCGACCTGGCCGGCAGCGGCAACTCCGTGGCGGCGTTGCTGGGCAGCGCCAACGGCA
>Ga0247725_1001273_pt1 | contig 13265 bp, 10 predicted proteins | sample OKSTACKMCFT3sol_FD_183021 | JGI IMG/M metagenome (GOLD analysis project Ga0247725, IMG submission 183021) | Subsurface sediment microbial communities from gas well in Oklahoma, United States - OK STACK MC-FT3-sol | ecosystem: Environmental > Terrestrial > Deep subsurface > Rock core/Sediment... | reverse complement strand
CAGGCGGCTAACACCGCGGAATAGCAAAAAGGCGGCGATTATAGCGCCACTTTGTTCTGCTGTCTTGAAAAATGTGATAAGCCTCTCAAGACGTTGGCAATTATAGAGGGATCTGACGAGTATGGCTTGCTTATTTTGCACTCATAGTGCGTTATTGCAGATCACTCCTCGCTGGAGTCCTTGCCCCGCTTGTGTTTGAGCACCGCCATGGTCAGTCGGCTGGTGCACAATAAACGCTCACGTTCGTCCCGAATTTCAATCTGCCACACCTGGGTTGTTGCTCCCAGATGGAGCGGCGTGCAACGCCCGGTCACCACCCCTTCCCGCTTGGCCCGCAGATGGTTGGCATTTACCTCCAGCCCCACACAGTAGCTATCTGGCCCCACCGCCATATTGGCCGCCAACGACCCAAGCGTCTCCGCCAGCACCACTGACGCGCCGCCATGGAGCATGCCAAGAGGCTGGTGGGTGCGGTGATCCACCGGCATAGTGGCCTCCAACCAGTCTGGGCCAAAAGCGGTATAGATGATATCGAGGTGGGCCATCAGGGTGTTGCGAGAGGTGGCGTTGAGCCCCTCCAGACTCATGGGTTTACGCCAGATGGGCACAATATCGTGACTCATTGCGAGCAGACTCCTTATGTAAGCGATGAATGCGTACCGATATGAGTGAAACGCCCTCCATCGGCAACATGGTTCGGCTATGTGAGTTGTTGGTTACCAGGTGACGTGTTAACAACGCAGCCCCGACCCGGAGCTGCGTGTTACACAATCATGCCCTTAAGCGGGATGTCACCAGGGGTAGGTAACGCCGGGCCACTCGGACCAAGGCACATCTCGCCCCGGCAAGCGGGGGGCTGGCCACTGCCACACCCTTGCGAGCCACTCGCGCAGCTGAATCTCCAGCTCTTCATCCGTGATGGGCGCCTCGGCCACCTTCCAGAAGAAGAGCTCCACCGCTACCTCTGGCAACACCGAGGGGTAGAGATAAACCCCGCCCCAAAATTGCGGCTCCCGATCCGGGCTCCAGAGGCCATAGGCAAAGGAGCGCTTGGCCAGAAACTCCGACTGCTGCCACTCCAGATCTCCTTCGTGCTGGCTCAGACTGAAGTTGGCCGAGGGCCAGAGATCGTGCGGGCGAAACAGCTGATGGAGCTGCTCGCGCTCGCGCAACATGGCGACAAACTCCACCACCGCCTGAGCAGGAGTGGCGGGTAACAGCAAGAAACGCGGGTGCCGATAGGCCTTCGGCACCCGAAACCGCTTGGGAAACGTCAGCATCAGAGCAGCTCCAGCAGGGCTTGCAATGGATGTTTGAGCTTTTCCCCCTCCATCCGCTTGACCTGACTGCGGCACGAATAGCCGGTCGCCAGACAGCGAGCTTTGGGCAGGCGGGCGAGCGGGTCGGCCCAGCTCAACCCATAGATGCCCTTGGAGTTCTCCACCTGTTTGACGTCGTGACCATAGGTGCCCGCCATACCGCAGCAACCCACAGAGACCGGCTGCAAACTGGCCCCGAAGCGGCCAAACAGGGTGCTCCAGTCACCGTGAGTGGAGGGCTTGGCGGTCTTCTCGGTGCAGTGGGCAAACAGATACCAGGGCTCACTCCCCTCCTCGCTCTTTGCCTTGTTGGCGCTAGCAGGCAGTTGATCTGCCGGCAGCGAGAGCAGCCACTCCTGCGGCAACAACACCTGAAAATCACCGCGGGCCGACCCCAGCGCCTTGGCATACTCGTCGCGATAGCAAAGCACCATGGCCGGATCCACCCCCACCATGGGAATGCCAAGCGCCGCCACCTTGTTGAGGAACTGGGCGCTGTTGGCGGCGGTGCGGGCAAAGGCGCGCAGGAACCCCTTGATATGCTGGGGCTTGCCGTTGGGTTTAAAGGGCAGCAGATAGGGCTGGAAGCCGAGCTTGCTGGCGAGTTTCACCAGGTCGCGCACCACGGGGGCATCGTAATAACTGGTGAAGGGATCCTGCACGATGAGCACTACCTGCTTGCGCTGCTCGGCACTCATTCGCTCCAACCCCGGCAGATCAAAATAGCGGGCACGGTTGTCGTGCAGGCTCTCGGCCAGGGTCGGCACCGAGAGCAGCGGCACATCCACCATGCCGATACTCTTCTCGGTCGCCTTCTGGGCCCACTCTTTTTCGAGGAAGAAGTTAACCAGCTTCGGCGCCTTGGCAAGCAGCGGTGCATAGCTCTCCACCGTGCCGACAAAATAATCCTTCGGCGCACGCAGGTAGCGGCCGTGATAAAGCTGCATAAAACGGGCGCGAAAATCGGGCACATCCACCTTGATCGGGCACTGGCTGGTGCACGCCTTGCAGGCCAGACAGCCCGCCATCGCCTCCATCACCTCGTGGGAGAAGTCATACTCGCCGCGCTGTTTGGCCCAGCTGTTGCGCACCTTGTCCACCAGCTGTTTGAAGCGTACGCCACCGGATTGCAGTGCCACCTCTTCCGCCAGCGGATCGAACCCCTGCTCCGCCAGCTGACGCAACCATTCGCGCATCAGTCCCGCCCGCCCCTTGGGGGAGTGGCGGCGATCACGGCTGATCTTGACCGAGGGGCACATGGGGGAGTCGGTCTCGAAGGTGAAGCACAGACCATTGCCGTTGCAATCCATGGCGCGGGTGTAGCTGGTGCGCACCGCGAGCGGGATCTGGCGGTCATACTTGCCGCGCTTGGGCCCATCCACCGACACCAGCTCGGCGCCGCTACCGTAGGGAATGCAGATCTTGCCCGGATTGATGCGGTTGGCCGGGTCGAATGCCCCCTTGACCCGCTGCAGCTCTTCCCACAGCTCGCCAAAGAAGGCGGGACTGTATTCGGAGCGAAAGCCCTTGCCATGTTCCCCCCACATCAAGCCGCCATATTTGGCAGTGAGCGCTACCACCTGATCGGAGATGCGGCGCAGCAGCACCTCCTGCTCGGGATCGCATAAATCCAGCGCCGGGCGCACGTGCAGCACACCGGCATCAACGTGGCCAAACATGCCGTAGTCGAGGCCGTGGGCATCCAGCAGAGCGCGAAACTCCATGATGAAATCGGCCAGGGATTCGGGCGGCACGGCGGTGTCTTCAGTGAAGGCCACCGGCTTCTTGCGCCCTTCGGCGTTGCCCAGCAGCCCCACCGACTTCTTGCGCATGGTGTAGATGGTTTCGATGCTCGGCAGGTGGTCACACACCTGATAGCCGATGATCCCGGCCTCTCCCTTGGCCAGCAGCGCGTCGATACGGCGGCACAGCTCCGCTACCTTGGCCTTGTGTTCTGCCTCGTCGGTATCGGCAAACTCGACGATGTTGAGCCCCTGCAGATCCTTGCCGGGCACATCCTGAATAAGTTCTTTCACCGAATGCCAGATGATGTCGGCGCGGGCCAGCCCGAGCACCCGGGAGTCCACCGTTTCCACCGAGAGGGCCTGCGCCTGCACCATAAAGGGGGCATTGCGCAGGGCGGAGGGGAAGCTGTCGTACTTGACGTTGACCAGGGTGCGGTAGCGCGGGATGGGGGTGATGTTAAGTTTGGCTTCGGTGATAAAGCCGAGAGACCCTTCAGATCCGCACAGCACCCGGCTGACATCCAGCGTGTCGGTATCGGGTTGATAGAGGTGCTTGAGATCATAGCCGGTCAGAAAGCGGTTGAGCTTGGGGAAGGTCGCCTCGATGTCGGCGCGGCGCTCCTTGCCGATACGATAGAGGGTGCGATAGATCTCCCCCTCCCGATTCTCCAGCGCCAGCTTGTCGGCCAGTCGCTCACCGGTCAGCGGCTCGGTGGCCATCAGGTCGCCGTTCTCCAGCACAGCTTTGAGGCCGAGCACGTGATCCGAGGTTTTGCCGTAAACCAGCGAGCCCTGCCCCGAGGCATCGGTGTTGATCATGCCGCCCAGAGTGGCGCGGTTGGAGGTGGAGAGATCCGGCGAGAAGAAGTAGCCGTGGGGCTTGAGATAAGCATTGAGCTGGTCTTTCACCACCCCAGCCTGAGCGCGCACCCACCCCTCTTCCAGATTAATTTCCATGATCTGGTTCATATGACGGGAGAGATCGACGATAATGCCGCCGCCCAATGACTGACCGTTGGTGCCGGTACCGCCACCGCGAGGGAAAAAACTCAGAGTGTGGTACGCCGGCTCCGCCGCCAGCTTGAGCATCACTGCTATGTCGTCCGCACTGCGCGGATAGAGAACCGCCTGAGGTACTACCTGATAGACGCTGTTGTCCGTCGCCATCGCCAACCGGCTTGCATAAGACTTTTCGATATCACCACGAAAGGCGCTGCGCCCTAGCAACTCTAGGAACGACAGGGTTGTGGGTGACAAACTGTCCTGGTAATCGAGTCTCGGGATCATGAATCCTTGTTCCCTTATTTGCTTGATGCCGGCACCCCGGCGACTACGACTGACCCATCGCCCGTCAATGGCAATCAGGCCAGTCCGCTCACATGTGAGCGGGCAGTATATCAGCTCGAAAACCGCTTGCGCTTGGCAATATTCACCATTTGAAAGGAGGACTTTTATGGCTCACCACAGCCATGTTATCAGTACGCTGGTCACCACCGAAAAACAGGCGCTTACCCTGTCGCTGTTCGGTTGTATCACCTTTGCCATCTTCGGCATCGGCTACGGCCTCTTCGTCGGTTCCAACGCCATCATGCTCGATGGTATCTTCACCCTGTTCAGCATGGGCATGACAGGCCTCGGTCTTGTTACCGCCTATCTCGTTACCCGCCCTTCCGATGCGCGCTTCCAGTATGGCTACGCCCACTTCGAGCCCATCACCAACGTCATCAATGGCACCATTATTCTGCTGCTCTGCCTTGGCGCTCTCTATAGCGGCATCACCACCCTGCTAGATGGCGGACGAGAGATCGATCTCGGCCACGCCCTCATCTATGCCGCCGTCTCCACCTTCTTCTGCGCCATCATCTATCGCATCGAAGCCCAGGTTGCCGAGCAGGTAGACTCCGAGCTGGTGCGGGTCGACTCCAAGGAGTGGCTGGTGGATACCCTGCTAAGCGCCACCCTGCTTATCGGTTTCGTGGTCGCCATCGGCCTTGATGCCATCGGCTACGGCCAATACAACCGCTACATAGACCCGATGCTGGTCTCGCTGCTGGCCCTCTGTGCCACCCTCATTCCCATCAAGGTGCTCGGTCGCAACCTGCGGGAAGTGCTGAAAATTGCCCCCAGAGGGGATGTCTCCCAACTGGTCGAGAGCGAAGTCGAAGCGCTGCGCCAGCGCCACGGCATAGAGTGCTACAGCCATCTGGCCAAAAGCGGTCGCCGCTTCGATCTGGAATTGAACATTCTGGTGGCGCCGGGTCAGGAGTGGCCCGTCGAACGTCAGGATGCCCTGCGTCAGGAGCTCTGGTCTCGCCTTGGCGACACCCTGGGCGATGCCTGGCTCTCGGTCTGTTTCACCCGCGAAAAGCGCTGGTTGTAACGACCGCACGGGGGAGAGCGGCACCGCCGCCTCCCCCTGTCGCATCACAACCCCATCACGCCCCACTGACACTGCTCTTGCCAAATTGGCGCCAGCCGCTATCATCAGGGCTCATTTTTCACCCGAGGTTTTATTGCCCATCATGGACAATCCCCGAAGTTGCCCTTCGTCTCTCTCTGTCAAAGCCTATCTTTTTCTGCTTAATCAGCGCCTCTGAATAACACCTTTGCCTTGCTGTTACTGCGGTCATCGTGCGCCGTGATCACTCTCTGCTCTGTCTGTTTTTATTGAGGTCATACAATGGAATTGCTGCTGGATCCCCATATCTGGATTGGTCTGTTTACCCTGATCATTCTGGAAATCGTGCTGGGGATCGACAACCTAGTCTTTATCGCCATTCTGGTGAAAAAACTGCCCCCCGCCCAACGGGACAAGGCGCGCATTATCGGCCTGTCGCTGGCCCTGTTGATGCGACTTGGGCTCTTGAGCGTCATGTCATGGCTGGTCACCCTGACCACCCCGATTTTGCACCTGTGGGATCACCCCTTCTCCGGTCGGGACCTGATCCTGATGGGGGGCGGCCTGTTCCTGCTGTTCAAGGCCACCTCCGAGCTGCATGAGCGGCTGGAAGCCAAACCCCAGGATGATGGCCCGGTCGGCGCCTACGCCAGCTTCGGCGTGGTGATCGCCCAAATTCTGGTGCTCGATGCGGTCTTCTCGCTCGACTCCATCATCACCGCCGTCGGCATGGTGGAACACCTTGGCGTGATGATGGCCGCCGTGACCATCGCCATGGTGGTGATGGTGCTTGCCTCCAAACCGCTGACCCGTTTCGTCAACGCCCACCCCACCGTGGTGGTGCTCTGTCTGAGCTTCCTACTGATGATCGGCTTCAGCCTGGTGGCGGAAGGGTTCGGCTTCCATATTCCGAAGGGCTACCTCTACGCGGCCATCGGCTTCTCGGTGCTGATCGAGTTTTTCAACCAACTGGCCCAGCGCAGCGCCATGCGTCACGAATCCAAACAGCCCCTGCGTGAGCGCACCACCGCCGCCATCTTCAAATTGATGGGCAGCAAGGCCTATCAGGATCAGCCGGATGACGATCTGGATACCCCTGCCGTAGCGCCGGTGAGCTTTGGCGAGGAGGAGCGCTATATGGTGACCGGCGTGCTGTCGCTGGCCGAGCGCTCCATTCGCACCATCATGACCCCGCGCTCGGAGATGGCCTGGATCGATATCAACGACTCCAGCGACGAGATCCGCGCCCTGCTGCAGCGCGAGCCCCATAGCCTCTTCCCCATCTGTGACGGGGATCTGGACGAGGTGATCGGAGTGGTCAAGGCGCGGGACCTGCTGTTTGCCTTGAACGAAGGGCAATCTTTAAGTGAACTGGCCAAGCAGAACGACCCCATTATCGTGCCGCAAACCATCAACGTGATCCGTCTGTTGGCGGAGCTGCGCAAAGCCAAGGGGAGCCTTATTCTGGTCTCCGACGAGTTTGGCGTGATCCAGGGGCTGGTCACCACCCACGATCTGCTGGAGGCCATCGTCGGCGAGCTGCCGGACGAGGACGAAACCCCGGATATCGTGCGCGATGGCGAAGGGTGGCTGATCAACGGCAGCACCAACATCCACCATGTGGAGCAGGTGCTGGAGCACGAGGGGCTGGTGAGCGAGAGCGATGAATACGTGACCCTGGCGGGCATGCTGCTCTCCCACTTCGGCACCCTGCCCGCCCCGGGTCAGCAGTTGCAACTGCAGCAGCTCAACTTCGAGGTGATCGAGGTGAGCGAGCGGCGCATCGAGCGGGTGAAAGTGATGCCCGCCACGGCTTGAGCCTGCCACCAGCAGAATACAGAAGAGGGCCAGACGGCCCTCTTTTTTATGCTTCAACTTTATGCCTCAACGCCTTCTATCTCGGCGGTTTGCACTGATTGCTGCATCAAGCACAATTCTCTTGTGCAATTACCCCTCTTTTTCACAACAAGATGGCGGCATAAAGTGGCCTCACTTCCACCATGAGGAACTCAAGATGAGCCACGATCACCTGTTCTGCCCGCTGCGCCTTGGCCAGCTGCACCTTGCCAACCGCATCGTCATGCCCCCCATGACCCGCTCCCGTGCCAGTCAGCCGGGTGACGTGGCCAACGCCATGATGGCGAGCTACTACGCCCAGCGCGCCGAGGCGGGCCTGATCATCAGCGAAGGCACCCAAATCGACCCCATGGGCAAGGGTTATGCCTGGACGCCGGGCATCTACAGCGCCGAGCAGATCGCTGGCTGGAAAGGGGTGACCGATGCCGTGCACGCCAAGGGGGGCACCATCTTCGCCCAGCTCTGGCACGTGGGCCGGGTCACCCATCCGGACAACATCGGCGGTGCTCAGCCCATCTCCGCTTCAGCCCTGCCCGCAGTGGGTGTCAAGGTGTTCGTCGATAACGGCAGCGATGCACCGGGCTTTGTCGAGACAGTCACCCCGCGCGCCATGACACAAACCGATATCGATGCGGTAGTGGGCCAGTTCCGTCAGGCGGCCCGCAACGCCATCAGCGCCGGTTTTGACGGCATCGAGCTGCACGCCGCCAACGGATACCTCATCAACCAGTTCCTCGACTCCGAGTCCAACGCCCGCACCGACAGTTACGGCGGATCGCTGGAAAACCGGCTGCGCTTCCTCAAAGAGGTGACCGAGGCAGTCAGCAGCGAAATCGGCGCTGACCGGGTCGGGGTGCGTCTTGCGCCGCTCACCACCCTCAACGGCACAGTCGATGCCAATCCGCAGGAGACCTATCTGGCGGCCGCCCGCCTTCTGGGCCAGCTCAACGTGGTCTACCTGCACATTGCAGAAGCGGACTGGGACGATGCCCCCCTGATGCCGGAGAACTTCAAGCAGGGTCTGCGCGATGCCTTCCCCAACACCCTGATCTATGCTGGCAAATATGATGGCGAGCGGGCGCGCGCCGCCCTCGAAGCGGGCTGGGCCGACATGATTGGTTTTGGTCGCCCCTTCGTTGCCAACCCGGATCTGCCGAACCGGCTGCGCCACGGCTATCCGCTGGCCCCCCACGATCCGGCCACCCTGTTCGGCGGCGGCGAGAAAGGGCTGACCGATTACCCCGTCTATCAGGCAGAGGACGCAGCAGCCAGCCGCTGATTGCCGATGGCCAACCGGCTACGTAACGCAGGCCCCACAGGTTGGGGCCTGCCGTATTGTTGCCCATTCGCAGCAGTGGCGGTTTCACTGTCTTGCTGTTGCAATGACCTCGTTGTTCTCTCCCCTCGCTTTCACAAGGAGTCATCATGAATCACACCCAAGCCTGGTGCTGGCATGCCCCCGGTGAACCGACCCAGCTTACCCTCGTCGACCTGCCCCTGGCACCGCTCGCCCCTGACGAGGTGCTGGTGGCAAACCGGGTCATCGCCTTCAATCCGGTGGACTGGAAGCTGATCGAATATGGCCACTCCAACTGGCAGGACGGTCAGGTGCCCGGCGTCGATGGCATGGGCACTATCGTGGCCCTCGGCGCCAACGTCAGCCATCTGCGCCTCGGTGCCCGGGTCGCCTATCACACCGACCTGCGCCACCACGGCAGCTTTGCCCGCCACACCCTGGTACCGGCCCGCGCCCTGCTGCCGGTGCCCGATGCCCTGAGTGACGAGGCCGCCGCCGCCCTGCCCTGTCCCGGCCTCACCGCCTGGCAGGCGCTGGCCAAGCTGCCGCGCCTGCACGGGGAAGCGCTGCTCATCACAGGTGCCGGCAGCAGCGTCGGTCGCTTTGCGGTGCAGCTCGCCCTCCAGCAAGGAGCGCGGGTCTTTGCCAGCGCCAGCCCACGCCACCATCAGTGGCTCAAACAGATCGGGGTGCAGGGGGTGGCCGATTATCGGGAACCAGACTGGCTGGCCATATTGCAAGCCGCCAACGGCAACGAGCCGTTCGAGGGGATCATCGATCTGGTCTCCAGCCAACAGGCAGAGAGCTTGCTGCCCGCCCTTGGCTACTACGGCCACATGGTGACTGTGCTCGGGCGCATCCCGCACAATCCGCTACCTGCCTTTAGCCATTGCCACTCATTGCACGAGATTGCGCTGGGCGCCCAGCACGCCTTTGGCACCGACAAGCAGTGGAGCCGACTGGTCGCCGCCGGTGTCGCCATGATGGCGCAGATGGCGAGCGGCGAGCTGACCCTGCCGCCGCTGATGGTCGGCAATTTCGAGGCGCTGCCCACCCTGCTCGAGCGCTTCAAGCGTGAAGGACAGGGCGAGAAGTTTCTGGTGCGAGTGGCGTAACACTGCCTTCCCCGGCAACCACACCAGCCTTTGAAATAAGAGAGGCCCGCCAGTAATGGCGGGCCTCTCTTTATATAGTGCATGTCATCTCGACTTCATTGGCGCCTGACTCAATGCAGGATCACCCCGTGGGTCTCGGCATAACTGCGGATCGCCCGGGTCAGCCGCGCCTTGTCGGCCAAGCTCAGCCAGCTCGCCTCAACGGCATTAAGCGACAAGCGGCAGAGCTGACTCATGGTCGCGCCAAGGCCATCGGCCAGCGCCACAAAGTTGGCATTCATATAGCCGCCAAAGTAGGCGGGGTCGTCCGAGTTGATGGTGACACAGAGCCCCTGCTCCAGCAGCCGCAACACATTGTGCTGGGCCATATCGCCGAACACCTTGAGCCGGGTGTTGGAGAGGGGACAGACGGTAAGCGGCAGCCGGGTATCGGCCAGATAGCGCAGCAGCTCGGGATCGTCTGCCGAGCGCACCCCGTGATCGATGCGGCATACCTGCAGCTCGTTGATCGCCTGCCAGATGTAGTCGGCAGGGCCCTCTTCACCTGCGTGGGCCACCACCGGCAGCCCCAGCTCGCGGCATTTGGCAAAGACCCGGGCAAATTTAGTGGGCGGATTGCCCCTCTCCCCAGAGTCGAGGCCGATGCCGTGAATCCGTGACAGGAAGGGCTCCGCCTCCTCCAACGTAGCGAACGCTTCATCCTCACTCAGGTGGCGCAAAAAGCTCATGATAAGGCGCCAGCTGATGCCAAACTCCTTCTCCCCGCTCTGCAACGCCCGCTCGATGCCACTCAGCACAGTAGCAAAAGGGACACCACGGGCGGTATGGGTCTGGGGTCGAAGAAGATCTCCACATGCACCACCTTGTCGGCGGCGCAACGCTCAAGATAGGCCCAGGTGAGGTCGAAGAAGTCCTGCTCGGTCATCAGCACGCTGGCACCGCGATAGTAGAGGTCGAGAAAAGATTGCAGGCAGTCAAAGTCATAAGCGGCGCGCACGCTGGCGACATTGGGCCAGGGCAGTGGCACACCGTTGCGGCGGCCCAGCTCAAACATCAACTCGGGTTCGAGGCTGCCCTCGATATGCAGGTGCAGCTCCAGTTTCGGCAGTCCGGCGATAAATTGCGCGGCGGTGAGGTGTTCGGGTGTGACTGGCTTGGGAATCGGGGTGTCCATAGCGACGGCTCCATCAGCAAAGTGATCCGGCGTCAGCCCCTCCACCAGACTGACCCGACGGCAGCTTTATTGTGCACCGAAGTGGCGAGACAGGGGAGACTTGTCATCAAACAGACTTATAATGGCGTCACAAAAATCATAAATGATTGAACATCTTAACGATTGGCGGCTCGCCTGCGCCCTGACAAGGAGTTTTCATGAAGAAGAACGTCATCTGCGATATCGACGGTGTCATCCTGCACAACAACGATCTCATCCCCGGTGCCGACCGTTTCGTCCATCGCCTGCTGGAGCAGGGCAGCAAGCTCTTGTTCCTCACCAACTACCCGGCCCAGACCCAGAAAGATCTGCAAAACCGCTTCCGTTCCGCAGGTATCGAAGTGCCGGAGGAGTGCTTCTACACCTCCGCCATGGGCACCGCCGACTTTCTCAAGCGTCAGGATGGCAAGAAGGCCTATGTGATCGGTGAAGGGGCGCTGACCCACGAGCTCTACAAGGCCGGCTTTACCATCACCGACATAGACCCGGACTTCGTGGTGGTTGGCGAGACCCGCAACTACAACTGGACCATGATGCAACAGGGGGCCAAGTTCGTCGATCAGGGGGCCCGCTTTATCGCCACCAACCCCGATACCCACGGCCCCATGATGCACCCGGCCTGCGGCGCCCTGTGCGCCCCCATCGAGCGGATGACCGGCAAGAAGCCGTTCTATGTCGGCAAGCCGAGCGCTTGGATCATCCGTGCGGCGCTCAACCGGATGGAGGCCCACTCCGACGACACCATCATCATCGGCGACAACCTGCGCACCGACATTCTGGCGGGCTTTCAGGCCGGTCTCGAGACGGTGCTGGTGCTCTCCGGGGTAAGCAAGGTCGCCGATATCGACCGCATGCCGTTCAGACCGAACCACATCTTCGACTCCGTGGTCGACATCGATATCGTCTAATCACCACCCAAGCGTTAAACAGGGCAGGTCTCTCCTGCCCTTGCAGGATCTGTTATGGAACCCATTCTGATCGCCGTGGCCTTTGGCTGCGGCATGGTAGTCAATCTGATTGGCCTGCCCCCCCTGCTCGGCTTTCTGGCCGCCGGTTTTATCCTCAACGGCATGGGATATGAAAATACTCCCGCCCTGAGCGAGGTAGCCGATCTCGGCGTCACCCTGCTGCTGTTCACCATCGGCCTCAAGCTCAATATCAAGACCCTGATGCGGCGCGATGTGTGGGGCACCACCAGCCTGCACCTGCTGCTCTCCACCCTGCTCTTTACCGTGGTGCTGCTGGTCTGCAAGGGACTGGGGCTCCACCTCGCCCTGTCGCTGGACTGGAAGCTGGCGCTGCTGCTGGGCTTTGCCCTCTCCTTCTCCAGCACTGTCTTTGCGGTCAAGGTGCTGGAAGATCGCAGCGACATGAATGCCCTCTACGCCCGCATCGCCATCGGGGTGCTCGTCATGCAAGACGTGTTCGCGGTGGCGTTTCTGGCCTTCTCCAGCGGCAAGTGGCCCAGCATCTGGGCGCTCTGGGTGCTGGGATTGCCGCTGCTGCGCCCGCTGCTGTTCAAGCTGCTGGAGCGTGCCGGGCACGGCGAGCTGCAGGTGCTGTTCGGGGTCTTTCTGGCGCTGGTGGTCGGAGCCGCCGGTTTTGAAGTGGTTGGCCTCAAGCCGGATCTGGGGGCCCTTATCATCGGCATGATGCTCGCCTCCCATCCTGCCGCAGCGGGGCTGGCCAAGGCGCTCTTCAACCTCAAAGACCTGTTTCTTATCTGCTTCTTCCTCACCATCGGCCTCAACGGTCTGCCGACCCACGACACCATGTTGCTGGCACTGGCGCTGGTACTGGCCCTGCCGCTCAAAAGCGCGCTCTACTATCTGGTCTACAGCGGCGCACACCTGCGGGTGCGCACCGCCCTGCTCTCCACCCTGGCGCTCACCAACTTCTCGGAGTTTGGCCTGATCGTCGCCGCCATCGCCGCCAAGGCGGGCTGGCTCTCCTACGAGTGGCTGGTGGCGGTTTCACTGGCGCTGGCGGCGAGCTTCATGATCTCTGCCCCGCTCAATGCCCAGAGCGAGCGCATCTACCATCGCATTGGTCACTGGCTCAAGGGGTTGCAGGCGAGCAACCTCCATCCGGAAGACAGACCCATCGAGCTGGGCGATGCGGAGGTGATCATCCTCGGCATGGGACGGATCGGTCAGGGGGCCTACTTCGAGCTGGAGAACAAGTACGGCAACGTCATCCTCGGGGTGGAGAACGACAGCGAGAAGCTGCCCACCCTGCGCGCCCAGGGCATGAACGTCATCGAGGGGGATGCCACCGATACCGACTTCTGGGACAAGGTGCTGCTCTCCAACCAGGTCAAC
>Ga0247725_1001272_pt1 | contig 13279 bp, 11 predicted proteins | sample OKSTACKMCFT3sol_FD_183021 | JGI IMG/M metagenome (GOLD analysis project Ga0247725, IMG submission 183021) | Subsurface sediment microbial communities from gas well in Oklahoma, United States - OK STACK MC-FT3-sol | ecosystem: Environmental > Terrestrial > Deep subsurface > Rock core/Sediment... | reverse complement strand
GCGTGTTCAGCTTCCACCCGGTGAAGATCATCACCACCGGCGAGGGCGGCATGCTCACCACTCAGGACCCGCACCTGGCGGAGCGCCTGCGGCGCCTGCGCAGCCACGGCATTACCCGCGACCCGGCCGCCATGACCGAAGCCAGCCACGGCCCCTGGTACTACCAGCAGCTGGAACTGGGCTTCAACTACCGCATGACCGACCTGCAGGCCGCCCTCGGCTTCTCCCAGCTGCAGCGCCTGGAGGCCTTCGTCGCCCGTCGCCGGGCCCTGGCCGAGCGCTACGACGAGTTGCTCGCCGACCTGCCGCTGCGCCTGCCGGGGCGCCAGGAGGGGGCCGACTCGGCCTGGCACCTCTACCCGGTGCGCCTGCGGCTGGACGCCATCCGCCGCAGCCACCGCGAAGTGTTCGAGGGGCTGCGGGCCGCCGGCATCGGCGTCAACCTGCACTACATCCCGGTGCACCTGCAGCCTCATTACCAGCGGCTGGGCTTCGCCCCGGGCGACTTCCCCGAGGCCGAGCGCTACTACGCCGAGGCCCTGAGCCTGCCGCTCTTCCACGGCATGACCGATGACCAGCAGGAGCGGGTGGTGCAGGTACTGACCGCCCTCCTGCGCTGACAGGAGACGCGCCATGCGCGAACTGACCGAGCAGGAACGTTTCTGGCAGGGCGAGTTCGGTGACGACTACGTCGACCGTAACGACGGCGAGCGCCACGTGGCCAGCGCCACCGCCTTCTTCGCCCAGGCCCTGCGCCGTGCCGGGCGGCTCGACAGCCTGCTGGAGCTGGGCACCAACCGCGGGCTCAACCTCCAGGCGCTGCACCGGCTGCTGCCGGACGCTGCCCTGCATGGCGTCGAGCTGAATGCCAAGGCCCACGCCATCGCCCAGTCACTGGGGATCGCCGAGGTCTGGCACGGCTCGCTGTTCGATTACCCGGTGCGTCAGCCGGTGGACCTGGCGTTCACCCGTGGCGTGCTCATCCACCTGCCGCCCGAGCTGCTGCCCAAGGCCTACGCCAAGCTGTACGAGGCCAGCCGGCGCTACGTGCTCGTCGCCGAGTACTACAACCCCTCACCGGTGGAGGTGAGCTACCGGGGGCACACGGGCAAGTTGTTCAAGCGCGACTTCGCCGGCGAGCTGCTCGACCGCTACGAGGACCTGCGCCTGGTGGACTACGGCTTCATCTACCGGCGTGATGTGAACTTCCCGGCCGATGATATGAACTGGTTCCTGTTGGAGAAGCGCCCATGAGCCGCGTCGCCATCATCCCCGCCCGAGGCGGCAGCAAGCGCATCCCGCGCAAGAACATCAAGCTCTTCCAGGGCCAGCCGATGATCGCCTACTCGATCCGCGCGGCCCTGCTGTCCGGGCTGTTCGACCGGGTGATCGTCAGCACCGATGACCAGGAAGTCGCCGGTGTGGCCCGCGAACTGGGGGCCGAGGTGCCCTTCATGCGCCCAGCGGCCCTGGCCGACGACCATGCCGGCACGGTCGAGGTCATCCAGCACGCACTCCGTGAACTGGCTGCCGCTGGCGACCATCCCGAATACACCTGCTGCCTCTACGCCACCGCCCCTCTGGTATTGCCGGAGAAGCTCAGCGAGGGCTTCGAACTGTTGGCGGCACATCCGGAGAAGGATTTCGCCTTCACCGTCACCGACTTCGCCTCGCCGGTGCAGCGTGCCTTGCGAATCAACGCCGATGGCGCTGTCGAGTCGCTCTACCCCGAGTTCTACGAAACCCGCTCCCAGGACCTGGAGCGCGCCTACCACGACGCCGGCCAGTTCTATTGGGGACGCACCGCCGCCTGGCTCGCGGGTAAGGCAGTACATGCCCCGCATTCGCTGCCGCTGATCCTGCCGCGCTACCTGGTGCAGGACATTGACGGCCCCGACGATTGGCACCGTGCCGAGCTGATGTACGCCGCCCTGCTGCTGGACGGGGATATCTGAGATGCAGGTGCTGTTTCGCGTGGATGCATCGCCCGTCATGGGCAGCGGGCACCTGATGCGCTGCCTGACGCTCGCCCACGAACTGCACGAGCAGGGTGCCGGATTGACCTTCGCCTGCCGCGACCTGCCCGGTACGCCCCTTGTGCTGGTGCCGAGCGACTACGCGCTGCTGACGCTACCCGCGGGCGCTATCGACGAGGCGACCTGCACCGCCGAGGCGCGGATCGATAACCGCGCCGATGCCGAGGCGTTGCGTGGGCTGCTGGGCGAACGCCATTTCGACTGGTGCATCGTCGACCACTACGGGCTGGACGCCGAGTGGCATGGCCTTGCTCGTCGCCATGCGTCGCACGTCATGGTGCTGGACGATCTGGCCAACCGCCCGCTGGACTGCGACCTGCTGCTGGACCCGGGCTTGCATGCCGAACCGCATGCCCGCTACGCCAGCCTTCTGGCCTGTTCTGCAACAACACTGTTCGGCCCGGCCTATGCCCTGCTGCGCGAGGAGTTCCTGCGTGCCCGCGAGGGCATCTCACCGCGCGCCGGTGAGCTGAAGCGCCTGCTGGTGTTCTTCACTGGCGGCGACGACCAGGGCGAGACCCTCAAGGCCCTGCAGGCGCTGGCAGATTGGCGGCCGCAACTGCAGGTGGATGTGGTCATCGGCCTTGGGCATGGTGACCACAAGGTGCTGGAGCGCCTCTGTTCCGCCCAGGGCTGGCACCTGCACTGCCAGATCGACTACATGGCCCGGCTGATGGCCGAGGCGGACCTGGCCATCGGCGCCGCCGGCTCGTCCTCCTGGGAGCGTTGTGCCCTGGGGCTTCCGGCGCTGGTGGTGGTGCTGGCGGAAAACCAGCGCGAACTGGCCCGGGGGCTGGACAGGCTCGGGCTTGCCATCGACCTGGGTGAGCACACCGGGGTTTCAGCCGCCGACTACCGGCGCGTGCTGGAGGGCCTCGACGCCGAACGGCTGCGTGGCATGTCCCGGCGGGCCTGGGACCAGGTCGATGGCCTCGGCGCCGCCCGTGTCTGGCGCGCACTCATGGACGCAACGGTCGGCTCTTGAGCCGGCCGTGGAGGATGCAAGCATGTCGACACGTTACTTCCAGATCGCCGGGCGCCCCATCGGCCCCGAACAGAAGCCCTATTGCATCGCCGAGGTCGGGATCAACCACAACGGCGAACTCGACTTGGCCCTGAGGATGATCGAGGTCGCCCGCGAGGCAGGGGCCGATGCGGTGAAGTTCCAGACCTTCAGGGCCGAGGAGTTCTGCGGCGACCCGCAGCAGATGTTCACCTATCAGTCCCAGGGGCGCAGCGTCACCGAATCGATGCTGGCGATGTTCAAGCGCTACGAGTTCAGCGAGGCGCAGTGGCGCGCGGTCAAGGCGCATTGCGCCAAGGTCGGCATCACCTTCTTCTCCTCGCCGCAGAATCGCAGTGACCTCGACCTGCTGCAGCGGATCGGCGTGCCGGCGATCAAGGTCGGCTCCGATGACTTCAGCAACCTGCCGCTGCTGCGTCATTACGCTGGCGCGGGCCTACCGCTGATCCTGTCCTGTGGCATGAGCGACCTGGCCGATGTGCACCAGGCGCTGGAGACCGTGGGCTGGTTCGAGGGAGCCCAGGTAGCGCTGCTGCTGTGCACCTCGCAGTACCCGACGCCCGACGAGGACGTGAACCTGGCCAAGCTGGGCACGTTGCAGCAGGCCTTTCCGGGGCTGCTGACCGGCTTCTCCGACCACACCCAGGGGCCGCTGGCTGCTTCCCTGGCGGTAGCACGTGGAGCACGCCTGTTCGAGAAACACTTCACCCTCGATCACGACCTGCCCGGGCCGGACCATTGGTTCTCCGAGAACCCAGAGGGCCTGGCGGAGTGGATCACCAGCATCCACCGTGCCGACGCCATCATCGGTTCGCCCTATCTGCGCCCGACCCGTGCCGAAGAGGACATGCGCATGCTCGCTCGACGCAGCCTCATAGCCTTGCGCCCGATTGCGGCTGGCGAATTGCTAGGGGAGGGCAACATCGGCTTGCGTAGGCCTGGCACCGGGCTGTCTCCGGCCTATTTCGACCTAGCTCTGGGCTGTCGTGCGAGCAGGGACATCGGGGCGGGCGAATGGCTTGCTCTCGGGGACTTCAAGAAGGGGAATGCATCATGAGCGGTCTTGGTTTCAGTCGAAAAGACTTCAGTCTGCGCCCACTTACCGAGGGAGACTCGGCGGCCATCCTGCGCTGGCGCAATGAGGAATCAATCCGTGCCTGCATGTACAACAACCGCGTTATCGGCTGGGAAGAACACCAGGAGTGGCTGCATTACGAGTTGCAGAATCCAGACGCCCGTCACTTGATCTTTCTGTATCGCGGGAAGCCATCCGGCTACGTTGCTGTCTCTCTGATCGAGCGCCGACACCAGCGTTGCTGTTGGGCCTTCAACCTTTCCGACGAACGCGATGGCCTGCCCAAAGGCATTGGCGCCGTCATGGAGTATCTAGCGCTGGAATACATCTTCGACGAATTGGGTATCCGTAAGCTCTGCTGTGAGGTGCTGTCCTTCAATGAGCGGGTGACCAAGCTGCACAAGCGCTTCGGCTTCTCAGAGGAGGGCCTGTTGCGCCAGCACGTGCAGCGTGATGATGGCCTCTTCGATGTTGTGGTGTTGGCGTTATTCGCGGACCACTGGCACGCCTGTCGCGACCAGATTGCCCAGGGACTCTTCGGTGGAGACTAACCCTTTGCGGATCGCCATCCACCAGCCAGCCTACCTGCCGTGGCTCGGCTACTTCGATCGCATCGCCCGGGTCGACCGCTTTGTCTTCCTCGATACGGTGCAGTTCGAGAAGAACAGCTTCATCAACCGCAACCGCATCAAGACCCCTCAGGGCGCGCAGTGGCTGACCATACCGGTGCTCAGCCGTGGCCACCTGGCCAGCACCCTGCGCGAGACGCGCATCGATGAAAGCCGTGATTGGCGCCGTGGCCACCTCAAGGCGGTGGCCATGAACTACCGCCGGGCGCCACGCTTCGCCGAGCGTTACGCGCAACTGGAGCAGGTCTACGGCGAGCGGCAGGACAACCTCGCTGAGCTCTGCTGGCGCCAGCTGGGTTTCTGGCTGGAGCAGTTGGGTATCGACACGCCCCTGGTGCGGGCCAGCGAGCTGGACATTGACAGCCGCAAGTCGCAGCTGGTGCTGGACATCTGCCTGGCCCTCGGGGCCGACGCTTACTTCTCCGGTGCCCTCGGTCGCGACTACCTCGACGAGGCCGCCTTTGCCGAGCAAGGCATCGCCGTGCAGTACCAGGCCTTCACACCCCCTACCTATCCCCAGCTCTGGGGCACGTTCTTGCCCGGTCTTGGTGTGCTGGACTGGTGGATGAACAGCGGCGACAGCCGCGCTGACTTCAGGGAGCTGACATGAGTTTTTCCATCGAGTGGGAGCAGCGCTACGCCGCCAGCACCCACCTTTCCATCTGGCCCTGGTCCGATGTGGTCAGCCTGACCAGGCGTCACTGCCGCGATCTGGGCCCTGGGAAACGGGTGCTGGAGCTTGGCTGCGGCGCGGGCGCCAATATTCCTTTTTTCCAGTCCCTGGGGGTGGATTACTACGCTGTGGAGGGCAGCCCGACCATCGTCGGCCAGCTGCATCAGCGCTTCACAGGACTGAACGGGTGCATCGTTAACGGTGACTTCACCCAGGCGTTGCCATTCCCGGTCGGATTCGACCTGGTGCTGGATCGTGCCTCGCTCACCTGCAATGGAGAGTCGGCGATTCGTCGCTGCCTGTCCCAGGTACTGGAGTCGTTGCGACCGGGAGGGCTGTTCATCGGCATCGACTGGTACTCCTCGCGGCACTCGGATGCGCAACTGGGAGACATGGTCGAGGACGGCCGCACCCGTACCAACATCACCCAGGGCTCGTTCGCCGGTACGGGGCGCGTGCATTTCTCCGATGAGGCCCACCTGCGGGACCTCTTTGCCGATTTCGAGCTGGTGTTCCTGGAGGAGAAGCAGGCGCTCCGGCATGAGCCTGCCGATGGCCATCGCTTCGCCTCGTGGAATCTGGTGGCTCGCAAGCCGGGAGAACAGCCATGACCGCACAGCGTCCGGTCGTCGTGGTGGGGGGCGGTATCGCCGGCTTGCTGGCGGCGGCCTGGGCCCAGGCCTGCGGCTTGCCCGTGACGTTGCTCGAGCGGGCGCCTGCTTGCGGTGGCTTGTTGCGCTCGTTTCGCGATGCCAGCGGGCAGGTCTTCGACATCGGCACGCACATCCCGGCGATGACGGGCGATGCGGTCGTCGATGGCCTGCTGTTCGAGGCGCCCGGGCTTGCCTGGCACGAGGTGCCGGTGCTGCAGGTGGGCAATGCGTTCGCCGGTGTGCTCAACACCCGCAGCCAGTTCATCGATATCACCCGGCTGCCCGAAGCCTCCTACCAGGCGTGCCTGGCGGGACTGGTCAATTCCCTGTCCAGCGACCAGGGAGCGCCTGACCTCGAGGCAGCCCTGCGCTGGCATTTCGGGGATGCGCTGGCGGAAACGGTGTTCTTTCCGCTACTGCGGCGCCTCTACCAGGCGCCGTTCAACGAGCTGAGCGCCAACAGTCACCGTTTCCTCGGCTATGGCCGTGTGATCGTCGGCTCGGCCGAGGTGTGCCGTGAGCTGAAGCGTTCGCCGCTCTACGACCGCAAGGTGGCGTTCCGCGACTACCTGGAAGGGCGCAGTGCAATACGGCACCGCTATCCAGCCGAGGGGGGCATGGGGGCGTGGATCGACGCGCTGTGCCGCCGTTTCGAGGCGCGAGGCGGACGCCTGCTGACCGGCGCCCAGGTGGGGCGTGTGGAGGTGGATGCTCGTTCGTTGCACCTGGCCGACGGGCAGGACATTCCCTTCGAGCACCTGATCTGGAGCGCACCGCTGGCCCACCTGGCCCGCGCGATGGGGGAGCGGGTGGACGGAGCACCGCCGCGTTTCCTGCCGCTGCGGCTGTTCCACTTCGTGTTGGACCAGCCGCCGGCCTGCGACTGCCACTACCTCTACCTGAACGATGCCGATGCCAAGACGTTCCGCATCACGCTGTACGAGAATTTTCTGCCTGCACAGGGCAGCAGCCGGCGCATGACGGTAGAGGCCGTGGATACCGCAGGCATGGAGCCCGAGCAGCAAGCCGGCGCCATCCTCGATGAGCTGCGGCGCTGTGGGGTGCTGGCGGCCGACTGTCAGGCGCGGCTGGTCCTTGAACAGCCGGTGGCCAACGGTTTCCCGGAGATCACCGTGGCACAAGAGGCCGCCAACCGCGAGCTGCGCGAGCGCCTGCAGCGTCGCTTCCCGGGCCTGTTGCTGTGCGGACGCAATGCGGCAGAGACCTTCTTCACCACTGATACATTGCTGGACACTGCGGTGCAGTTGGCGTCGCGTTTCGGCCAGCCGGACCTTGAGCAGGGAGGCATCCATGGGAACTGAGCGGGTTCTGGTGATAGCTGCCCACCCGGATGACGAAGTGCTGGGCTGCGGTGGCAGTATCGCGCGGCACGTGGCGCGGGGCGACGAGGTACAGGTGGCGATCATGGCCCAGGGACTTTTCAGCCGCGGTACGCCGGAAGAGGCGGAGCTGCAGGCCCTGCGTGATGCCTGCACCCAGGCCAACCGTCACCTTGGCGTAGCCGGGCTGGAGTGCTTCGACCTGCCGGACAACCGCCTGGACGGGCTCGACCGGCTGGACGTCATCAAGCCTGTTGAAGCACTGGTCAACCGTGTTCAGCCCGGCATCGTCTACACCCACTGGAGCGGCGACGTGAATATCGACCACCGGCGCCTGCACGAGGCAGTGGTGACGGCATGCCGCCCGCAACCCGGTCATCCGGTCCATACCCTGCTGTTTTTCGAAATCCCTTCTTCCACCGAATGGCAGGTGAGCCAAAGTGCCCCGCAGTTCTGGCCGACCTGGTTCAACGACATCGGGCACACCCTGGAGGCAAAGCTCCAGGCGCTGGACATTTATGCCATGGAGATGCGTGCCTGGCCGCATCCTCGTTCGCTGCGTGCGGTGGAACACCTGGCGCGCTGGCGCGGTGCCAGTGTCGGCATGCAGGCGGCCGAGGCATTCGTCCTCGGCCGCCGACTCCATTCCTTCTGAGGGCGCCTGGCGCCGAGACGACTCCATGAGCAATCAAACCCATCACATGCAGGACTGGACGAGTACTGACCTGCGGCTGTCCAGCGGCGGGCAGCTTTTTGATAACGCGGGCGTACGCCGCTTGCGCGCAGCCGTGGAAGAGGACTTCGCCGCCCGGCAGCTAGCGTCGGGTGGGCTGCGTTTGTTCGGCGCAGTGGCCGAAGCCGGGGGGCTGGATGACCTGCTGGGCAAGCACGCCAGCGCGCTGGCTGAGGGCCAGCGCCTGGTGCTGGGCATGCGCTCCGTTGCCCATTGGAAAGCCGTATCGAGTGACGGCTCCAGGCTGGCGGACGTGCCGGCGGAGCGGGGTACTGCAGCCTGTGATCCGGCCGATCTGGCTGCACTTGCGTCGCGCCATGGTCTTTCGCTGGTTGCCCTCGAACCCTATGGGGGCCTCTGGGACAACGCATTCCTCCTTGCCAGCCTGCCGCACCCGTTCAAGTGGCTGCGCCTGCTTTCCTGGCTGGAGATGGACGATTCGTTGCTGCGCCTAGCGCTGTTGTTGGAGCAGCAGGTCGTGGCCCGGCTGGATTGCCAGGCGACGGGGCGCTACCTGGTGGCCTTGGAGAAAAGTGCGCCGGCAGAGGCTTCACCGGAGTGGCGCTTGCGCCAGGAGCAGGCGCGGCAGATGCGGACGAGTGATGGCCTGGATGGCTTGCAGGACGTGCTGCAGACCTCCCCCGAGGTATTCGCCGCCGCCCTGGAGAGCGATTCCACACGCCTCAGGGCTCGCCATCTGCTGTTCATCCTGGTGCGTGCGCTGCGCCTTGCCCGGCCGGCTTTCCAGGTCGAGCCGTGGCTCCCGGATGCGACCGCTGCGCAGCTGGACGCCTGGTTCCGTGCCGAGGCCATCGACACCCGCAACATGGCTCTGGTCCATGGCTGGGTCGCGCCCGGCGCGCCGGAACGCATGCGCCAGGGCGTGGATGTGGTCTCCGGGCTGGAATACCACCTGTCCGCCGCGCTGCTGCGCGATTACTTCAAGACCCACAGCGGAGTCAGTTCGTGAAGTCACCTGCGATCGTCAGCTTTCTCTGGGAGTCGCAGCTGGGTGTGCTGCGTGCCTTCTTCAACCGCCATGGGCCGATGACGGTTGTTACTCTGTCGCCCTACGTCACCGACACCCTGACTACGATCATCGAGCAATCGGGCAGCCGCCTCTTCGTGGTGGACCATGAACTGGGTGATGCCGGCGCCTATGCGGTGCAGGCAGAGTACGAGCCGCTGCGCGAGCGTCTCGACGGCCTGCTGCGCACGCTTCCGGCGGAACTGGCGGAAGAGCGGGTGGAGGAGGTGGCACCGGTCATCCGTACGCGGCTGGACGCCGAACTGCCCCTGCTGACCACCCTGCTGCACGGGCTGGAGCTGGCTCAGCGCGAGTTCCAGTTGAGCTTGATGATCGGCAGTGAGGATGTCCTGCCTGCCGCCAAAGTGGCGATGCACTGGGCACGGACCCAGGGTATTCCGTCGTTGCACCTGTCCCACGCCCTGGCTCTGAACGATCCGCATACGGTGCATGCGCAACTGGTGGCGGACATCCATGCGGTCTACGGCCAGCGGGGCCTGGAGGGCTACCTGGATTACGGCATCCCCGCCGAGCGCATGCGGGTCACCGGCAACCCGGCCTGGGATCGCCTGGTGCCGCTGCGTGGCGAGCGAGCGCGGCATGAGCAGAGCCTTCGCCAGCGTCATCACCTGCGTGAGGGGGCTCCGATCGTGGTGTTCGGCACCACCTGGACCAGCAGCCTGACCGCCCATGGTGACGAGGGCATCTTTGGGCAGACCCTGGGTGCCTTCCTCGCGGCCTGTGAGGCGGTGAGGCGCAGCGGCCTGGCGATCAACCCGGTGATCAAGGACCGGCCTCCGAACTATCACTTTGGCGAGCGGCGGTTCCGCGAGCTGTTGCTTGAGCATGGTGCTGATCCGGCGAGCTATCTCTACACGGTGGAAGACGCGCAGCTCTGGGCTGCGGCGTCGGATGTGCTGATTGCGGTGGACTCCAACTATTGCGTTGAGGCCCTGCTGTGCGGGACCCCGGCGATCAACCTGCAGCATCCGGCCAACACCCTGTTCGGCCCTTGCTACGGTGCAGATGCCGGCGTGCTGGATGTGGAAATGGATGAGCTGGCCGAGGCACTGCTGCGCCTGCTGGGCGATGCTGACTTCCGCGAGGCCCTGCATGCGAGGGCAGAGCGGGGCTTGCCCTATCTGAACCTGGGTGTCGATGGCCTGGCCACCGAGCGGGTGGTCGAGCTGATGGGCGAGATGGCCAGGGGCCTGGTACCGAAGCTGGTGGCTTGGTTGGAGGCCCGACTGCCCAGCGAGGCCGAGCGCTCGCTGATCGAGACGAAGATACGGGCAGTGGGAGTGGCTGGCCCTCTGCTGGACATCCATGTACTGGGCTCGGAGCGGCCTGGCGCGCTGGCTGCGACCTTGGCCAGTCTGGAGCGGGCACTGTCGGCGCCGTTCCGGGTACGGGTCTATGACACCGAGCCCATGGCCGGGGTCGAAACGTTGTGCGTCGAGGGGCCGCAGCGTCTGGATGTGCTGAACGAGCAGTTGTTGAGCGCCCCGGATGCCAGTCCCTGGCAACTGGTGGTGGAGGCCGGTGTTGAGTTCACCCGGGCCGGCCCCTTGCTGCTCTGCCTGGAGTTGGCCGAGGCTCTTCGCGCGGAAGCGGAGGAGGGGGTGGTGGCACACGCCTGCTACGCGGATGAGTTGCAGCGAGCACCGTCCGGCGCCCTGGGGCCTTTGTTCAAGCCGGATTTCAATCTGGACCTGCTGCTTGGCTTCCCGGCGCTCGTCGGTCGGCATTGGGTGTTTCGTCAGCGCAGTGTCGTGGAGTTGGGTGGGCTGGATACGGTATTCGGCTCTTCGTCCCTGCTGGATCTGACATTGCGTCTGGTCCATGGCAGCGGAGGCAATGGTGTGCTGCATGCGCCGGAGGTTCTGCTGGTGGCGGATGCTCCGGTCATGGAAGTCGCGCCTGCGGAGCAGGTCGCCATTGAGCGTCATCTTGCCGCGCGGGGCTACGATGCCGCGCGGGTCCAGGCTTTCCTGCCAAGGCGTTATTACATCGACTACGGTCATCCGGAGGCGCCCCGGGTCGCCATCGTGGTGGCAGTGCAGGACAACCTGGGGCTGGTGCAGCGGTGCGTCGAGAGTCTGCTGGAACACACCACCTACTCCAACTACCAATTGCTGCTGGTGGATTGCGGCAGCGTCGAGTCCGCCACCCAGGACTGGCTGCAGGGCGTCGATGCGCTGCAGAGCGAGCAGGTGAAGGTCTGGAACTTCGACGGGCCGTTCAATCAGGCTGCGATGGTGAACGCCGTCGCGATGACGGTGGAGGCGGACTACCTCCTTCTGCTGAGTCATGACGTGCGCATCATCCAGCCCGAGTGGCTGGAGCAGCTGCTCAACCATGCCCAGCGGCCCGAGGTCGGCGCGGTGGGGGCCAAGATACTGGACGCCGAGGGCGGCATCGAGCAGGCCGGCATGGTGCTGGGGCTGCATGAATGTGCGGGGCGCACCTTCGTCGGTGAGCCTGGCGATGCCCCGGGGTACATGAGTCGCCTGCAGGTCGCGCAGAACTACACGGCGGTGGGGCTCGCCTGCATGATGGTGCGCCGCTCGTCCTTCATCGAGGTAGGCGGTTTCGACGCCGACAGCATCAATGCCTTCTACGCCGATACCGACCTGTGCCTGCGCTTGCGGGCTGCCGGCCTGTTGAATGTGTGGACGCCACATTGTGTCGTGCAGCGCGATGGCCTGGATTTGCCGGTACTTGCCATCCCAGGGGCACTGGAGCGGCAGTCTGCGTTTCGTGGGGAGCGCCAGGAGATGTTGCGGCGGTGGCTGCCGGTGCTGGCTCGGGACCCTGCCTACAATCCGAATCTGTCGTTGAAGGGAAGCGGTTTCAGCTTCGAGTACCCGGCTCGTCGCATGCACCACCCGCTGCTGCCCCAGGTGGTCTGTTACCCCGCCGATATCACCGGTTGCGGTCACTATCGAATCCGACAGCCTTTCGCGGCCTTGCGGCAGGCCGGCATGGTCGATGGACTGATCAGCGGTGTGCATCTGCCCGTGGTGGAGCTGGAGCGGGCAGGGGCCACGAGCCTCATCCTGCAGCGGCAGATCATGGAGCCGCAGATCGAGGGCATCCGTGAAGTGAAGGAATTGTCCGGTGTGTTCAAGGTCTACGAGCTGGACGACTACCTACCCAACCTGCCGCTGAAGAGCGTGCACCGCGACACCATGCCGAAGGACATACTGCGTTCGCTCAGGCAAGCGGTGGCGCTGACCGATCGCTTCGTGGTCTCTACTGAGCCACTGGCTGAGGCTTTGCGCGATCTGCACGGGGACATCCGGGTGGTGCCCAACTTCCTCCCCGAACACTGGTGGGGCAACCTGCGCAGCCAACGCCGTCGAGGCCGCAAGCCACGTGTCGGCTGGGCCGGCGGGAGCAGCCACCTGGGCGACCTGGAGCTGATCACCGACCTGGTCAAGGCCCTGAAGGACGAGGTGGAGTGGGTCTTCTTCGGCATGTGCCCGGAGCGTATCCGGCCCTATATCCACGAATTCCATGGCGGCGTGCCCATCGAGCAGTATCCGGCCCTGCTGGCGAGCCTGGATCTGGACCTGGCGTTGGCGCCGCTGGAGCCGAATCTGTTCAACGAATGCAAGAGCAACCTGCGGCTGCTGGAGTACGGTGCCTGCGGCTTTCCGGTGATCTGCACCGACGCCGTCTGCTATCGCGGTGACCTGCCGGTGACCCGGGTTAAGAACCGCTACAAGGACTGGCTGGACGCGGTGCGTATGCACCTGGCCGACCTGGACGCCACTGCCCGGCAGGGCGATGCGCTGCGTGAGCGTGTGCTCGGCGAGTGGATGCTGAAGGGCGAGAATCTGCAGCGCTGGCGTTCCGCCTGGCTGCCGGACTGAGTTTTTCAGGGGCCGACGAACGGCATGGCGAAATCCTAAAGCTTCGTCATACCCGCCGATAACCCTGGTACGGACACAGTTCGTGCTTGTTGAGCAAGCCCCGGGAGAAAAAATTTCAAATCTCCCCTAAAGGTCCTCCGACAAGCGCCGATAAACAGTTCGAATGCGAATTCTAGGGGCACCTGAGCAGCAGGTCCTGAAGGTCGCAGGC
>Ga0247725_1001271_pt1 | contig 13291 bp, 11 predicted proteins | sample OKSTACKMCFT3sol_FD_183021 | JGI IMG/M metagenome (GOLD analysis project Ga0247725, IMG submission 183021) | Subsurface sediment microbial communities from gas well in Oklahoma, United States - OK STACK MC-FT3-sol | ecosystem: Environmental > Terrestrial > Deep subsurface > Rock core/Sediment... | reverse complement strand
TCGGCAGCCCCGGCACCATGGACGACCCGCGCTACGCGCAACTGCTGGACGAGATCGACGCCGCCCTCAAGGCCAACAAGGCCGTGGTGCTGGTGGCCGACGTGAACCCCCACAAGACCCTGAACGACGGGTTGGACATGATCCAATGGACGCCCACGGTGATCTGGCAGAACGAGCAGGACCCGACGATCACCTTCGGCCGCAGGTTCCAGACCAACGAACTGCAGCGGGATCGCAACGCCACCTACCTGTTCAAGGCCTTCGAAGTGCACATCCTGCCGCCCGGCAAGTACCTGCTCACCGGCGGCGACGACTACCAGATCCGTGGCGTGCTCGACGAAGTCGGCGCCCGCAGCGGCCCACCCGGCTCCGGCAGCGGCCCCAACGGCACCGCGTACCTGTCCACCGAGCTGTACCGCGAGTACTACCGCGAAGACGTGTGGAAGGACGCCACCTACGGCACCGAAACCAGGAGCCAGGCCGTCTGCACCGCCGTGCACATGGCCTCGGGCGCCTGCGTCGCCTGGGGCGAACAGCAATACAGCGAGACCACCCAGCGCTCGGGGGCCGGCTACTACCAGCAGACCGACTCCCGCGACGTCCCCTCCATCAAGGTCCAGTCGCGCCTGCCAGCCGACAAGGCCCTCGCCAGCTTCACCGTCCAGGGCGGGCAACTGCTGCTGGCCCCACGCATGCACCTGCGCACCCCGGGCTATCGATACCAGGCGTCCAAATGCCGGGCCACCGCCCCGGAAAAGGTCGAATGCCCGCTGGAGAACCTCACCGTCTACACCTGGCCCGCGCCCATGGACTTCACCACCTCCCTCATCGCCCAGCGCATCCTCAGTGACAGGCACCAGGCGCTGCTGTCGCGGATCCAGCCCTTGCAGATCACCCCGCTGCGCCAGCAGGGCAAGCAGGACCCCATCTGGGGTGTACCGCTGTCGCTGACCCCGTAGGTCCGACGCGGTCGCTCGTCTCACGCGGAATGGCGCGCCAGGACGGGCTGGTCTTCAATCAGGCTCCTGATCGCCATGCATGCCAGGAGCCGCCGCGATGGACCAGGACAGCAACACCCATGGGAGCGCCATCGATGCGCCCCGTCTGATCGACGCCCGCATCGCCGAGCTGGGTGACTGGCGGGGCGAAACCCTCGCGCGGGTGCGCGCCGCCATTCACGCCGCCGACCCGGAGGTGGTCGAAGAGTGGAAGTGGCGGGGCGTACCGGTGTGGTCCCACGCCGGCATCGTCTGCACCGGCGAGACCTACAAGAGCGCCGTGAAGCTCACCTTCGCCAAGGGGGCCGCACTGGACGACCCGGCCGGGCTGTTCAACGCCAGCCTGGAGGGCAGCACCCGCCGCGCCATCGACATCCATCAGGGGGACCGCCTTGACGAAGCCGCCCTGCAGGCCCTGTTCAAGGCTGCCGTAGCGCTCAACACCGCACGTCCCGGCAAACCCCGACAGCGCAGCGGGTGACCGGCCCCCTGCGACAAACCGCAGGATCGTACAAGCGCATCGCAGCGGCCCTCGCTACTCTCGCAGCTCACCCATCAGCCAGGAGCCGCGTCGTGCAGCCGACCCACCCGAGCATCAACCTGCAGCACAAGCTCTCCCTGTTCAGCGAACAGTGGACCCCGAAAGTCATCGCCGAAATGAACGACTACCAGTTCAAGGTCGTGCGCATCGAAGGCGACTTCATCTGGCATTCCCACGCCGACACCGACGAAGCCTTCCTGGTGATCGAAGGCCAGTTGCGCATCGACCTCCGCGACGGTGCCGTCCTGCTCGGCCCCGGCGAGCTGTACGTCGTGCCCAAGGGCGTCGAACACAAGCCCTATGCCGAACGCGAAGTGAAGATGCTGCTCATCGAACCCCGTGGCGTAATCAACACCGGCGAAGAAGGCGGCGAACGCACCGCCCAGAACGACGTCTGGATCTGACCGCCTGCCAGCCCGTCCCGGGCTGAAGCCCGGGCTACCCCCACCAGCCAACGCCCGCAAACGCCCCAATACCGGCCGAGGAGGGGCCTTACCGAAGCGAAGCGGCACGCCTACACTCCAAGCCCAATTCCACGCGGCAAGGAGGCCCGGCATGGGCGACCTCACCTTCACCGGCGGCTGCCTCTGCGGTGCCATCCGTTTCAGCGCGTGCCTTCCCGAGCACGACGTCAGCGTGCACACCTGCTCCTGCCTCACCTGCCAGCGTCATTCCGGCAGCCTCACCCTGTGCTGGATGGAACTGCCCAAGGCCGCCATCACCTGGACCGGCCCCGACGGCGAGCCCGCCCGCTACCGCTCCTCTGCCCAGTCTTCCCGCGCGTTCTGCCGACACTGCGGCAGCACCCTCGGCGCCCTGGACGACGGCGACACCCTCGGCCTGCTGCTCGGCAGCCTCGACGACAACCACCACCCCGCGCTTGCACCGACCGCTCACGCCTTCGTCGACCGCCGGCCAGCCTGGTGGCACCTCTCGGCCAACGACGCCTGAGGCCCCAGGACAAGGCTCACCCCACCCACACACTGCGAAGGATTTCCACTCCATGCAGAGATATAACAAGGAATTTCGGGATGACGTGCTCGGCTTCCTGCTGCGCTACCCCCTGCAGATCGGTACCAAGGGTGAGTGGGGTACGGACATGTTTCTGTTGCGGCTTGATGAACACAAGGTGGCCGAATTTGATATCCGCGCTGGCAGTTCAGGTGTCGAACTGGTGCGTCATCTAAAGCAAGGCACTGAGCCCCAGTCGGGGGCTGAAGCACCTTTGAGGGGGTATTGGGTGGACTACGCCCCTGGTGCTGTTGCGGTCACCAGCATCGCTGAGCGAAGGGCCGACTTCGTCTTCACTTCGATGCTCACAGGGTGCTACATCGCGGTTGGCGCACAACAGGTCGCTCATGTCGCAGCTGATCTGAAGAATGGCAACGGCCTATTCGCAAAGCGCGCTGCATCGGTCGTCAAACTGGACAGTTCCATCGAGGTGGGTTTCGACTCCAGGCTGTCGCTGGATTGGGATGCGGAGAACAACCAATACAAGCAGGATTACCTCGAATACACCTTCGTGGGTGCATTCATGGGGGGTGTCTGGAGGTGGTACGTCCAGTGCCATACGCGCTTCGGATTCGGAAATGTGAAGCTCTGCAATATCCACTCCGACAGGCCTGCTCCGGCCATGCAACTGGTCGACATGCACTTCGGCTGAAACACCTCGCTTACCTAGTGGCAGCGAACCCATTCGCGATGCGCTCGTAGCCCGGGTTTCAGCCCGGGAGCGGACCTGCACGCACCAACGCCCCACAACCCCCACCACACGGCATGGCACCCGTAGGATGCGGTGAGCTCAGCGAACCGCATCAACCCCAAGCCGCGCCGACCGTCCCACCGCCATGCCCAGCTCACACCAAACGGTGGACCGATAAAGCGCGGTCCACCCTACGCCCGCCCACCCGCGTCACCCCGCAAAACCGCCCGCACCCATCCCACCACCCCAAACGAAAACGGGCCCCGAAGGGCCCGTCTGCCAGGGATTTACCAGGGCGCTTGCCGCCAACTGGCGTCGGTGCGCAATGCCGGCTCGTCGAGGCTGGCGAGGAAGACCGGCAGGTCCTGCCGGTTGATCCAGACATCCCCCTGCCAGCTCAACACGTTGATCGGCTGGTTGGCCCAGCACATGTAGGCCCGGCGGGGCGCCGCCTCTGCATCCCGATGGCGGTCGTGCAGCGTCGGCACCACCTGCTCGCTCAGCCACTGGCTGATGGCCCGGTGCTCCGGGTGGTGGAAGCGGTACAGCGCCTGGTAGGCCCCGGCATCGCTGATCACCTCCACCTCCTCGCGGGCGCCGGACTGGTGCAGCAGGAACAGCGCCCGCCGGTGGTGAGGGTCCACCCGCTGGGGCAGGCGATAGGGGCGCAGCGCACCGATCAGCCGCGCGAAATCCTCGGCGACGAACCAGGGGCGGTTATCGACCATCACGGCACGGAGTTGGTAGGCGTAGCGCAGAAAAACAACGGGGGTATATGCGTCTTGCATGGTGAAGCTCCTATCGGTTGGTTCAGGAGCTGCCACTATTCGCTGTCAAACGAAGGGTGGCAGACCGCGCGGGGTTGACAGACCGGCGATAGGACCCGGCAGACCCGAGGGTCTCCCCACGCGATCTGCCATAGAGCAATGCAGTTAAAACTGCATGCGTGCACGTACCTGCAAAAAACGTTCGCCGTTTCTCGCATGCACCATGCGGCGCAATCGCGCCTATCAGAGCGGGCTGTCAAACCCGGTCGCGGGATTTACCGCGACCGGCGAAGGATAGGGAGGTGGGGCGGGGAGGGCAAGCACGCAGAGGATTCAAGGGGGGCGTGTAGGGTGGGCTTCAGCCCACCGTCTTGAAGTCCGCGTCGTACCAAGGGTCAGGAGCGTTTCAGGTAATAGAGGATGTACCCCGAGTACACCAATTCACCGCGCTCCACTGCCGCCTTGAAGCAGGCGATCAAGGCGCTTTCATCGTCGAATCCGTAATCCCGAAGCCGTGAGCCAGCAAAGCCCGCCAGACGCCACGCTTCTACACCGTCGATTTCACCGTTGTCGCCAAAATCGAAATCCACGGCGATTCCGGATGACAGCCGAGCCGCGCAGCCATACCCGTGTTTGAAGTAGGGGATGCCACCGGCCAGTTCGCCCCGTTGCTCCATGTCGTTGCCGGCCCAGTCGTCATTGGAGGCTGGCAGCTGAAGGCCAGAGCGTTGCATCGCGTCGATCACTTCACGAACGGCGGCCTGGTAGTCGGCGATCAAGCGGGCAAGTCGAGTGTCCATGGGCTTCCGAGGCAGGAATGAAGGCGGGGCGGGAGTCTACCAATCAGTTACCAACCCGTGTGGCGCTGACTGGCTGACTCCCATGGTTCAGCCAGTCGTTGCCCTGTTCCTACGGCTTCACTCCGTCCCCGTCCTGTGCAACCCCATTCCTTTCATGCCGATACGCACTCACCGCCTCATACACCGCTTTACGCAGGCGGTTGATGCCGCCGATGGGGCGGTGCTCGGGGAGGGCGTGCCAGGGGTTGAAGGAGAGGTTGTCGCAGAATTCGTTCTGCTCGCGGCTATCGAAGTCCTGGGCGGGGACCTTGATGGTGGCGACGGTCTGGAAGGGGGAGATCTTCTCGCTCCATTCCACGCTGGTGTCCTCGATGGGCATGTAGTGCTGCGGGTTCTGCACCTGCACCTGGAGGGCGAAGCAGGCCGGTACGCGGTCGAGGGAGAGGCGCTGGTACAGGGCGTTGCGCAGGAAGTTGGGCAGGTCGGTGTTCTGCTTGGGCAGGGTGTATTCGGGGCAGGCCTGCGGGTCGGGGATGACGCGGTACTTGATGTTGGCCTGGCCCAGCTTGTACGGGGAGACGGAGCTGTAGACGGTGTCGGTGGGGCTGTCCGGGGCCGGCGCGAGGGTCTGCAGGGCGATCAGCATGTGGCGGATCTCCCAGGTGCGCGGGTCGAGGCTGGGGAAGAAGGCGCCGACCTTCTGGCCGTTGGCCTGGGCTTCGAAGTTGCTGCGGTACTCGGCCACGTCACGGATGAAGAACACCGGGTGGTTGAACATGACGAAGTCCTGCTCATTGGCGTGGGCCGGGCTGGGCATGAGCTTCTGGCCGGGCACGTCGAGCAGCTTGATGGCCATGCCGCGTGCGTCGCGGGTGCTGTCGAACTGCGGGTAGGCGTTGCCGTTGGAGAGGCGCATCCAGGCCTGCCAGGTCTTGCCCGGTTCGGCGAGCACGCCGGCGCGCAGGTCGGCGGCCAGGTCGGGAGCCACGGTGACCTCGGCCTTCACGCAGCCGTGGGCCTTGGCGTGGGCGTCCCGCAGGACGCGGGTGTTGTCGCGGTGCTGCTCCACCACGCGCATGGCGTCTTCGATGATGGCGCGGGCATCGGCCGCTTCGGTGGGCGGGATCTGCTCTTCGGTGGAGACGGGGCCGGAGAACTTCCAGCTGTAGTAGAGGCTGCCGATGCCCCAGCCGATGAGGCCGACGGCGGCGGTGATGAAGAGGAGCCTGCCGAGCAGGCGTCCGAGCCAGAGCCATAAACGTTTGAGCATGAGCGCTTGGTCCTTGTTGTTGGCTTGCCCGCAGGCGGGTGGTTCTGGGTGGGCGCAGGCCCGCCGGTGGCGGGCCCTGGCTCAGCCCTGGCAGTTCGGCCCGGGCGTCCAGGGGCGCACGGGCTCGGGGGTGAGCTGCGATTCGAGGCGTTCGTTGCCCAGCACCTTGAGGTATTCGATCAGCGCCAGGCGCTCGTCCGGCGAGAGGGCACGGCCGATCACGCCGTTGCCCCGGCAGCCGTCGCGGAATTCGTGGCCGCTGTTGTGGTTGCCGGTGATGCGGGTGTCGAAGAGGAAGCCGCCGGGGAAGGCTTCGGTGCGGAAGCCGGCGAACTGCGGGTCGTACTCGAAGTTGCCGACGTAGAAGGTGGTGGCGCGCTCGTACACCGGGGAGAGCAGCTGGAAGATCGTCGGCACCGAGCCGTTGTGCAGGAAGGGCGGGGTGGCCCAGATGCCGTCCAGCGGGCGGGCCTTGTAGGCGCGCAGTTCACGCACGCCGATGGGCAGGCCGTAGCCGTCCATCTGCTTGCGCTCCTCGCCGCTGATGCCGGCCTGTTCGTAGGCGCGGTTCTCGACGTAGGCGGTGAGGTAGGCCAGGCCCTTGGCGCTGGAGATCTTGGCGAAGTCGATGTCCTTGAGGTCGGCGCCGAACAGGCGGACGTCGAGCTGGGCGAGCTGCTCCTTGGTCCAGCCGAGCTTGGTCACGTCGAAGCGGTGGTCGGCGATGTTGTCGGCGGTGGTGGGGTCGGTGCCGATCTCCTGGGTGCTGATCATGCGCATCTTCCACTCCGGGTCACGGGCGGGGGCCAGGCGCTTGTCTTCCGGCTGCGGGTTGGGGGCGTGGCAGTAGGCGCAGTTCTCGGCGAACAGGGCGCGGCCCTTGCTGGCGCGGGGCAGGTCGATCTTGCCGAGCACTTCTTCCGGCCAGGTCGGCGGTTTGAGACGCTTGAGGGTCTCCTCCAGGGTGTACAGGTCACGCACGCGGGTGCTGGAGCTGTAGCGCTGGTCAAGGGGCACGGGCTGGCCGTTCTCCTCGTGCAGGGTGAGGCTGGCGCCCACGCCGAGGGATTCGCCGATGTTGCGCGCCATGGGCTGCATGGCGGAGCCGTTCCACTGCACCCAGTCGAACTTCCAGATGTCCCACACCTGCGGGTAGCTCACCGGGGCGTTGGCGATGCGGTAGTTGGATGGGTCGATGGCGTCGCCGAACACGCTGTTGGCGATGCGGCCGAAGGCGTCGGTGCGGCCGAAGCCTTCCTGGGTGGGGTAGAGGCCACGGTGGGTGTCGTTCCAGGCGGTGCCCAGCAGGCGGTCGAGCACATCCTTGAAGTCGCGGCGCAGTTCGTCCTTGCCCTTGGGGTACTCCTCGCCGAGCACGGTCTTGGCGAAGCGGTTGAACTTGAGCGGGTTGTAGTAGGTGAAGGCCATGCTCATGCCCAGCGCCTGGCCGAAGCCGCCGCCCTTGAGGGTGGGCACGGTGGAGGCGAGGGAATGCAGGGCGGCGCCGCCGTCGATGCGGATGGCCTGGCCCTTGTAGTGCAGCTCGCCGGTGTGGCAGGCGGAGCAGGTGATGTCCAGGTACTGCTGGCCGGTGTCGTTGTCCTCGTGCCGGGCGAAGCCCACGGGCAGGTTGCCGGGGTTCAGTTCGGTGGGCTGCTGTTGCGGGTCGACGAGGAAGCCGAAGCGGGCGAGGTAATCGGGGCGGGCGAACTTCTCGCTGGAGAATGGCAGCTCCAGTGCGGTGAACCAGTCGTAGCGCAGGCCTTTAACCGTGGTGCCCTGGGGCGTGTAGTAGTAGGTCTGGCGGGATTGCGCGTCCCATTGGTCGAGGTAGTTGACCTTCTCCGGCGCCTGGTAGGCGGGGAGGTTGGGGTTGGCGATGTAATAGAGGACGACGGCGAGCCCCGCGAGCAGGAGCAGAACCAACAGGATCAGTGCACGGCGGAGAATGCGCATTCGATACTTCCTTGTACGCTTGTTGGAATTTCGTACGTTATGCCAATCAATTCCTAGGTTGGCAAGGTGCTATTACGTTCGTTTGTAAGGCCTATTTCCTGCGGGTATTCACGGCTCTTTCCTTCATAGCTTTTCGCAATAGCAGTTATGGAGAAGGGTTCCATGACGCGTCAAAGTTCTTGCTAGCGTTACGGATAGACGCGCCAACACGTTGTTTTTATTGAATAATTCAAAAAATTGGCGCCAAGGACGGGATATGTTGGAAAACATCACCCAGACCCCGAAACGCCTTCTCCTGATCGACCCCTGCGACGAGTGCCAACGGCTGATGCCCAGGCTCCAGGCCAGCGGCTGGACGGTAGAAAGCCGGGAGCTGCGCCAAGGCTCCGAGCCGGGCTGCGACGTGGGCCTGGTGCGCCTGCGCCGCGAGCACCTGGATCACCCGGAACGCATCCGGGCGCTCATCAGCCGCAGCGGCACCGAGTGGATCGGCCTGCTCGGGCCGGACATGGCCCGCCAGGAACAGGCCGAGGACTTCGCCGGGGAGTGGTTCTTCGACACCCTGCCGATGCCGGTGGATGCCGGCCGCCTGCAGGGCCTGCTGGGGCGGGCGTTCGGCATTGCGCGGCTGCGCGGGCAGGTGGGGCGCCCGCGCGGCGAGCCGGAGCTGGTGGGCCAGAGTCGGCCCCTGCGGGAGCTGCGCAAGCAACTGGCGCGACTCGCCGGGCAGGAGCGCCCGGTGCTGGTGCTGGGGGAAAGCGGCACCGGCAAGGAGCTGGTGGCGCGCACGTTGCACCGCACCTCGCGGCGGGCCGAGGCGCCGTTCGTGGCCTTCAGTTGCGGGGTGCGCGGCGAGCCGGAGGAGGAGCGCGCGCTGCTGGGGGAGGGCGGCGCGGTGGAGGCGGCCAACGGCGGCTGCCTGTTCCTCGACTCGGTGGCGGAGCTACCGCTGCTGACCCAGCAACGCCTGCTGCTGGCCCTGCGCAGCCATCGCCTGCGCCGGGCAGGCGGTTGGCTGAGCCTGGATGTGCGCCTGCTGGCGGCCACCGACCGGGACCTGGAGCTGCTGGCCGAACAGGGCCGCTTCCTGCCGGAGCTGTACCAGTGGCTGTCCAGCCACACGGTGCGGCTGACCCCGCTGCGCCGCCGCCAGGGGGACATCGCCCTGCTGGCCGAGCACTTCCTGGCGCAGTACGCCATGGCCACCCACGGCCGCCCTCGGCACTTCAGCGAGGAGGCGCTCACCGCGCTGGTGCGCCACCACTGGCCGGGTAATGTGCGTGAGCTGGCCGGGCGGGTGCGCCGGGGCTATGCATTGGCGGAGGGCGTGCAGGTGGAGGCGGCGGACCTGGGGCTGCACAGCGCGCCGGCCGATGGCGGGGTGATCGGCACGCTGGAGGACTACAAGCGCCGCGCGGAGTACCAGGCGCTGTGCGACGCCCTGGCGCGCTACGGCAACAACCTGAGCCTGGCGGCGCGGGTGCTGGGCATCTCCCGCCCGACCTTTTATCGGCTGCTGCACAAGCACCAGTTGCTGTAGGGCACTTCAGTCCAGCGGCAGCAGCTGCAACTCGCTCTCGAACTGCAGGTCGCGGCCGCTCAGCGGGTCGCGGAAGGCCAGGGCGCGGGCCAGCAGTTGCAGGGGGCGGGCGTGGTCGTCGTGCTGGTCACGGGCGTCCAGCAGCTCGGGGTAGAACAGGTCATGGAGGATGCCGGCGCCCAGCCCGGCCATCTGCACCCGCAACTGGTGCTTGCGTCCGGTGACCGGGTAGAGCGCATAGCGCCAGTGCCGGCTGCCGCGTTCGATCACCTCCAGGCGGGTTTCGCTGTTGGGCGGCCCGTCCGTTTCGCACATGCGGAAGAACGGCTCGCCCGGCTCCAGGCGCGTGCGTCGCACCAGGGGGAAGTCCAGCTGCGGCAGGGGGGCGGCCACGGCCTCGTAGCGCTTGTGCACCTCGCGCTCGCGGAACAGCGCCTGGTAGGCGCCCCTTGTGCTCGGCTCGCAGGAGAACAACACCAGCCCGGCGGTGTGCCGGTCGATGCGGTGGATGGGCACCAGGTGCGGGTTGCCCAGGCGCTTGGTGAGGCGCGCCTGGAGCGTCTGCTCGACGTATTCCCCGGCGGGCATCACCGGCAGGAAGTGCGGCTTGTCGGCCACCACCAGGTGATCGTCCTGGTAGAGCACGCGCTCCTCGAAGGGGATGTCGCGCTCCTGGGGCACCTCGCGGAAGTAGCGCACCAGCCCGCCGGCCCGGTACGGCGTATCGGCATCCAGCGCGTGGCCGTCGGCATCGGTCACCCGGCCCCGGGCCAGGCGGTCCAGCCAGGTGGCGCGGTCGATGGCGGGGAAGCGCGCGCACAGGCCGTCCAGCAGCGTCGACCAGGGGCCGGGCGGCAGGCGCAGGGTGCTGGGGCGTACGTTGGGGCTGGGCATGGCCGTCTCGGGGCGTCGGGGCGGGCGCGCATTAGGCCGCAGCCGCCGGCGCCGGTCAAACCCGGCGGACGGGCGCCAGGCGTGGGCTGCAGGGCGCGCCGGCCGTGGGTCGGGTGTGATGGGCTGCGGTATTTCGCCCAAGGGGCTCCCGGCAGGGCGCCGGGCTCAGGCTACAATGCCCGACCCGCCGGGGAACGGCGGCCGTCGCAGCAGGTCGGATGCTCGCGCTCGGCGCCCGTCCCGGCCACCCGGATTCGGCTTTGCCTTCAACAAGAGGAACGCAGTATGTCTCGCACTTCCATCACCCTCGGCCTGGCCCTGGCGGCGGCCCTGCTGGCCGGTTGCAGCTCCACCAGCGCCCCGACCGACAAACCTGCCGAGACCAAGGCCGCCCCGGCCACCACCCAGGCGGACCCGACCACCGACGGCCGCTGCTCCTCGGCCCCGGCCCGCGCCCTGATCGGCCAGGCCGCCACCCCGGAGCGCGTCGAAGAAGCCCGCCGTGCCGCCGGCGCCGCTGATGTTCGCGTGCTGAAACCGGGCAGCGTGATGACCCTGGAGTACAACTCCCGTCGCCTGAACCTGGACACCGACGACGCCAACCTGATCAAGGGCGTCAGCTGCGGCTGACCCCGGGCGGCCCTGCACTGCGGGGCCGCTACCCCAGCTTCATCACCACCACGCCCATCGCGATCACCCCGCACGCCAGCAGCCGCACCGGCGGCATCGGTTCCTTGAGGAACACCCGCCCGATCAGCAGGGCGAACACCACGCTGGTTTCCCGCAAGGCCGAGACCATCGCCACCGGCGCCAGGGTCATCGCCCAGATGACGATGCCGTAGGCCAGCAGCGACATCGCCCCGCCCGCCAGCCCGCTGCGCCAGTAAGGCCCCAGCTGCCGCAATACGCCCGGTCCGCGCTGCACCACGATGGCCACCGCCATCACCGCCCCGTTCACCGCGAACAGCCACACCGCATAGGACAGCGCATCGCCATTGCTGCGTGCGCCCTGGGCATCGGCCAGGGTGTAGCCGGCGATGAAGGCGGCGGTCAGCAGCGAGCAGGTCAGCATGCCCCTGCTCAACCCCACGCCGGTGCGCCCACCACGCCAGGCCATCAGCCAGATGCCCGCCACCAGCGTCAGCAGCCCGGCCAGCTCCGGCAGGCCGAGGCCATCGTTGAGGAACAGCAGCGAGAGCAGCGCCACCAGCAACGGCGAACTGCCCCGGGAGATGGGGTACACCTGGCCAAGGTCGCCGTATTGGTAGGCGCGGGCGAGGAAGTTGTTGTAGCCGATATGCAGCAACGCCGAGAGCGCGATCCACGGCCACGCCGCCGCCTGGGGCACGGCGACGAAGGGCAGGGCGCAGAGCGAGATCAGCCCGGCGGCGAGCTGGATCAGCGTGGCGGTGAGCAGGCGATCGAGGCCAATCTTCAGCAGCGCGTTCCAGCCCGCATGCAGCGCAGCGGCGGCCATCACCACCAGGAATACCGAGGTGTCCAAGGGCGATCTTCCTTGTACCGACGAAGACGCAGCGCCCACCGGGGGCGCCGCCAGGGAGGCGCGATAGTGACACAGCCCGCCAGCCCCTGTGAAACCGCCCCCGGCCTGATGGGCACCCTCCGTAGGATGCGGTGAGCTCAGCGAACCGCATCGCGCCCATGCCATGCGCTGGCAGCACTCGAAGTGCGGGGCGCTCCTCGTAGCCCGGGCTTCAGCCCGGGAAATCGGCGTCAGGCGGGGCCCCGCCGGTGGATGGAAAGAGCGCTATCCACCCTACACCACGGTCGCGTCCGTAGGATGCGGTGAGCTCAGCGAACCGCATCGCGCCCATGCCATGCGCTGGCAGCACTCGGAGTGCGGGGCGCTCCCCGTAGCCCGGGCTTCAGCCCGGGAAATCGGCGTTAGACGGGGCCCCGATGGTGGATGGAAAAAGCGCCATCCCCCCTACCGGAGCGGGCCACGGCACCCGGCCTGATGGGTACGAACCGCATCACGTCCATGGCCTGGCACCCCGTCTACTTGATCGGCAGCGCCACCGGGCGGATCGGGGCGGCGTCGGCACCGCGGAACTTCAGCGAGGCGCCGATGAAGGCGAACTCGTAGACCTTGTCCCGCGACAGGCCTTCCAGGTCCACCAGCTCCATGATCGGCGCGCCCTGCTGGGCCAGCAGGTAGGTGTGCACGGGGATGTAGTTGTCCGGCACCTCGGTGGGGAAGGTCTCGAAGCTGAGGTTGTCCGCCCCCACCACCATGGCGCCGCCGTCCTCGACGAGGAATTTCGCCGCGTCCAGGCTCAGGCCCGGCGGGTTGGTCATGTAGCGCTGGGCGTCCTCGTAGGCGCGCATGCGCCCGGTGCGGATCAGCACCACGTCGCCCTTCTGCAGGCGCACGCCCTGCTTGTTCAATGCCTGCTGCAGGTCCTGGCGGGTGACGCGGTAGCTGTCCGGCAGCAGCTCCACGCCCTTGGCGGCGGGGATGTCGATCAGTACGCCACGGGCGACGATGGGCGGCAGCTTCTCCGCGCCGGTCACGTTCCAGCCGCGGTCGCCCAGGTGGTCGGCGGCGGCGTAGCCGTTCCAGATCTTGCCCTCCAGGCCGAAGTGGTTGAGCGCGTCGATGTGGGTGCCCATGTGGGCGTACATGGACACCGCCGAACCGGTGTAGCTGACGTGGCGGTTCATCGCCTCGCCAACGCCCATCGGGTCGGCCAGCAGGTTGCCGTGGGGCGTGTGGGTCATCCACATCTGGTAGGGCGGGTCGCCCGCCGCCTGCCAGCTGGGCATGCCGATGAAGTACTCCACGGCCAGGTCGTAGGCCTT
>Ga0247725_1001270_pt1 | contig 13295 bp, 12 predicted proteins | sample OKSTACKMCFT3sol_FD_183021 | JGI IMG/M metagenome (GOLD analysis project Ga0247725, IMG submission 183021) | Subsurface sediment microbial communities from gas well in Oklahoma, United States - OK STACK MC-FT3-sol | ecosystem: Environmental > Terrestrial > Deep subsurface > Rock core/Sediment... | reverse complement strand
GGGCTGATGCCGTAATGGCTGGCCGCCTCGGCAAGAACCGGTAACACGCCGTAATAAAATGCATCGTTGGACATGAAGAAGGTGAAGGGCAGGCTGGCCAGCGCGGTGATCACCGCCAGGTGCGGACCGAGCTCCGGCGGGATGATCGCCAGCAGGCTCTGCGACATGGCCTCGACCATGCCGGTGCCGGACAGGATGCCGGTGAAGATGCCGGCGGCGAAGATCAGCCCGACCACCGCCAGGACGTTGCCGGCGTGCGCGGCGACGCGCTCCTTCTGCTGCTGCAGGCAGGGGTAGTTGATGATCATGGCGATGCTGAAGGCGATCATGAACAGCACCGGCAGCGGCAGCAGGCCGCCGATCAGCGCCGCCATCAGGGCAGCGGTCAGCGCGCCGTTGATCCACAGCAGCTTGGGCCGGCGTGCCTCCGGGTACTGCGAGACGCTGATCGTGGCGTGCTGCTCCTGCTCGTCCGGCAGCTGCAGTACGCCGACGCGCGCGCGTTCGCGCTTGCCGTACAGCCAGGCGATGCCGAACAGGGTGATGCAGCCTACCAGCATGGCCGGGATCATCGGCACGAAGATGTCCGACGGGTCGACCTGCAGGGCGCTGGCGGCGCGCGCGGTGGGGCCGCCCCAGGGGGTCATGTTCATGATCCCGCCGGCGAGGATGATCAGCCCGGCCATGATCAGCGGGCTCATGCCCAGGCGGCTGTAAAGCGGCAGCATGGCGGCGACGCAGATCATGTAGGTGGTGGCGCCGTCGCCATCGAGGGAGACGATCAGCGCCAGCGCCGCGGTACCCATGGACACCTTCAGCGGGTCGCCCTTGACCAGGCGCAGGATGGCGCGCACGGCCGGGTCGAACAGGCCGGAGTCGATCATCAGGGCGAAGTAGAGGATGGCGAACATCAGCATCACCCCGGTCGGGGCGAGCTTGCCGATGCCCTCGAGCATCATCGGGCCGATGCCGGCGGCGAAGCCGCCGAGCAGGGCGAAGGCGATGGGCACGAGGATCAGGGCGATCAGGGCGGACAGGCGCTTGCTCATGATCAGGTACATGAAGGTCATGACCATGGCGAAGCCGAGGAAGGTCAGCATCAGGCAGTCTCCGGACGGGCATGGCCGGCGCTGGCGCGGCGAGCGCGGGGCCCATCTTGTTGTTGTCGGAACGCCGGTCCGGGGCCGGCGGCCGTCGGATGCTAGGGGCTCAAGCTTTCAGCGGGCTTTCGCCGGGCGACCGCTCAGCCCGCCAGCAGGGCCAGCACGGCGAACAGGCTGGCGCCGGAGAGCAGGGTCTGCAGGGTGATCAGTCCGGCCATCAGCTGGCCGTCGCCGCCCAGCTGGCGGGTCAGCACGTAGGCGGTGGGCGCCGTAGGCAGGGCGAAGAACAGCACCAGCAGCGCGCTCTCCAGCGCCGGCAGGTGCAGCAGGCGGGCCACCAGCCAGGCCAGCGCCGGCATGGCCAGCAGGCGCAGGGCACAGTTCCAGGCCAGTGCGGCCTGTTCCCCGCGCAGCTCCTGCGGGCGCAGCGCGGCGCCGACACAGAGCAGGCCCAGTGGCAGGCTGGCGGCGGCCAGCAGGCCGAGCAGGCGGTCGCTGCCGCCGGGCAGGCCGAGACCGGCCAGGTTGATCGCCACGCCGCCCAGGCAGGCGAGGATCAGCGGGTTCTTCAGCACCGGCAGCAGCAGGCTGCGCGCACTGACGCCGCGCTCGGCGGTCAGCGACCAGACCGACAGCAGGTTCACCGCCGGCACCAGCAGCGCCAGCAGCAACGCCGCCAGCACCAGGCCGGCCTGGCCGTAGAGGCTGCCGACCACGGCCAGGCCCAGGTAGGTGTTGAAGCGCAGGATGCCCTGGGTGAGGGCGCCGAAGCGTGCCGCCGGCCAGCCGCGCAGGCGGCGTACCAGCAGCAGGCCGAGCCAGGCGCCGCCGAGGCCGAGCAGCACGGCCAGGGCCAGGCGCGGCAGCGCCGGGTTGTCCAGCGGCGCGCTGGCCAAACTGCTCAGCAGCAGGGCGGGGAACAGGATGAAGTAGTTGAGCCGCTCGGCGGCAGGCCAGAAGGCCTCGCCGGGGAAGTTCCAGCGGCGCAGGGCGAGGCCGCCGAGGATCAGGGCGAACAGGGGCCAGAGGGTCTGCAGCAGGGCGGTCACGGCAACTTCCACGGCGGGCGAGCCGCCATCTTGGGCAAAACCACGGCGGCGCGCTAGCGTCTCTGGAGTCGCTGCTGCAACGGGGGAAGACCCATGACCGATATCCACGAGGGTGGCTGCCACTGCGGCCGGCTGCGCTATCGCATCACCGCGCCGCTGCGCGATATCGCCCACTGCCACTGTGCGATCTGTCGGCGCACCACCGGTGGCATCGTCACCACCTGGCTGACGGTGCCGCTGGCGCGCTTCCAGTGGCTGCGCGGCAGCGCCGCCGCCTATGCCTCCTCGGCCAGCTGCCTGCGCCATTTCTGCGCGCACTGCGGCTGCCACCTGGCGCTGTTCACCACGCTCAGTCCGGACAGCCTGGACATCACGGTGGCCAGCCTGGACCGGCCGGAGCTGGCGCCGGCCGACCGGCATATCTGGGTCAGGAGTCGCCTGCCCTGGCTGCAGCTGGACCCGCAACTGCCGGAGGAGGACGAGGAGCGCCTCTAGGCCGGGTGTGCCTCGCTCAGGGCAGGAGCAGGCCGCCGCCGGCCTTGTGCAGCTCGCGCAGGTGCTGGCCGAGCCGCGCCAGGTTGGTCTCGCCGGCCTCGATCTCGGCCAACAGCGCGGGTTCCAGCAGGCCGCGTACCTCCTGGTCGAGGTCGTCGCTGAGCTGGCGCAGGCGCACCTGGCGCTCACCGCTCTGTGCTTCCAGGCGCTGCCACTCGCCGGCCTGCGGCAGGCCGTAGCCGGCGTCCAGCAGCTCGGCCGGGCGGCTGAGGAAACCGCTGCCGGCGAGGATCGCCTTGAGGGTGGCGTCGGCCCTGGCGAAGCGCGCGTCGCGCGGGTCGTCACGTGCGCTCAGGTAGCGCTGCTTGAGCTGCTCCTGGGCCAGCAGCAGCTGGCGCCGCAGCGCCGCCTGTTCGAGCAGCAGCAGGGCGGCGCCGGCGCGCAGGTCGGCCTCGGTGAACCAGGGCCGGCGCGCCTCGGCCGGCAGCGCCAGCCAGTCTTCCACCTGCTGCTGCGGCACCGGCAGGCGCTGGCGCAGGATCTCGAACATGGCCTGGTAGCGCTCGCGGAAGGAGTCGAAGCGATAGCCCAGACGCAGCGCCTCGCGCGGGTCGTCCAGCACGCTGCGGTCAGCCAGACCGCGGGCCTCCAGCAGGTCGAGCAGGCCGTTGGGCATGATGCTGTCGAGCGCCTGCAGTTCGTCGCGACCGCTGCCGCTGCGCAGCAGCTTGAGGGTCTCCACCGCGCAGTTGTTGGACAGGAACCAGTATTCGCCGTCGTAGCTCCAGTGCTGTTCGACGGCGCGGGTGACCAGGCGCTCGATCTCCTCGCGCGACAGGCGCAGCGGCACCGAGGCCAGGCCGCGCAGCTCGACCTTGGTGTATTCCTCGATCACCTGGGCCAGCGGCAGGATGAACAGGCGCGAGGGGTAGACGCCGGTCAGGCCGTCCCAGCTGGACAGCTGCACGTCGCCGACGAAGGCGCGGTAGGACAGCACCAGGTGCTGGTCCAGGTCCAGCCGGCAAGCCGGGCCGCGCGGCCGCCCCGGCGCGCACACCACCAGGCGCAGCATGCTGTGGCCCCAGCGGCTGGCCCACTGCTGATTGGGCTCGGCCAGCAGGTAGTCGACCTGGTAGACCCGCTGCGGGTCGAGCCGGCCGAGCGGCTGGCGGGCGAAGTCGCGGCCGGCATTCAGGTAGGCCTGTTCGGCCGGGCAGCGGGCCTGCTGTGCCGGCTGCCAGCCGAAGTGCTCGCGGAAGTAGCGCTGCAGGCTCGGCCGGCGGCAGGCGTAGCTGGGGTCGAGGAGGAAGTACTCCAGGTTCACCGCGACGAATTCGCGCGGGTTGCTCAGCTCGTAGAGGTCGGGGCTGCGTGCCGTCTGGCCGTTGTCCTGTTCGCGCGCTCCGCGCTGGCCGACCCGCTGCGGCCAGCCGGCCAGGTCGAGCAGGCGCGGGTCGTCGCTGAGGCTGAAGCGCCGCTCGCTCTGCCCGCGGCACTCCTCGCGCAGGCCGACCGGCCCCAGGTCGCGCTCGGCCTGGCGGCAGCGCCATTGCAAGGTGCGCGCGGCCTGGGGCCACAGGCGCGAGCGGTCGTAGAGGTGGGTCAGTTCGTGCAGCAGGGTGGCCAGCAGTTCGCGGCGCAGGCTGCCGTGGCTGCGGCCGTTGTCGGCATCGGCGCGGGCCGGGTCGAGCAGCTGCGGCAGCAGGCGGGCGTTGAGGCTGAGCAGGTCGAGGCGGTTGAGGCGGCCATAGGCCGCAGGCGGCAGGTCGTCGGACCAGCGCACCTCGACCTCGCCGTCCAGCCGCGCGATGAAGCTTGGCGGCAGGTGGGCCATGGCCTGTTCCAGCAGTTCGGCGCTGGCCTGGCGCTCCTGGGCGCTGAGGCCCTCGGCGTTCAGCCGCAGGCGCAGTTCGGCCTGCGCGCTGGCGCCGGCCAGCAGCAGGAGCGCGGCCAGCCAGCGCGCGGCGCGCGACCTCACAGGGCGAGTATGGCTTCGGCCAGCTGCTGGTCGGACGCTGTGCGGGCCTCGGGCAGCTGTTCGCGCAGGGTGGCGAAGGCCGCCTCCAGTTGCGCGCCGCGCACTTCGCCGGCACTGGCGACGAAGCTGGCGGCATCGTCGCGGGCGGCCAGCACCACCTTCATGTCGCGCACCGAGGTGGTGGTGTCGGAAGTGAAGTCGAGGCTGCGGTCCAGCGCGCGCACCAGGATATTGCTGGTGGCCACCAGGGTTTGTGCCTGGGCGCCGGCGGCAAGGCAGAGGCTGGTGGCGAGCAGGAAGGAAGACAGTTTGCGCATGGCGGCTCCGGGTAAATCGGGGATCGCTCTATTGGACGAGAATCCCGCGGCGCAGTTCAAGCCCGGAGCCGCCTGGGCGCGAGGCGGCTCACAGGCTGTGTCCTCAGCGCCGTTGCGGCGCCGGCTGCTGCTGGGTGATGCAGTGGATATTGCCGCCACCGAGGAGAATCTCCCGGCCCGGCACCATCACCACGCGGTGCTCGGGGAACACGCGCTGGAGGATGGCGCGTGCTTCCTCGTCTTTGGCGTCGTCGAAGCTCGGCGCGACGATGCCGCCGTTGACGATCAGGAAGTTGACGTAGGAGCCGGCCAGGCGCACCGCGGGGCTGCGCTCCTGGCTGCCCTCGGCGGCGTCGACGCCGGCGCATTCTTCCTCGGTGGCGTGGATCGGCCCGGGGATCGGCATCTTGTGCACCACAAGCGCGCGGCCCTTGGCGTCGCGGGCCGTCTCCAGGACCCGCATGGCCGCCTGGCAGCGCGGGTAGTTGGGGTCGTTGGCATCGTCGGTCCAGGCCAGCAGCACCTCGCCGGGGCGCACGTAGCAGCAGAAGTTGTCGACGTGGCCGTCGGTCTCGTCGTTGTACAGACCGTCCGGCAGCCAGATCACGGTATCGATGGCCAGGTGCTCGCGCAGCACCGCCTCGATCTGCTCGCGGCTCAGGTGCGGATTGCGGTTTTTGTTGAGCAGGCATTCCTCGGTGGTGATCAGGGTGCCCTCGCCGTCGACGTGGATGGAGCCGCCCTCCAGCACGAAGCCTTCGGTGCGGTAGCGGTCGCAGCGTTCGATCTCGAGGATCTTGCTGGCCACCTGGTCGTCGCGCTGCCAGGGCCAGTACAGGCCGCCGTCGAAGCCGCCCCAGGCGTTGAAGGTCCAGTCCACGCCGCGCACGGCGCCGGCGGCGTCGATCACGAAGGTCGGCCCGGTGTCGCGCACCCAGGCATCGTCGGTGCTGATTTCCACCAGGCGGATGTTGCTGGCGTCGAGGCGCGCGCGGGCGTTCTCGTACTGGCCGGCGGAGACGCACACGGTCACCGGCTCGAATTGCGCGATGGCCTTGGCCACGGCGGTGAAGGCGGTCTGCGCCGGCTTGCCGCCGAGGCGCCAGTTGTCCGGGCGTTCGGGCCAGACCATCCAGGTCTGGCTGTGCGGTTCCCATTCGGCGGGCATGCGGAAGCCGTCGGCGCGCGGAGTGCTGTGGAGTGTGGTCATGGCAATGGTCCGTGGGTAACGCGCCGGCCGCTTGCGGCCTTGCGCCGGTGGTTGTGGGGAGTCATCCGGGCTCATCTGACACTAGCAGAGCGCCGGGGGGATTCCTGGCTGCAGGAGCGGATGTCGAATTTATATCCGATAAAAATCGACTTTGGAAGTCACTTATGATCTGTGAAAGCTAATTGTTGGGCTATTTGCTGACAAATATCGATTTTATGGCGGCTATTGCGGCGCTCTTCCGCCGGGCGCCTGCGTTGCCGCTGCGCGGCGCTCAGGCGAGCGGCTGCTCGCGCCTGGGCAGGGCGGGCGGCAGGTACAGGGCCAGGTAGGCGTCGAACACGCGCATGCCTTCCTCGGCCAGGCGTGGGGTGATGGTGCCGTGCAGCTGCACTGAGCGCGCGTAGACCCGGTCGCCCAGCTCCATGGCCAGGGCGAACACGTCGATGTCGCTCGGCAGCTGAGGCAGCGGGAAGTGGCGATCGAACAGGGCCTGCATCAGGCGCCCCAGCTCCAGGTCGTGCTGGCGGTCGGCCTGGGTCACCTCGGACAGCCCGTGCTGGGCCAGGATCAGCTGGCGCGCCGCACTGTCGCTGGCGTAGATGGCCAGCATGCGCTGCTCGACGATGCGCGACAGGTCGCGCCAGTCGCGCAGCTCGGCATGCGCCACCGGTTGCAGCAGGCAGTCGCGGAAGGCGGCGTGGATGTCGGCGGTCAGCGCCTCCAGCAGGGCCGGCACGCTGGCGAAGAAGTGATAGACCGACGAGGGCGGAATGCCGGCGCGCTCGGCCACGGCATAGATGGTCAGGCCGGCGAAGCCCTGGCTGCTGAGCAGTTCGCGCGCGGCGGCGAGGATCTGCTCGATGCGCGCCTGGCTGCTGGCGCGGGGTTTGCGGGGGCTGGCGGGGCGGGGCATGCCGGTCTCCTGTCCGGGTGAGGTGCTATTGGACGCCAGACGAACCGGGGAGGCAAGCCGCGCCGCCGCGGCTCCCGCATCCACGCCGCACTGGGGTAGACTGGCCCGTCCGCCCCTCAGCCAAGAACGCCCGCAATGCTCGAACAGTACGTGAAGATGATGCTCACCTCGCGCGTCTATGACGTCGCGGTGGAAACCCCGCTGCAACCGGCCCGCCAGCTCACCGAGCGGCTGGGCAACCAGATTCTGCTCAAGCGCGAGGATCTGCAGCCGGTGTACTCGTTCAAGATTCGCGGCGCCTACAACAAGCTGGCCCAGCTCAGCCCCGAGGAGCTGGAGCGTGGCGTGGTCACCGCGTCCGCTGGCAACCACGCCCAGGGCCTGGCCCTGGCCGCCAAGCACCTGGGGGTGAAGGCCACCATCGTCATGCCGCGTACCACGCCGGAGCTGAAGGTGCAGGGCGTGCGCTCGCGCGGCGGCAAGGTGGTGCTGCACGGCGACGCCTTCCCCGAGGCCCTGGCGTACTCGCTCAAGTTGGTGGAAGAGAAGGGCTACAGCTACATCCACCCCTACGACGATCCGCTGGTGATCGCCGGGCAGGGCACCGTGGCCATGGAGATCCTGCGCCAGCAGCCGGGCCAGCTGGATGCGGTGTTCGTGCCGGTCGGCGGCGGCGGGTTGATCGCCGGCATCGCCGCCTACGTCAAATACCTGCGCCCGGACATCCGCGTGATCGGCGTCGAGCCGGACGACTCCAACTGCCTGCAGGCGGCCATGGCCGCGGGCCAACGCGTGGTGCTGCCGCAGGTCGGGCTGTTCGCCGACGGCGTGGCGGTGGCGCAGATCGGCCAGCACACTTTCGACATCTGCAAGGATTACGTCGACGAGGTGATCACCGTCAGCACCGACGAGATCTGCGCGGCGATCAAGGACATCTACGACGATACCCGCTCGATCACCGAGCCGGCCGGCGCCCTGGCCGTGGCCGGGATCAAGAAGTACGTGGAGCGCGAGGGCGTGCAGGGCCAGGTGCTGGTCGGCATCGACTCCGGCGCCAACATCAACTTCGACCGCCTGCGTCACGTGGCCGAGCGCGCCGAGCTGGGCGAGAAGCGCGAGGCGATCATCGCCGTGACCATCCCCGAGCGTCCGGGCAGCTTCAAGGCCTTCTGCGAGGCGATCGGCAAGCGCCAGATCACCGAGTTCAACTACCGCTACCACACCGACCGCGAGGCGCACATCTTCGTCGGCGTGCAGACCCACCCGGAGCACGACCCGCGCGCGGCGCTGGTGGAGAGCCTGCGCAGCCAGGGCTTCCCGGTGCTGGACCTGACCGACAACGAACTGGCCAAGCTGCACATCCGCCACACCGTGGGCGGCCATGCGGCGGCGGTGTCGGATGAGGTGGTGTTCCGCTTCGAGTTCCCCGAGCGGCCCGGTGCGCTGTTCAACTTCCTCAATCGCCTGGGCGGGCGCTGGAACATCACCATGTTCCACTACCGCAACCACGGTGCCGCCGATGGTCGCGTGCTGGCCGCCCTGCAGGTGCCGGCGGACGAGCGCGAGCAGATTCCGGCGGCCTTCGACGCCATCGGCTATCCCTATTGGGACGAGACCGACAATCCCGCCTACAAGCTTTTCCTCGGCTAACGGAGCCCGTGATGGAACACTACCCGCTGCTGAAATATGCTCACCTGATCCCCGCCGTGCTGCTGCTGGCGGGGCTGATCGCGCATGCCTTCATGCTGTGGAAGGCCCATCGCGCGGGCGATGCCGGCGTGCTGGCGCGCAAGCTGCGCGTCACCCGCCTGTACAGCCTGCCGGCGCTGGGCCTGTTGGCCGTCTCGCTGCCGATCAGCGGCTGGTGGCTGGTGCATATCGTCGGCCTGCCCCTGGGCGCCAGCTGGCTGCTGTACAGCGCCGTGCTGTTTGCCGTGCTGATGGTCATCGGCCTGCTGCTGCACGGCCGCCTCGGCGCCTGGCAGACGGCCGTCGCCACGGGCAACGTACCGGTCAAGCTGCTGCGCTTCGTGCTCGCCTACGGGGGCGCCCTGCTGGTGCTGCTGCTGGCGATCTTCGCCCTGATGGGGGCCAAGCCGGCCTGATGTCCCGATCGTCTCGCGAGCAGCCGCGATGAGCCTCTACCTGCTGCTCAAGACCCTGCATGTGCTGTCCGCCGCCCTGCTGTTCGGCACCGGGCTGGGCTCGGCCTACTACGCCCTGCGCGCCTGGCGCAGCGGCCAGTTGCAGGTGATCGCCACCACCTTCCGCCACCTGGTCATGGCCGACTGGCTGTTCATCGCCACCACGGCCGTGTTCCAGCCGCTCTCCGGCCTGGCCCTGGCCAGACTCGCCGGCTGGCCGCTGAACCAGAGCTGGCTGCTGTGGAGCGCAGGGCTGTTCGTGCTGGCCGGGCTGTGCTGGCTGCCGGTGCTGTGGCTGCAGATGCGCGTGCGCGACATGGCCGCCGAGGCGCTGCGGGGCGGCGGCGTGCTGCCGGCGCGCGCCCACCGCTATATGCGTATCTGGTTCGTGCTGGGCTGGCCGGCCTTCCTGGCCTTCATCGCCATCTTCTGGCTGATGGTGGCCAAGCCGCTCTGATCAGTCGCGCAGGCTGAGCACCGGCCAGCCACGCTCGCTGGCGATGGCGCGCAGGGTGTCGTCCGGATCCACCGCCACCGGCCTGGTCACCGCCTCCAGCAGCGGCAGGTCGTTGCGCGAGTCGCTGTAGAAGTAGGCGCCGTCCAGGCTCATGCCGGTCTCGGCGAGCCACTGGTTCATCCGCGTCACCTTGCCCTCCTGGTAGCAGGGCACGCCGGCGACCCGGCCGGTGTAGCGGCCATCGACCATGCCGCATTCGGTGGCGATCAGCGTCTCGACGCCCAGGCGCTCGGCGATCGGCGCGGTGATGAAGCGGTTGGTGGCGGTGATGATCACCAGCTTGTCGCCGGCCGCGCGGTGCTCCTGCAGCAGCGCCTCGCCCTTGGCCAGGATCAGCGGTTCGATCACGTCGTGCATGAACTCGGCCTGCCAGCGCGCCAGCTCGGCGGCCTCGGTGCGGGCGAGGATGGCCTGGGTGAAACTCTGGTAGGCCACCACGTCCAGCTTGCCGGCGCAGTAGTCGGCGTAGAAGGCGTCGTTGCGCGCGCGATAGGCGGCGGCGTCGACGCGGCCGGTGGCGCAGAGGAATTCGCCCCAGCTGTGGTCGCTGTCGCCGGCCAGCAGGGTGTTGTCGAGGTCGAAGAGGGCAAGGCGCACGTCGGATTACCTGGTTCGCGGTGGTCACGGAGGGGCGCCAGAATAGCCGCTTTCGCCGCCCCTGCCCATGCCAGGGGCCCGCGTTTGCTGCGCCCGCGGGCTTTGTGGAACAATGCCGGCACATGCGTTTTGAAGGTGGTGTGCCGTGATCGATTCCGATGGTTTTCGCCCTAATGTCGGCATCATCCTGACCAATGATGTCGGTCAGGTGCTCTGGGCTCGGCGGATCAACCAGGACGCCTGGCAGTTTCCCCAGGGCGGCATCAATCCCAGCGAGTCCGCCGAGCAGGCCCTGTACCGCGAGTTGAATGAAGAAGTCGGCCTGGAGCAGCAGGATGTGAAGATTCTCGCCTGCACCCGCGGCTGGTTGCGTTATCGTCTGCCCCAGCGCCTGGTGCGCACCCACAGCCAGCCGCTGTGCATCGGGCAGAAGCAGAAATGGTTTCTGCTGCGCCTGACCAGCGACGAGAGCCGGGTGCGCATGGACCTGACCGGCAAGCCGGAGTTCGATGGCTGGCGCTGGGTGAGTTACTGGTACCCGCTGAACCAGGTGGTCACGTTCAAGCGCGAGGTCTACCGCCGCGCGCTCAAGGAATTAGCCCCGCGCCTGCTGGCGCGCGACTGACGGAGTTCGATAGCGAGCCATGCTCAACACCCTGCGCAAGATCGTCCAGGAAGTAAACGCCGCCAAGGACCTCAAGGCGGCGCTGACGATCATCGTGCAGCGGGTGAAGGAGGCCATGGGCAGCCAGGTCTGCTCGGTCTACCTGCTCGACCCGGACAGCAATCGCTTCGTGCTGATGGCCACCGACGGCCTCAACAAGCGCTCCATCGGCAAGGTCAGCATGGCGCCCAACGAGGGCCTGGTCGGCCTGGTCGGCACCCGCGAGGAGCCGCTCAACCTCGAGCACGCCTCCGAGCACCCGCGCTACATGTATTTCCCCGAGACCGGCGAGGAGCGCTACGCCTCCTTCCTCGGCGCGCCGATCATCCACCACCGTCGGGTGATGGGCGTGCTGGTGGTGCAGCAGAAGGAGCGCCGCCAGTTCGACGAGGGCGAGGAAGCCTTCCTGGTCACCATGAGCGCCCAGCTCGCCGGGGTGATCGCCCACGCCGAGGCCACCGGTTCGATCCGTGGCCTGGGCAAGCAGGGCAAGGGCATCCAGGAGGCGCGCTTCGTCGGCGTGCCCGGCTCGCCCGGCGCGGCCGTGGGCAGCGCCGTGGTGGTGCTGCCGCCGGCCGACCTCAACGTGGTGCCGGACAAGTCCGTGGACGACATCGAGGCCGAGCTGGCGCTGTTCGGCAAGGCCCTGGAGTGGGTGCGCGAGGACATGCAGGAGCTGTCCGAGAAGCTCGCCAGCCAGCTGCGCAAGGAGGAGCTGGCGCTGTTCGAGGTCTATCGCATGATGCTCGACGACGCGGCGCTCGGCGGCGAGGTGCGCAAGGTCATCCAGACCGGCCAGTGGGCCCAAGGCGCCCTGCGTCAGGTGGTCACCGAGCATGTGTCGCGCTTCGAGCTGATGGACGATGCCTATCTGCGCGAGCGCGCCAGCGACGTGCGCGACCTCGGCCGGCGCCTGCTCGCCTACCTGCAGGAAGAGCGCAAGCAGAACCTGGTATACCCGGACAACAGCATCCTGGTCAGCGAGGAGCTGTCGCCGGCCATGCTCGGCCAGGTACCGGAAGGCAAGCTGGTCGGCCTGGTCTCGGTCACCGGCTCGGGCAACTCGCACGTTGCCATCCTCGCCCGGGCCATGGGCATCCCCACGGTCATGGGGGTGGTCGATCTGCCCTATTCCAAGGTCGACGGCATCGAGCTGATCGTCGACGGCTACCACGGCGAGGTCTTCACCAACCCCAGCGAGCTGCTGCGCAAGCAGTACGCCGAGGTGGTCGAGGAGGAGCGCCAGCTGGCCCAGGGCCTCGATGCCCTGCGCGAACTGCCGTGCGAGACCCTGGACGGCCAGCGCCTGCCGCTGTGGGTCAACACCGGCCTGCTGGCCGATGTGAAGCGCGCCCAGGAGCGCGGCGCCGAGGGTGTCGGCCTGTACCGCACCGAAGTGCCATTCATGAACGGTGAGCGCTTTCCCAGCGAGAAGGAGCAACTGGCCACCTACCGCGAGCAGCTGGCCGCCTTCCATCCGCTGCCGGTGACCATGCGCACCCTGGATATCGGCGGTGACAAGGCGCTGAGCTACTTCCCGATCAAGGAAGAGAACCCCTTCCTCGGCTGGCGCGGCATCCGCATCACCCTCGACCACCCGGAGATCTTCCTGGTCCAGGTGCGCGCCATGCTCAAGGCCAGTGAGGGCCTGAACAACCTGCGCATCCTCCTGCCGATGATCTCCGGCATGCAGGAGATGGAGGAGGCGCTGCACCTGATCCACCGCGCCTGGGGCGAGGTGCGCGACGAGGGCGTGGACATCCCCATGCCGCCGGTGGGTGTGATGATCGAGATTCCCGCCGCCGTCTACCAGATCCGCGAGCTGTCGCGCCAGGTCGACTTCATCTCGGTCGGCTCCAACGACCTGACCCAATACCTGCTGGCGGTGGATCGCAACAACCCGCGGGTCGCCGACCTCTACGACTTCCTCCATCCGGCCGTGCTGCACGCGCTCAAGCTGGTGGTCGACGGTGCCCACGCCGAAGGCAAGCCGGTGAGCATCTGCGGCGAGATGGCCGGCGACCCGGCCGCCGCCGTGCTGCTGCTGGCCATGGGCTTCGACAGCCTGTCGATGAACGCCACCAACCTGCCCAAGGTCAAGTGGCTGCTGCGCCAGATCAGCTCCGGCAAGGCGCGCGAGTTGCTCGCTCAGCTGATGACCATCGACAACCCGCAGGTCATCCACAGCACCCTGCACCTGGCCCTGCGCAACCTCGGCCTGGGGCGGGTGATCAACCCGGCGGCGACCATCCAGAGCTGATGGCCCGGCGGAAATGAAAAAACCCGCCGATTGGCGGGTTTTTTCGCA
>Ga0247725_1001269_pt1 | contig 13302 bp, 9 predicted proteins | sample OKSTACKMCFT3sol_FD_183021 | JGI IMG/M metagenome (GOLD analysis project Ga0247725, IMG submission 183021) | Subsurface sediment microbial communities from gas well in Oklahoma, United States - OK STACK MC-FT3-sol | ecosystem: Environmental > Terrestrial > Deep subsurface > Rock core/Sediment... | reverse complement strand
CTGTTTATGCGCGGTGAATTCGGTCCCCATGAGGTGATGATGTCGGGGGCCAGTCTGTTGGCATCGACCTCCGGCTTGTTATCATTGATGCTGGCACGGGTGCTGGCTCCAGGATTTCATGCCCGCCAGGATACCAAGACCCCGGTGCGCTACGGTATTCACTCCATGATCGCCAACATGATCTTCAACTTCATCTTTATCTTCCTGACACCGTTGGGCTATGTCGGTCTGGCGTTATCCACAGCCCTGTCGGGAACCGTCAATGCCATCTCGCTGTTTCAAGGGCTCTACCGTCGTCACGTCTATCGGCCGGGGCGTAGCACCCTGTTCTTCATGCTGCGCTTGAGCGCGGCTACGGCGGCCATGTATCTCCTGCTCTGGTGGTTGAGCCCAACCCTGGAGGTCTGGGTCAAGTGGTCCATGTGGCGCTCGGGACTGGAGCTGTGCAAGCTGGTGGTCGTCGGTGGTCTGTGCTATCTGCTGGCGGCTGGCCTGCTGGGGATCCGCCCGCGTGACCTGAAAACGGTCAACGAGGGCTGAAAGCCTGGGCGCTTCGTTATATAATCCGGCGATTTCACCGGCAAGGACAGGACATCAGGCCGCTATGCAGTTGATCCGCGGTATCCACAATTTGCGTCCCGAACATCAGGGATGTGTGCTGACCATCGGCAATTTTGATGGTGTACATCTTGGGCATCAGGCGGTGCTGCGCCAGTTGCAAGCCAAGGCGCAAGCGTTGGGATTGCCCGCCTGCGTGATGTTGTTCGAGCCCCAGCCCATGGAGCTGTTTGCTCGTGATGGGGCTCCGGCCCGGCTGACGCGGCTGCGTGACAAGTACATGGCACTCAAGGATCTCGGGTTGACCCGCTTGTTGTGCATCCGTTTTGGCGTCGAATTTGCCAATCTGGAGCCCGAGCTGTTCATTGAGGAGATACTCGTGCGTCGTCTGGGCGTCAAGTATCTGGTGGTGGGCGACGACTTCTGTTTTGGTCGCGGCCGCCGCGGTGATTTTGCCATGTTGCAGCAGGCCGGTGAGCGTTACGGTTTCGAGGTGGTCAGTACCCATAGTTTTTGTGTGGCCGAACAACGTGTCAGCAGTACTCGGGTACGCGAGGCGCTGCGTGATGACCGCTTGGCCGAGGTGCATGCCATGCTGGGTGAACCCTATACCGTCAGTGGGCGGGTGGCGCACGGCGACAAGTTGGGGCGCACTATCGGTTTTCCTACGGCGAACGTGCACCTCAAACGTCAGGTCGCGCCGGTCAGTGGCGTGTATGCGGTAGAAGTGTTATTTTCCGGCCACACCCATTATGGCGTGGCCAATGTGGGCACCCGTCCCACGGTAAACGGCCGACGGCCACAACTTGAAGTACATATTTTCGATTTTTCGGGCGATCTCTATGGCCGACACATCCGTGTCAGACTGTGCCACAAGCTTCGTGACGAGAAAAAGTTCGACTCTTTTGCCGCCCTGCATGCGCAGATCCGCGAGGATGCTGCCACGGCCCGCCGTTATTTCGGCCTCGCGGCAACCCCTATTGAATCATGATGGAACCCAGGACTGATGAGCGACTATAAACATACCCTGAATTTGCCGGAAACTCCGTTTCCGATGCGTGGCGATCTGGCCAAGCGTGAGCCGGAAATGCTGAAAGCGTGGTATGAGCAGGATCTGTACGGTGTGATCCGCACGGCCAAGAAGGGCAAGAAGTCTTTCATTCTTCATGATGGCCCCCCGTATGCGAATGGCAACATCCATATCGGTCACTCGGTCAACAAGATCCTCAAGGACATCATCATCAAGTCCAAGGGCATGGCGGGTTTTGACTCCCCCTATGTCCCGGGTTGGGATTGCCATGGTCTGCCTATCGAGCTGAAGGTCGAAGGGCTGGTGGGTAAGCCGGGCGAGAAGGTCTCGGCTGCCGAATTCCGAGCTGAGTGCCGTACCTATGCCAAGAGCCAGGTCGAAGCCCAGAAGGCTGACTTCGTGCGTCTGGGGGTGTTGGGTGATTGGGATCACCCGTACCTGACCATGGATTTCAACACCGAAGCCAACATCATCCGTTCTTTGGGCAAAATCATCCAGAATGGTCATCTGCACAAGGGCTCCAAGCCGGTGCACTGGTGTACCGATTGCGGCTCGGCTCTGGCCGAGGCGGAAGTTGAATACTACGACAAGAGCTCGCCCTCCATTGATGTTCGCTTCAAGGCGTTGAACGAAGAACAAGTGGTGGCAGCCTTTGATTGTGCCGAAGGACATCCGGGACAAGGCCCTCTGTCCGTCGTGATCTGGACCACCACCCCCTGGACCTTGCCCGCCAACCGCGCCGTGGCACTTCATGCCGAGCTGGACTATGCGCTGGTGCAGGTGGAAGGCGAGCAGCCGGAACGTCTGATCCTGGCAGAAGCCTTGGTCAAGGATGTGATGGATCGCGCCGGGATCAATCAGTACCACAATCTGGGCTACTGTAAGGGTGCCGATCTGGAGCTGTTACGCTTCCAGCATCCCTTCTACAGCTTCGATGTGCCAGTGATCCTCGGTGAGCATGTCACCATCGATTCGGGTACCGGTGCCGTGCATACCGCGCCGGGCCACGGTCAGGAAGACTTTGTGGTCGGTCAGAGGTATGGCCTAGAAGTCGCTAATCCAGTGGGTGGCAATGGTGTCTATCTGCCGGATACCGAACGCTTTGCTGGTCAGCACGTGTTCAAGGCCAACGCCTCTGTGGTTGAAGTGCTCAAGGAAACCGGCGCTCTGTTGCATCATCAGGCCATCCAGCACTCCTATCCCCATTGCTGGCGCCACAAGACCCCGATCATCTTCCGTGCCACACCCCAGTGGTTCATCAGCATGGAGCAGGCAGGTCTGCGTCAGAAGGCGTTGTCCGAAATCAAGGGCGTGAAGTGGATCCCCGAGTGGGGTCAGAACCGTATCGAAGCCATGGTCGAGAACCGGCCGGACTGGTGTATCTCCCGGCAACGGACCTGGGGTGTGCCTATCGCCCTGTTCGTGCACAAAGAGACCCAGGCGCTGCATCCTCGTTCCGTCGAGCTGATGGAAGAGGTGGCCAAGCGCGTCGAAGTCTCCGGTATCCAGGCCTGGTGGGATCTGCAACCGGCTGAACTGCTCGGCGAAGAAGCCGCTCAGTACGACAAGGTACCGGATACCCTGGATGTCTGGTTTGACTCCGGCTCCACCCACTCCTCGGTGGTGGATGTGCGTCCCGAGTTCAACGGCCATGGTGCCGACATGTATCTGGAAGGCTCGGATCAACACCGGGGCTGGTTTATGTCCTCGCTGATGATCGGTGTGGCCATGAAGCATCAGGCTCCCTACAACCAGGTACTGACCCACGGCTTCACCGTAGATGGTCAGGGCCGCAAAATGTCCAAGTCGCTGGGCAACGTGGTGAGCCCGCAAGAGGTGATGAACAAGCTGGGCGCCGATATCCTGCGCTTGTGGGTGGCCTCCACCGATTACACCGGCGAGATGACGGTTTCCGACGAGATCCTCAAGCGCTCCGCCGATGCCTATCGCCGGATCCGCAACACCGCCCGTTTCCTGCTGGCCAACCTCAACGGCTTCGATCCCAAGTTGCATATGGTCGCTGCGGACGAGATGGTGGTACTGGATCGCTGGGCTGTGGGCTGTGCCCTCAAGGCTCAGGAAGAGATCATCCAGGCCTATGCCGATTATGACTTCCATCTGGTAACCCAGAAGCTGATGCAGTTCTGCTCGGTGGAGATGGGCTCCTTCTATCTGGATATCATCAAGGATCGTCAATACACCGCCAAGGCGGACAGTCTGGCCCGTCGCTCCTGCCAGAGCGCCCTATATCTCATCGTGGAAGCCATGGTGCGCTGGATGGCGCCGATCATGAGCTTCACCGCCGACGAGATCTGGAAACTGTTGCCGGGCGAGCGTAGCCAGTTCGTGTTCACCGAAGAGTGGTTCGATGGCCTGTTTGGTCTCAATGACGGCGAAGCCATGGATGATGCCTACTGGGCGGATCTGCTGGCGGTACGCAGCGAAGTGAACAAGGCCCTGGAAGCGGCGCGTGCCGACAAGCGTATCGGCAGCTCCCTGCAGGCGGAAGTCACCCTGTTGGCCGAGCCGGCACTGGCCGAGAAGCTGGTGCGTCTGGGCGATGAGCTGCGGTTCGTGCTCATCACCTCGCAAGCCAAGGTAGAAGCTGTTACGGCTGCTCCGGCGGATGCCCAGGCCACTGAGCTCAGCGGTCTGTGGTTGCAGGTTGCTGCTACCGAAGCCGCCAAATGCGAGCGTTGCTGGCACCATGTGGCCGATGTCGGCACCATCGCCGGTCACGAGGGGATCTGTGGTCGCTGCGTGACCAACGTCGAGGGTGACGGCGAAACTCGGGCCTTTGCATGATGATCGCGAGCTGGAAACAAAGTGGACTGCGCTGGTCATGGCTGGCGCTGGTCGTGGTGGTGCTGGATCAGCTGGCCAAGCTGGCGATCCTCGATGGTCTGCCGTACGGCGGCCCGGGGATCAATGTGCTGCCATTTTTCAATATCGTCCATGTCTACAACACGGGGGCGGCGTTCAGTTTCCTGGCGGATCAACCGGGTTGGCAGCGCTGGTTCTTCGCGCTGTTTGCCCTGGGGGTTTCCGCGGCCATGGCGGTGGGACTGCGGCGTCAGGCGGCAAATCAGCTCTGGCTGAACCTGGCGTTTGTGCTGGTCATTGGCGGGGCGATTGGCAACCTTATTGATCGGCTGGCCTACGGCCATGTAGTCGATTTTCTGCTGTTTTACGGCTATGGCTACTTCTTCCCTGCGTTCAATCTGGCGGACTGTGCCATCACGGTCGGCGCTGTCATGATAGTGCTGGATGGGCTGCGTAAGAAGCCGCAGCCTGCCACCGATGAGAAGGAAGCCTGAGTATGAAGATCCTGCTGGCCAATCCGCGGGGCTTCTGTGCTGGCGTCGATCGGGCGATCAGTATCGTCGAGAATGCGCTGCAGAAGTTTGGCGCCCCTATCTATGTGCGTCACGAGGTGGTGCATAACCGCTACGTGGTGGAGTCACTGCGTCAAGCCGGGGCTATCTTCGTCGAGGAGCTCTCCGAGGTTCCGGACGATCATATAGTGATCTTCTCCGCCCATGGTGTCTCCAAGGCGGTGCGCGAAGAGGCCAAGCAGCGCGGGCTGCGGGTATTCGATGCCACCTGCCCTCTGGTGACCAAGGTGCATATGGAGGTGCATCGTGCCAGCCGCAAGGAGCAGGAGGTGATCATGATTGGTCACGCCGGTCATCCCGAGGTGGAGGGCACCATAGGCCAATACGAGAGCCAGCAAGCGGGTATGTATCTGGTGGAAGATGCGACCGATGTGGCTGCGTTACAGGTCAAGGACGCCAGCCAGTTGCATTTTGTCACCCAGACCACCTTGAGCGTCGATGAGACCAAAGAGGTGATCGCCGCCCTGCAGAGCCAGTTCCCGGCAATCCAGGGACCGCGTAAGGATGACATCTGCTACGCCACCCAGAATCGTCAGGATGCGGTGCGCGAGCTGGCGGCTCAGGTCGATCTGTGCATCGTGGTCGGGTCGCGCAACTCCTCCAACTCCAATCGCCTGCGCGAGTTGGCCGAGCGGCTGGGGACGCCAGCTTATCTGGTCGACGAGGCGGCGCAGCTGCAGGCCGACTGGTTCGCCGGGGTTGCTACCGTCGGCGTGACCGCCGGGGCTTCTGCGCCGGAAGTGCTGGTCCAGCAGGTGGTCTCCCGTCTGCAAGATATCGGCGGTGGCCAGATCGAGGAGTTCAGCGGCAAGGAAGAAGATGTGATCTTCGAAGTGCCTCTCGAGCTGCGACTGGACTAATGCTCCACGCGTCACCGGAACCCCCGCCCTGCGGGGGTTTTGTTTTTTCATGACTCACCCCGGGCCTTTGCAGCATTTCACACATCCAGCGGATGAAAACAGGTATAAAGGTGCCGAAAGGAGCTGAGACTCCAACCGGTAGGGAATTCACAGCAACAAGCAGGAGCGCGAGAGCAGCATGGGTGAGTTTATTGCAGTAACAGAAATGGATGAAGCCACCGAGGCCACGCCGTGGCAAGAGCCGCGGCGAGTACGGATCGGACGCGGCTGGGGCTGGATATACGGCGCGTTTGGCCTGTTCAACCGGGGCATGGGAGTCAGTGTCGGCATCTGTCTGTTCAGTCTGGTACTGTCGATTGCCTCGGGGATCATTCCAGGCGGTGGTCTGTTGTACCAGCTGTTCAGCATGGTGTTTGCCGCCGGTCTGATGGCCGTCGCGCACCGGGCCCATACCATGGGCTATATCTCGTTCAACGACTACTTCGAGGGTTTCCGCCAGCAGATGGGGCAACTGGTGCTCACGGCGGTGATTTATCTGGCGCTGATCCTCGGGATGACCATCCTGGTGGTGATAGCCGCCTTTGTGTCCATCGGTATCGAGCAGCTGATGAATTTTGAAGCCGTGGTCGAGAGCGATCCGGCCATGGCCCTGCAGCTGTTGCTCTGGGTTCTGGTTGGTATTGCCTTGCTGATCCCGTTGATGATGGCGGCCTTGTTTGCACCGGCGCTGGTGTTTTTCCATCAGGTCGCCCCTTGGGAGGCCCTGAAACTGAGTCTGCGAGGCTGCTGGCGTAATTTTTGGCCTCTGACCTGGTGGGGCATTCTGGCAACTCTGCTGTTACTGCTGGGCACCCTGATGCTGCTGGTGGGTCTGCTGGTGGTGGTACCCGTCACTGGCTATTCCCTCTACGTCGCCTACCGCGATATTTTCCTGCACGACGAGATTTAGTGCCTGACGCTGTTGCTCCTGTGTTCTTCAGGGGCAACACCTCTTAGCTGTGACTCAAGAACCCTCTGCATTGTCTCTGGAATCACTATGCCGTTTACACCGTTACATATGGGCCCGGCGCTACTGCTCAAGGCGGTCGCTGAACGACGCTTTAGCCTGTTCGCCTTTGGTTGTGCCCAGATCCTGATGGATATCGAGCCTCTGCTGGGATTGATCCGCCATGCGCCCATCCTGCACGGCCGCACTCACACGCTAGTCTGGGCGCTGCCTATCGGTCTGGCGGCAGCCCTGCTGGCACGTCTGTTGCGCGGCCTGGTGCTGCGGCGCTGGAACCGGGAGGTGGGCCATTACCGGCTGCGCTGGCTCTCGGTGCCGGTTTCTGGTTCCTGGGGAATGTTGTTGTGGGGCGGTCTGCTCGGCAGCTACAGCCATCTGCTGCTGGATGGGCTGATGCATGGCGATATCCAGCCGCTGTGGCCTCTGTCCGCGGGAAACCCGTTTTATGGCTGGATCAGTATCGCCACATTGCAGGCTGTCTGCCTATGGTCGGGAGGGTTGGGTGTTGGGCTCTGGTTGGTGCGGAGCTGGTGTCGGCGTTGAGCTCCGTTTTATGCTTGATTCAGCCCCAGTGCAGCGTTTGCCCGAAGCACGATCTGACTCGACAGGGGCGAGCCGGATTCTGGACGAACGCAGACACGCCGTGAATACATCCGTGTAGGCTCGATGGTGGCATCCCTGCCGCCAACGGTCTGCTTCTCGTCCACAACGCCGTCTCTCTTGATTCACGGCTCGTCTTGCGACACCGCTCAAGCGTTGTCACCTCGATGGATGGTCCATACAACAAGACCCCGGCTTTGGGCCGGGGTCTTGGTCTTTACGGGTCAGGAACTCGGGCTGGCTTACAGCGCCTTGATGATTTCCTGCTGCTCTTTTAGCTTGGTCAGCTGCACCTGATAGTCAGCCAGCTTCTCGCGCTCCTTGGCCAGGACCGCTTCCGGTGCCTTGGCGACAAAGCCTTCGTTGCCGAGCTTGCCTTCGATGCGACCGCACTCCTGGGTCAACTTGGCGACTTCCTTCTCCAGACGCACCAGCTCGGCTTCCTTGTCGATGAGACCGGCCATGGGGATCAAGAGCTCGGTAGCGCCGATCAGCTTGGTGACCGAGACCGGAGCCGCATCGCCTGCGGCCAGCACGGTAATGGATTCCAGCTTGGCCAGAGACTTCAGCGTGCCCTCGTTGGCATTGGCGCGGGCGGCATCCACCGCATCAGCCTTGAGCAGGACTGTGAGCGGTACGCTCGGGGCGACCTTCATCTCGGCACGGATATTCCGGATGCTGATGATAAATTGCTTCACCCACTCCTGATCGGCCAGCGCCACGTCGTCGACCTTGTCCGCCGCGAAGGCCGGATAGGCTTGCAGCATCAGGGTATCGCCTTCGTTGAAACCAACACCGGCCAGCGGGGCCACGTTCTTCCAGATCTCCTCGCTGATAAACGGCATCAGCGGATGAACCAGACGCAGCAGGGTCTCCAGCACGCTCACCAGGGTGTGGCGGGTCGCCTGCTGCTGGGCCGGAGTACCGTGCCAGAGTACCGGCTTGGTCAACTCCAGATACCAGTCACAGAACTGGTTCCAGATGAACTCATACAGCACACCGGCGACCTGGTCGAAGCGATAGGTGTCCATGGCATGGCGTACATCACGGATGGTCAGTTGCAGTTGGGACTGGATCCAGCGATCCGCCAGACTGTAATCTGCCGCGGCGGCCGGGCTGCAATTTTGATCTTCGGTGTTCATCAGCACATATCGGCTGGCGTTCCACAGCTTGTTGCAGAAGTTGCGATAGCCGTCGAGACGCTTCATGTCCCAGTTGATGTCGCGACCGGTCGAGGCCAGTGCCGCCAGGGTGAAACGCAGGGCGTCGGTACCGTGGGCCTCGATGCCGTCCGGGAACTGTTTCTCGGTGCGCTTGCCAATCTTCTCGGCCAGCTGGGGCTGCATCATGTTGCCGGTGCGCTTCTCCAGCAGCTCGGGCAGGCTGATGCCGTCGATCATATCCAGCGGATCCAGCACGTTGCCCTTGGACTTGGACATCTTCTGCCCCTCTTCGTCCCGGATGAGGCCGGTGACGTAGACGGTCTTGAACGGAACCTGCGGCGAGCCATCTTCGTGCTTCATGAAGTGCATGGTCATCATGATCATGCGCGCCACCCAGAAGAAGATGATGTCAAAGCCGGTCACCAGCACATCGGTGGGGTGGAAGGTGCGCAGATCCGGGGTCTGCTCCGGCCAGCCCAGGGTGGAGAAGGTCCACAGCGCCGAGCTGAACCAGGTATCCAGTACGTCGTCGTCCTGACGCAGTTTCACATCGGCGCTAAGGCCATACTTGCTGCGCACTTCGGCCTCGTCGCGGGCGACATAGACCTTGCCGGATTCGTCATACCAGGCCGGGATGCGGTGACCCCACCACAGCTGACGGGAAACGCACCAATCCTGAATGTCACGCATCCAGGAGAAGTACATGTTCTCGTACTGCTTGGGTACGAACTGGATGCGACCGTCTTCGACCGCCTCGATGGCGGGTTTGGCCAGCACGCCGGCGCGCACATACCACTGGTCGGTGAGCATGGGCTCGATGGGCACGCCACCGCGGTCTCCATAGGGCTGTTGCAGCACATGATCCTTGGTCTCGGCCAGCAGTCCCAGCTCGTCGAGCTTGGCCAGAATGGCCTTACGAGCGGCATAGCGCTCTAGCCCGGCAAACTCGGTAGGCAGCTCGGCCGGGTAGGCAGTGCTCGGGTGGCCGCTGGAGTCATAGACTTCGGCCAGGGCACGGACATGGGCGTCCAGGGTGAAGATGTTGATCATCGGTAGGGCGTGGCGCTTGCCCACCTCGTTATCGTTGAAGTCGTGAGCCGGGGTGATCTTCACACAACCGGTGCCCTTCTCCATGTCGGCGTGTTCGTCGCCGACGATCGGAATGCGACGGTTCACCAACGGCAGCTCGATAAACTTGCCGATCAGGTTCTTGTAGCGCGGATCTTCGGGGTTCACGGCGACGGCGGTGTCACCGAGCATGGTTTCCGGACGGGTGGTGGCGACCACCAGGAAGTGCTCGCCGTCGCGGGTCTGCTGGCCATCGGCCAGCGGGTAGCGCAGCATCCACATGGAGCTTTTGACTTCGCGGTTTTCCACTTCCAGATCGGAGATGGCGGTGTGCAGCTTCGGATCCCAGTTCACCAGACGCTTGCCGCGGTACATCAGATCTTCGTCATACAGACGGACAAACACTTCCTGCACGGCGCGGGAGAGGCCCGGATCCATGGTGAAGCGCTCGCGATCCCAATCCACCGAGGTGCCAAGGCGGCGCATCTGGCGGGTGATGGTGCCGCCGGACTCTTCCTTCCACTGCCAAATCTTGTCGATGAAGGCATCACGGCCATAATCGTGACGGGTCTTGCCCTCTTCGGCGGCGATCTTGCGCTCGACCACCATTTGGGTGGCGATCCCGGCATGGTCGGTACCGGCTTGCCACAGGGTGTTTTTGCCCAGCATGCGCTGATAGCGGATCAGGGCATCCATGATGGTCTGCTGGAAGGCGTGCCCCATGTGCAAGCTGCCGGTGACATTCGGCGGCGGTATCATGATGCAGTAGCCATCCTGGCTGGTATCGCCGTGGGGCTTGAAGTAGCCCTGGGATTCCCAGTGCTGATAAAGCGCCTGTTCGATGGCGCTGGGGTTGAAGGTCTTTTCCATGGTTAGTCGGTCTCGGGTCTGTCAGTCGCCTGGACTTGGGCTGCGTTGGGCGCAGGCTGGGTCTGTAGCGTGAAGCCGGCGGCGCGATACTGCTTGTAGCGTTCGCGGGCCAGCTGCTTGAGGGTGTCGTCCGTGGGGACAAAATCTATCACTTCGGCGAAGCGTCCTGCAAATGCCGGTGCCTGACTGCCCAGATTAATCAGCAGTTGGCGGTTGCGGCGCGGCAGGCCGGTGCCAATTTCTACCGGTGCCTGATGGGCGGTGGGTTCTTCGGAGAGACTGTGGGGGACAAAGCTGTCCGGATCCTGTTGCCAGAGCATTTCATCCAGCTGCCAGGCCTGCTGCTGGGTTTCGACACACACAAACAGGCTCTGGCCGCGCCGGTAACGGTCGGTGGCTAACTGGCAGACCAGGGTGAATAGCTCATCCTCGGTCGGCTGGTCGGTGTCGGGTAACAGGTAGAAGGTGGCTGCTTTCATCACATTTCAAGGGGATGGCTCCATCCCCTTGTCTCCTTGGCTGGACGGATTACTCGTCCTGATCGACGCCGGCACGGCTCAACAGGAACTGGGTCAGCAACGGCACGGGACGTCCGGTGGCGCCCTTGTCCTTGCCGGACTTCCAGGCAGTGCCTGCGATGTCCAGATGGGCCCAGTTGTATTTCTTGGTGAAGCGCGACAGGAACGCCGCAGCCGTGATGGCACCGGCTGGACGACCGCCAATGTTGGCCATATCGGCAAACGGACTTTCCAACTGCTCCTGATACTCATCCCACAGCGGCAGACGCCAGGTCTTGTCACCGGAGAGCTCGGCGGCACCCAGCAACTCGTGGGCCAGCGGATTGTGGTTCGCCAGTAGCCCAGTGGTGTGATGGCCCAGCGCCACGATACAGGCCCCGGTCAGGGTGGCGATATCGATGACGCATTCCGGCTCGAAGCGATCCACATAGGTGAGGGCGTCGCACAGCACCAGACGGCCTTCGGCATCGGTATTGAGCACTTCGATGGTCTGGCCGGACATGGAGGTGAGAATATCGCCAGGGCGATAGGCCTTCCCATCGGGCATGTTCTCGGCTCCGGCCAGCACACCGATGACGTTGATCGGCAGTTGCAGGTCGGCCAGCGCATGCATGGTGCCCAGTACGGAGGCGGCACCGCCCATGTCGTACTTCATCTCGTCCATGCCATCGGCCGGTTTGATGGAAATACCGCCGGAGTCGAAGGTCAGTCCCTTGCCGATGAGCACAATTGGCTTGGCATCCGGATGGCCCTTGTACTCCATGATCGACATCATGGCTTCATTCTCGGAGCCCCGGGCTACGGCCAGATAGGAGTTCATCCCCAGCTCGGCCATCTGCTGCTCGCCGATCACCTTGGTGGTGATATTCGGGCAGGCATCGGCCAGGCGGCGGGCCTGGGAAGCCAGATAGGCGGGGGTGCAGACGTTGGGCGGCATGTTGCCGACGTCCCGACACACCTTGACGCCCTTGGCCACGGCCAGACCGTGCACGATCGCTCGTTCACCGGTTGGTAGCTCGCGGCGGGTCGGTACATTGAATACCAGCTTGCGCAGCGGACGGCGCAGCTCGGCCTTGTTGGTCTTGAACTGATCGAAGCTGTAGAGACCAGCCTGGGTGGTCTCGATGGCCTGACGCACCTTCCAGTAGGTGTCGCGACCCTTGACGTGCAGCTCGGTGAGGAAGCAGACCGCTTCCATGGAGCCGGTTTCGTTCAGGGTGCTGATGGTCTTCTGCATGATCTGCTTGAACTGGCGTTCATCCAGTTCACGCTCCTTGCCACAGCCGACTAGCAAGACGCGCTCGGAGAGCACGCCCGGTACTTGATGCAGCAACAGCATCTGGCCGGGCTTACCCTCCAGATCGCCGCGGCGCAACAGGGCGCTCAGATAGCCATCGCTGATGCGATCCAGCTGCTCGGCGACACTGGAGAGACGACGGGGTTCAAACACGCCGACGACGATGCAGGCACTGCGCTGCTTCTCGGGGCTGCCGCTTTTTACGCTGAACTCCATGGAGACTCCTTGGTCTTGAAGACAAAGTGCGAGGTTTATTCGATAATATGGCATCGTGTCGTGGCCCGAGTGGCCAATAAACGACCGGGTTTACCAGGTAAAATATGCCAAAATGGAATTTACAGGCCTATTTTTTAGCGATTCGCTCGAAATTACAAGTTTTCCCAGAGGCTAGCGTGATCCTGTCCCGTTACATCTTTAGAGAAACCGTCAAAACCCAGGTCGCCGTACTCGGGATTTTGTTGATGATTTTCCTCAGCCAAAGCTTTATCCGCATCCTGAGTCGCGCCGCCCGTGGCGCGCTTCCGACTCAATTGGTGACGGAAGTGCTGGCGTTGAATATTCCGAGCATGGCGCTGCTGATGCTGCCGCTGAGCTTGTTTATCGCCATTCTGTTCGCCCACGGCCGTCTGTATGCCGAAAGCGAGATGACGGTGATGCGCGCCGTGGGCATGACGCCGACCAGTACCATGGCGGTGACCCAGCTGCTGGCGGTGATCACCATGGGGGTGGCAGCGCTGAATACCATGTGGATCAGCCCCTGGGCCGAGGAGCAACAATACCTGCTGCTGGATAAGGTCAAGGCGGATCCCGGGCTGTTTGCCCTGGATAGTGGTCGCTTCATGAACCTGGATAACGGCAAGGTGGTGGCCTATATCGACCGCCTCGAAGGCGAGGGGGTCAAAGAGCTCAGTCGCATCTACATTCTGCAGCAGGGCGA
>Ga0247725_1001268_pt1 | contig 13303 bp, 15 predicted proteins | sample OKSTACKMCFT3sol_FD_183021 | JGI IMG/M metagenome (GOLD analysis project Ga0247725, IMG submission 183021) | Subsurface sediment microbial communities from gas well in Oklahoma, United States - OK STACK MC-FT3-sol | ecosystem: Environmental > Terrestrial > Deep subsurface > Rock core/Sediment... | reverse complement strand
TGTGGCGGCGGTCACAACGCCCAGCGCCAGCAAGGTCTCGGTGAGGGTGAAGCCCAGCGCGCTGCGCACGCCCTTGGAAAGGCGGGTGAGGGTGGGCGAACAGCGGGGGCGGATCGTGTGCGTCATGCATTCAGCATGCGATGCACCTTGGATTCCGCAAGCCCCTGTTTCTAGTCAAAAAAAGTTGGATTTTCCATCTTGACATTGCTCGGTGGTCTGGTTGCATGGAGTTAGGGGAGTGGGGCGACCTACTCACGAAGACCGATTTAAATAACCCAAGAGACCGCCGCCATGATTGAAAGCCCCACCCGCTCGGCCCGCCCCATTGCTGGCCTTCCCTTCGCGCACATCCCACCCACGGCTCCCGCGTTCCTGCCCGAAGGCAAGCTTCGCCGGCAAGCCCGGCTGGCCCGCCAACAACGCCACTTCGAGCGCCAACTGCGGAAGGAGCTGAAATGGAAATGACCGTCCACCGGCTTGCAGAACGACTGTTACAGGCCATTGAGCACTGCAACCCTTGGGCGCTGAGAGAAGCCATCGCTGCTGTCCGCGAGGCGCGCCTGGAGGCTTGGAGGGGCCTAACGGCTTTCCCGTCCTTGGACCACCCGGTGGGGCCCAACGGAATAACCGCTTTCCACGTCGCTTGCATGGCGTGGCACGTAAACCAGGACCACCCACACAAACGGCAGTGCTACGACAAGATGGCCGGAATCCTGGCCGAAGCCGGGGCGGACGTGTTCGCGGAGTTTGGTCCGGCAAAGCAACGCTGGACGATCATTGAAGCACTGCATGGCGCAGCACCACCGTCTGTCAAAGCATGGATGGCCTCCCAGCCGTTCGATTTGCATTGCTCGCCTTCAAGCGTCGCCCACACGCTGCGGTGGGACTGCCGTCGTCCAGTCGCCTCGCGGGAAGAATAGAAAAGAATCCAAGGCCTGAACGGCCCGAAAGGGTTGCAAAAACATGCACTTGCGCAACGGTGGCGTCGGGGTAGATTCGGTAGGAACCCCTATCTACTCACGAAAGGATGCCGTATGCGCCTGTGCAACTTCTCACTCAAGGGTGGCGTCGGCCGCACGACGCTGGCCCTGAATCTTGCCGGGTGCTATGCCCGTGACCCCAACCTGCGTGTGTTGGTCAACGACCGGGACAGGCAGAGTTCATGCCTGGCATTCTCCGGGCTGTCGGACGAAACACCTTTTACCGTATCCCGCTCACGCTCCCCCGGCTTCGATATCGAGATCATGGACATGCGTAACGACATGCCTGATAACGAAGCACTCCCGGATGCCGATCTTTACCTGGTGCCCACGTTGCTCGATGTGGCGAGTTTTGTCATTTTCCTGCGAACCGTGGATGTGCTGGAGAAAAAGGGGAAGCGTTATCTGCCGATCGCCAATAGGGCCAACGAGAAGCGGGCAGCCCATCGCCGCCGCCTGGAGCACCCCAAGATGTCGGGAGCGATCCTGGTGCGCGATCGAGCGTTGTTTGCGGACTGCTACGAGGAGGGAAAGACCGTGTTCGACGCCAACGGTCGCTGGGCCCGGGTGGCCCAGGAGGAGATCCACGCCCTGGCTGTCCGGGTGCACGACATCCTTGTCGCTGGTGCAGGCCGGAGGGCTGCGGCATGATGGAGCTTCCCTTGGTTTCCCTCCCAGACCTACCCATGGCCACTCGCAAAGCTCCTGCCAAGAAGGCTGCCACGAAGAAGGCCGTCAAGCGCACCTTGGATGACGTCAAGGACGTGACCCATGCCAAACCCCGCCGGGCCAGCAAAGCGGACACTTCGACTGTCGCCCGCATCCCGGAGCACCTGTTGCTGGGGCCGGGCGACTACCCGCAGCGCAAGTCCTACTTTGACTACGACGACAGCCAGAAGGCAGGAAGCGTGGGAGGCAAGCGGGTTCACATGGTCATGCCCCGATCGGTCACGCTGCACGACTACCGCCGTCGGGAGGATGGGCTGCGCCACCACCGGGCCATGGTGACTATCCCGCCAAAGCTCCGCGAGAACATCGCCAAGCTGTTCGGCTTTGACGATTCGGAGGACGCCGGTAGTGAAGTCGCGTTGACCACCGCCATGGTGGCGCTGGCAGACTACGCGGCCGCGTCGCTCATCCAGGACAACACGCTGCTAATCGTGAGCTCGCCGGTGGACGAGCACGCGGAGGTCCGCAAGGCCGCCAGGGTGGCGGTGCGGAATCTGGGGATGAGCAAGAACGGTAAGATCTACTGAGCGTGGCACTTGCCCCTCTGAATGCTGATCAAGAGGACGCGATCTGGGCCAAAACCTGGCGTATCCCAGGCATGACGGCACAGCCGCTGACGGGTTGGCTGCTTCACTCGATGGGAATCTGGGCAGACAAGCGCACGCTTTCTGATCGGGTGCTCAAGATTTTTAAGGTCTCCGCCAAGACGTGGGAGATCGGGATTCCACGCAGGCCTAAGAAGCGGCAGCAGGTCTGCGATGGTCTGGTTGCTTACGTCCAGCAAAGCCACACTGAACTGATGCCGGAGTGTGCGGAGCGCCAAGCCCGTGCAATGGAGCGAGCCGCACGCGCGCTGGCCGAATATCCAACGCTTCCTCCATGCAGTTTTTTCCACCAGACAGTTGGCATCGCGGGTGGAGACCGCTTGGAAGCACTAGCAGTTGCCTTAGATGAGGTTTCCGCAGATGTTGTGCACGGGCGGCTATCCAGGGATGGCCTTTCCGTGGCGGTGGTCAAAGCGGCAGCAGAGGTAATTGGGCTACCCGCGGGAGCTATGCAGCCGGACAGCCGGCTCGATCCAGGCTTGGACGGGTTGCTCCTGCTATTGGCTCAGATGGATCACGACCTCACCACTCCCCTGATGGCTAACGCGGGTGAGATCAACAGCTTGGTGGCACTTTTGATTGATTCGCCCGGAAGTGGGGCGAGGAAGCGGGTTCAGCACCGACTTTTGGACATCTACTTCGCCTTGGCGCTTGCCGCACGCGGGCGTGACCTGCCAGAGAGTTTGCCGAAGGTCAGGGAGATCGAGGACGCGCTCATGGGCGGCCCGCCTGAATCCGGAGGCCAGTCCTGGGTGGTGCGTTGGCGCAATGGAACCAAAGCGCTTCGAGAAGAGGATGTGCTATCGGTGATCGCGCACGTCGGACACGTTTCGGGGAAAGACGTGTCATGGACGATGCGCCGTCTCTATGCTGCAGCCCAAGCGTGGGGGAGGGTGGAAGAGCAGGGTGTGGAGGCGGTAATGCTGGCCGGTGAGCGCTACAACCAATGGTGGAATGCTCTGTGCAACCAGGGGCGGGTCAAAACCCCATGGGTCCAACCCTACTGGTCCCAGTTCTCGCAGAGCAAATGATGAAGCGGCTCCCCTCACTTCGAGGCGAAGCCGCCATGGCTCACTTGCCGTTCCGCTTCGCAACCACTGAGGCTGCTTTGGCCTTGAACGCCCGTTGCTGAGGAGAGGGGCTGGGTTGCCGATCCACCGCGCTTTGGATGCGTCGCTGGGCCGTCTGCGTCATTGGCTTCTTCTTGCTGTTGCTCATTGTGTTCTCCTTTCAGGAGGTTGGGTGAGCGGTCAGCGTAGGAGGGAGAGCGGGGGGAGTGGGTTAGGAATCTTGGAAGTTTGACGAATCCGTGGGGAATACGGGGGCCAAGCACCGGCTATCCCGGTAGGGCGGTGCTGTTTAACTCGGACGACCCGTGCCCCACCAGCCTCTTTCTTAAAGCTTCCTTGGACATCTTCGGTGGGGCGGTTAACGTAAGATCCTTCCCGTCCAACGAACGGTAGTAGGGATCATCCACCCCAGCAGTGACGTAAACGACCAGGTCCGGCCCGATGGTCAACAGGCCCGCATCGAACAACGCGTGGATGTCCTTCCGTAGCAGTAGCCCGTTGCTCAAGGCGTTGGTAGATGCCCCGTTGTAGGGGACGATGTGGGCCGCGTCGATGACGCTTGCCAGGGCGGTGCCGGTGACCATGCACACCGCTCCGTAGTGATCGACCAGGCGTTTGCGAAACTCGGCTTGGCCCTCTCGGATCACACGGAGGACCTGCTCCATTCGCTTTCCCTCTGCTGCGACAGCGTCAGGAGCGGGGGGCAATGGCTTTTCCACCCTTAATCGCCCGCTTTCCTCAAGCACGCCTTGGAGGGCTTGGATCACGTCGTGACTGAAAAGCTCGGATGCCGGGCGCAGCTGAAGGTCAATCCCGGACCGGTGCCGGATGTGCGCCAACAGAAGTGCGGCGTCCTCCACATACTTGAGCTTCTTTTCGCGCATGTTCCAGAGTTGGTTCAGCTCGGTAAGGCTGTATACCTTCAGCGCGGACCTAATATCCCGGCTGCTCATCCGAAGGTGGCTCAGCCCCTTTTGCAGGTGTTGACGAACCAGGTATTCCTCCAGCTCCGGCGGGTTTCCATCTTCGTCAGCGCGGATGGTGAACAGGCTGCTGAAGGGCTTGTTGAATTGCTCCTTCCACTTCTTCTTTCGCCGCTGAGGCTTCGACGGGGTCCGGTTAGCCTTACTGTCGCTTCCCTTGTCCTGATCCTTTTCATCCATGTCGGTCAATTGATTGTCTGAGCTTGCCTCAATGGTAAGGGATCCCTGGTGTCCGGGCGCCCTTTCGACTGGCGCTTGCGGGCTTTCAACCACGCCGCCGCCAGATCGTCCACGTCTGCCTGCAGCGCGGCCCGCTCTCCAGGCAGCCATGCCCTCAACGTCCCTTTGGCCACGCCCGCGTCTCGCTTCGCCAAACGCCGCCTTGCTTCCAACCACTGGGCTTTCGTTTCCCCCTCACGTGTGGCTTGACGCTGGGTCCGCATGCGAACCGCATTGGGCTTGTCGCTGTAAGCCGGGACGTGGTCTTTGCCCATGCTGGGCCACAGTGTTTCGTGCGCGCCCTGTCGCCGCAGGCGGATCTGGCGCAGGCTTGGATACCGGGCCATCCACCGGTTCTCAAAGGTGCGGTCGGGAGGGGGAGCAGTCCCCAAAGGCAGGGGAATGACCAACGCGTGGAGGGCAATCAGTTGCCACACCGCCAATTGAAAAACATCCGCGGTCAACCGGAAGGCCACCACCTCGGGGTGTTCCAGCCATTCGCCCTGGTGCACGTTGCGCAAGAGCGCGGCCAAGTCGTTTCGCGTCAGATGGGCACGCTGGGCCAGTGGCCACCCCAACATCCAGCTGTCCGAATGCCGCTCCACGTGGACGAGGAACCGGGGGTGCATCCAGCGCTCTTGGAGCTGGGCAAGGACGGTGGCTGGCTTGGCAAAGCGCCCCACCTCGACCAGGTGGTTGTTGGAGCGCTGCAGGACAAACAGCCGGTCGGCCAGCAAGGCGTCCAAGGTGTCTGGTGGCAGCCGCTGGCTCAACTCGGGCCAGGCCAACAGGTCACGGCTGCCCCGCTCGGTGATGCAGCGCTTGCAAGCCATGCGCAGGTTCTCGGTGTCCGTTGGGCCGCCCTGGCTCAACGGAACGAGCGGTGAAAGCCCCCAGGCGTGGCGACGATCCAAGTCCAGGGGGGCGGTGCAGAAAGCGCACACAGGGCGTTCGGAACGGCGGGCCACGTCCAGCGCCCAACGGGGAGTGGCAGGCGCACGGACGGCATGGAAGGCCAGCACGCGACGGGCAAACGCGTCCAGGTCAGCGGTGGTCATGGGAGCACTCCTGAAACGAAAGCAGGTGGATCATTGATGGGCCAATGGCGGTGAATGAAGGCCATGGCGCGCACCCTTGTTTGACTAAAACGAAATGGGGCGAGGGCTCCGCGCTTTCCTTCCAGGGGTTCTTTGGCTGCCCACTTGCGATTCGGAAAACACGGTGTCGGTGTATCCAAGGGCATTGCACACGTTTGACTAAAACCAACGTGGCTTGGGTGTCGTGGGGTGGTGCGGCGGGTGGGCGAGGGCAACCTGTCCTGGGGATTCGAGGCAATGCGAAATAGTGGGCTGAGAAACTCCGCACGGATTCCCGGGGTGGGGCATCGGTGGGCGTGAGGGGTGGAAGAGCGGGAGCGTTGCGTGGGCATGGTGTGGGCGATGGTCCTGTGGGGCGAGGGGCGTAGACCACCAATAGCGCACCTGGGGCAACACGCAAGGGGCCGCCGAAAAGCAACTGCAAGAGCCCAACGTGTGTGGAAGCAATGTCGGCAGTGGCAGAGAAGCAGGAGCCCGGACGGTTCCCTAGAGTCGTCATACACATGACGCACTGAAGTGGGTGTGCGCTTCGCGCCCATAAATCGGTGTCACCGCGGCCGAAATATCAATTGAATCAAGGCCTGACCGTGTCACAAGCGTCAGGAGACAAGGTCAGCGGTTGTTAGCTCGTTTCGCCCTTGTTTTTCAGGCTCCTGCGATGGGGCCTTGCCAACTCGCGGATTCCAGGTATCGGTGGAGTAATCCCGAAACGGAGTCACTCGACCAATGGCGTTCGTTCGTCAAAACATAAATCTCGACCGCGAGCAATTGAAGCTGGCTCGCCGTCTCGCTCGCGAGAGCGGGGTGGCGTTCAGCGCTTACATGCGCGATGCACTGGAGCGGCACAACACGAGCGTCACATTAGCCGCGGCGCTGGAGAACTCCACCGCTCACCTGGAGTTTCTCCTCGATCAACTGCGCGAGGAGAACGTGACCTTGCGCCGGTCTCTCCAGGAAGACCAGAAGCGGCTGCGCGACGAGATGAAGGCCGAGCAAGACCAAGCCATTAAGCGCTACGAAGACGCGCTTCGCCAGGTCCTTACGTCGATGAGCACCGCATCGGCCATTCCAAGAAGCAGTCCCGCCACGCGTGGCGCGGGCCTTCCCGTGAGCAAGCCCAACGTTTGATCACCCCCACCAACCCCACTAGGAGATCCATCTATGAAACGCTCCACCCTCCCCATCACCCTTTGCCTGATCGCCTGCCTGCCGATGGCAATGCCGCTGCAGGCACTGGCTCAGTCCAACCCGTCGGAGCGGGCCGCTTCCTCAGAGGCGAAGCCAAAGGCCGATAAGAAGCGCGTCTTCAAGGCCGGCGGTTTTGGCTGCGTCGCCGGTGGCGCCTTGGCCTACCTGACCGGCAAGAAGGACCGAGCCATTGCCGCGTGCGCCGCGGGCGCGGCCGTAGGCGCCACGGCCTCTTACCTGAAGCAGCAGCGTGAGCACGCCGAGGAGGCAGCTGAGGCCGCGCGTGCCGCTGGCATGAAGGCCGAAGTTGTCACGAAGACGCAGACCGTCGAAGGCAAGCAGGAAGCCGTCCTGGATTCGTTGCGTTTGAACTACAGCCCCGAAGACATGAGGCGGCTGGACAAGGACACCCAAGCGTTCCTGTACAAGTTCGCCGGCTTGCTGACCAAGTCGACAAACGGGCTCACGGTCGTGTTCCAGGGCGCCGACAAGGCCGCCTGCCAGGTGCCCATCGTGGAGCTGGCCCAACGCGGTGCGCTGTCGAAGGTGACCGTGGACAACCGCTGCGGCAGCGGTGAGCCCGTGATCGTCGTAACACCGGTGCCGGACGTCCGGTAACAAACGAGGCCCGAGGGCCCATCGGCTCTCGGGCTCCCCCATCGAACACGGAGGAAGCTATGTCAGACATTGAAAAGCAGCGACGCATGCGGGAACGGGCTCGTGAGCAACGCAAACGCGAGCTTCAGACGACCTGTGACGACGCGTTGGATGTATCCCCCCTCGGGGACAACAAGGTGGTGTCCGACAACACCAAGGAAGCCTTGAAGACTGCCGGTCATTGGGCCGGCGTGATCGGGAAGCGCGCCGCAGAGTTGACCCAGAAAGGCGTTGCTGCTACAGCAGAGAAAGCGAAGGAAGCCAAGGCACAACTGGACGCGAAGCGGGCAAAGGCCGCAGAGGAACGAGTTAAGGCTACGGAAGCCAAGTCGAGTCCCCCTGCGGTCCAATCGGCCAAGGTCGATGTGGTGCCAAATTTCTTGAAGACCGATACGGCGGGTTCTCTCGTGGCGGACGGAATGGCTCAGGACCATGTCCGTGTAAATGGCGACGATATGGAGGAAAAAGCCTCTTTCGAGGAAATGGCAGCTGAGGACTTGGTCGAAGCGTTGTCCGTCCATGAGCCAGCCGCCATTGCCGGCGAAGCTGATGCGGTTGAGGTGGGCGAAGCGGTTCTTGTCGCAGCCCAGACTGAACCACAGCCGGTCGTGGAAGCGCCTGGATTGGCACAGGAGTTGAATGCCCTTTCGGATTTACCAGCAGAGGCTCTCGTAGAGCCTCAGGTGACCGATGACGTTTCCATCGGGCAGAGCGAGTTGGCTCTCGGTGCTGTTGAGGAGCCTAGCAACTCACCCGACGGCACGCTTCCAGAGATACCGCAAGCGTCATTGCAATCCAAGCCCCGCTCACGTTTGCCATGGGTCGTAGGCGGCGTGGTGGCGGTGGCATTGGTCGCTGGGGCGATCTACATCCTGCAAGAGAAGAACGACCAATCGTCGCCTATCGCGCCCGCTCCCATGGCACCGGTTGCCACTCCGGTGGTTCCCGAGCAGCTGCCCGAGGTGGTGGAAGCCCCCGTGATCGCGCCGTCTCCAGCCTTGCTTTCAGAGCAGGCCGGGCCCGAACCCACGATTGAGAAGCCTGAGCCTGTCGTTGGTCCCATGGTGGCGGACTCAGCGCGGAAAGCGGCCCAGCCCAAACCGTCAACGCAGCGTGCGCCAGCCACGATGCCGAAGAAGGTCAGAGCACCGGTTTCCGAACCGATGAGCGATTGGCAGCAGAAAGCCAACGCGGACTTGGATGCTTGGGCGAAGAAGTCGGGGATCGAATGATCCCCCCTTGCGCATCGGTGGAAATGCGCTATTCGTGAGTAGGTCAGTTTATATGGAGGCCCACTCATGATCTTTGATCAACTCTTCAAGCAGTATCGGAAGCGCAAGCTTTCTTTCGGAAGCCGATGGCTTCATCTCCATGGAAAGCTCTTCCTCGGTGAGCCAAGCAAACTTGGATTGGAGCGGGAAGAAGTAGGCGCTGGGGTATATGACAGTTACTACTACATCCCTTCCGATCGGGTTCCAGTTTGCTCCACGCCTGAAAGTCGCAAGCAGTGGCAGCTCGGTCAGCTCAATGCCACCCAGGTCAGGTTGGCCAGCCAACCCCACATCAGCAAGGGCGTCTCTTTGGCTTTGCTAACTTTCACGCTTGCCTGCGTGGCGCTGGCGTCAGCGATTTCCAACAAGAGTGAGTCGTCCGAAGCCGCTCTGTTGAGCCCAGCGGAATACCAGAAGGTAACCGCTTCGAGCCTCATCTCCACCTTAACTGGTCTTGTTAGTGGTGCGAAGAAGGAGAAAGCTCATCTTGAATTGAGTTTGACTCAGTGCCAGCAGTTGACCGTAGCGGCTGCGCAAGGGCTGAGCGATTTCACTAACGAGCAGGCAGCGGCCTGTAACAAATACAACCCGCGCTAAGGAGGCCACGATGACCATTGCTATTCCTACAGTTTTTGATGTGTTGTCACTGGCCGGACGTGTGGTTCCTGGACGCTGGCGGCATCAGGTGGACGCCGCAGAAGCTATTCGCCAGGAAGCCGAAGACCTTTATGAAGAGGTTGTCGGTCGCTTTGATGTGTCCTCTCGAATTCCCAGTCGAGAGCTGGTCAACGTCATCACCGACGAAGACAAGGAGGACGTCAAGGACCTTGGGGCCGTCTACAACGAGCACACCCAGCGCTGGATTGTTCCGGAGTCCATTCAAGGTCCCGCCTTTGAGCACTTCTCCTTTTGGTGGCCAGAAACGCCAGCCGATCTGCGAGATACCACGCCCCGCCATCTGATGACCAAGAGCGGTCGTCGCTACGAGAGCATGGTCCTTGCAGAGGATCGAGGCAAAGGCGGCGACAGTACCGCCACCAGTTTCATGTTCGGCGCGCTGCCGGCGTTGGCGGCGTTCATCTTCCTGACGGCTACGGCCGGTGGGGCCTGGATTCTGCTGACCTTGGTAGCGATGGCGCTGACCGTTCCCTACTTGGTGACCCTGAAGCAAGGCGAAGGCTTGGGCGCCACATTGAAGGCATTTGTTCTGACCTTCGTGCTCCCATTGCTGTTCGCCTCTGGTCAATCCTTTGTTCCAGACGTGAAGGACAACACGCTTTCTATGGTAGTTGCCGGAATGGCCGTGATGGCGTTTTGCGCGATCGGATTGGTGGTTTGCGCTGTCCAATCCCTCACTGATGTTCACAAGGGATTTTGGCTGGGCTTCACCGAGCGTGCAAAAGCTATGGTTGCCTGGACAGTGGCTGCAGCCGTGCTTGGTGCGATTTGCCTCGTGCTCCCTGGTGACATGGGTGCCTTCCTGGGGTTTGGCCTGGCATCGTTGTATCCGATGGTTTACACCGAAAGGGAGGCTCTTGAGCGTGCTGCCAAGCTCTGGCAGCAGGGCGAGAAATACAATCTGGGCACTCAGGGCGCACTGGCCAACACCCACGTGAGTGCGCGCGTTCAGCAGGCCGAAGCCGCGCTCTTGGACAAGACGCCACTGATCAACTTCGGCCAGGCCACCGGTTGGCTGACCCGCAAGCACTATGGCATGGCTCCCGATGCAGGGATGCCCATGGTGTTGTCGGAGCTCGACCTTACGATGCATCTGCTCTTCTTCGGGGAGAGCGGCATCGGCAAGACTTCGACGGGTCTTATTCCTGCCTTCTTGCAGCACCGTCTCTACGGTTACGGCGGGACGTTGGTCACGGATGGCAAGATGGCGCTGGCTGGGGACTTGCGCAAATGGTTGGACCTCATTGTCGAATCTGGCATCCGGTTCGCACCGTTCCAAGGATTGGACGCCCAGCAGCTTTGCATTGCCATTAACAGTGTCAGTGGCGAGTTCGACCGCAACGATAAGAACGCAGTGTGGGAGAGCGGCGCACGGGACTACATGGACCACGTTACTGTCGTTCATGAAGCGCTCAAGGACCACGAGCTGGCGATGCGCCAGCACGCCATCCAAGAATCTCGACGCCTGGAGGTTCTCATCGATGATCTGGCTTGCCGCCGCGCCGACGCCATGGCCCATGGGGATGACGTGTCGTCGATCGAAGCTTCCCTGGCCGACTTGAGCGATCGCTTGTCTCGGTGGAGTGATGAGGCAGAGCGGGATCGGGCCTGGTTCTGGACCCCGGCCACGTTGGACAAGCTGCTGTCGTTGGCAAATGAGCCTCGAAAGGTGGGCGAGGAGTGGGTGGCTGGATCAGCCTTCCAGGAGTTGGCTTTGTGGTTGGGCTTCGACCCCGGTGAAATCAAAGGGCTGTCGCAAGATGCAGGACTGGCGGTGGACTACAGCAGCCGTGTGGCCACCCAGCCCAACTCCATCCACCCTGACATTGGCATGCCTGGTTCGTTGTTGTCGGCATCACTGGATTACTTGCTGAACAAGTGGCCTGGCATGGAGCCGGAACACCGCAACAGCTTCATGCTGAACGTGCGTGCCAAGGTGGGGGTATTGCTTCGCGGCAAGCACCTCCGGGACAACGAGGGCATTCCTTGGCATTCCACGGAGGAAGGGGTGGACGTTTCCATCGCCCTTTACGGAAAGCACGTCGGGGTGTGCTTGCCCACCGCGGTTCACGGCGACGCTGGACTGTTGATCGGCGCACTGGTGACCCAGCGGGTTTACAGCGGTATCCAGAAGCGGGCCTTGGTGGATCCCGCCGTGTGGAAAGCCGAAGGCCAGCGGCCCATGTGGGACCTGAAAGACGAATGCCAACTCATCGTGAGCAAGGTGGAGCGCGACCTGTTGCCAATCGCACGCAGCCTGGGCATGGCATGCGTCTATGCCACACAGAACTATGAAGGCCTTGTGGCGAAGTTCAAGGACGTGTGGTCAGCGCGCCAGTTTGTCTACTCATTCCTGTCAATCATGTGTTACCGGTCAACGAACGAGACCTACGCGCTCATGGCTGAACGCTTGGGGTCGGCACTGCTTACGACGTTCGAATCCCCCACGATGGGCTTGGACTACGAGGCAGGCTTCTCCAATCTGCTCAATTCGCCTCTAAACGATCTCAATCACCCCAACGCGGTGTTCATGAGTCACTTCGAGCGGATGGGCGGAGGCCAGATGATGGCGCTGGATCAGCCGCCGGGTTCTTCCATGCGCTGGCATGGTCCCAAGGCGCAGGCGGAGATTGACGCTGAAACGTCCAAGGTTGTTCGGGTTCCGAGCGGCGGCAAGCGCGAAGTCCAACCCTTGTTCAAGCCGGAGGAATTCAGCTCTCTGTTGGCAGGCAAGGGCGACGCCATCGCTTACTTCAATCGCGCAGGGGTTCGCCGCGTGGATCTCATCAAGGTGTCCAAGCCTGGAGCATTCCAAGACGTAGTCCCGCCCGCCGACCCGGAGGTGGAGGAGGCAGCCTAATCAGCTGCTTCCCCCTTGCGCATTTCCGATCCGTCTTCAATCTTAAAACTATCCCTTTCCCCACCACGGAGAACAACCATGCAAGAACAGTCAACCACCCCGCGTTCCGGCTCCCGCCTAATGGACCTTGACCTTCAACTCACTACGCTCCGCGACCAGCGGGACGAACTCCGCCTCCAGGGGCGTCCCAATCGCTTTCACAAGGAAGAGCGCTCTGCATGGGAGGAGAAGGTCAGCGGACTGAGCAAGACCATCGAAGCCACCACGATGCAGCGGAACGAAGCTTATGCCGCGGCATCTCCCGAGGAGAAGAAGCAATTCAAGGAAGCCCTTCACGACCGTGAGCTGAAGCAAGCCGATGAAGGAGCCAAACGCCTGGGAAAGGAGGAGCTGCCGAGCCAGATGGCGACGACGGCTCAAGCAAAGGAGGAACACATCCAGTCCGCTCAGAACGAAGCTGCTCAATCATGGGTTCCCCAATCGGTTTCTGATTGGCGGTCGCAGAGGACGTCTCAGGGCCAGTCCCATACCCAGCATCAGTCGCAGGTAAGAGGACAATGGGAGGCTTTCATGGACGCCGAGAAGCAAGAGTCGGTTGAGCGTCAACGTGCCCGCGAAGCAGAGCGTCAACGATACGGTCAGTCTCGCTAAGAGAAAGCCTCAACGAGTATCAAAAACTGCCCGGTTCTTCATAGAATCGGGCTTTTTTTCGACTTGACACCCAGTTCTGGTGTGGTTTCCTGAAGGTGTAACAAGAGTGGGCCGACCTACTCATGAATATCACCAAGGAGACCGACATGTTGATTGAAGCCCTCAAAGATTTTGCCTTCGCCCACCTGATTCCGCTGGTGGTGACCGCCTTCGTGCTTATCGCAGCCTTCGCGGCGGCCTTCACCTTCTACCCGCCCGCCGTGCCCGTGCTGTTCAAGGTTCTCATCATGAGCGTCGTGGCCTTCGTCGGTCTGG
>Ga0247725_1001267_pt1 | contig 13327 bp, 21 predicted proteins | sample OKSTACKMCFT3sol_FD_183021 | JGI IMG/M metagenome (GOLD analysis project Ga0247725, IMG submission 183021) | Subsurface sediment microbial communities from gas well in Oklahoma, United States - OK STACK MC-FT3-sol | ecosystem: Environmental > Terrestrial > Deep subsurface > Rock core/Sediment... | reverse complement strand
GACGTCCACCGAGAACACCCTGCAGAACGACACTCTGCCGCTCCCAGGCACTGGCGATGGCGCTGGTGGTGACGGTGCCGATTCGCTTGGCGACGACGCCGGAGACGGCACTGGTGATGACGTTGGTGAGACGTCTGGCGCCAGCAGCACCGAGCCGCCCGCCGATCCGTCCGTGCCCGCTGGTGGCGATAGCGCTGGTGATGCCCCCGATCTGGATGACACAAAGCCGGATGGCGAGGAGTCGCCGCTGCCAGTGCTGTCCGCCCGGCTGTTTAATCACAGCAACCAGACTCATCGCATCGTCAAGGCGCGCCTTACGCTGCTGCCTGGCGAGTCGTCCGTGGTCGAGTTCTGCGACGATAAGCATCGCGAGCAGTGCGAAAAGCACGTCAGCCAGATCCGTTCGCTGAACCGCTGGGGCGAAGGCGAGGGCCTGCACTGGGGCGCTGCCGAATGAGCCTGGCCACCATCGAGCTAGGCAAAGGCCAGGACGCGGCGGCGCAGACCGTCGCCCTGTCCGAGGGCAAAAAGTTCCCGCTGACCATTGCCGTGACCAACGCCTGGCGTCAGCCGCTGGTGCTGGCGCAGGCCGTGCCGCCGCTGGTGATTGCCGCTGGCGATACCGTCATTTACACCTGCCCGACGCGGGCGCACCTGTACGACGTCGTTTTCGGAATGATCGCCGTGGGTGAGCGCCTGGGCCAGGCCATGATTGGCAGCATTACCACCAAGCTGCCTAAAGGGGCGTCCAAATGAGCGCTATTCCGTTTTCCCGCGACAAGATCACCTACCGCTCGGGCGTCCAGCTGCTGAGCCTGGTGGACAACACCGAGCGCGGCATTCTGTCGAACACCGACCAGATTTTCGCCACCATTGGCCGCTTCACCCGCGGCGCGATTGATCGGGCGTTCCTGATCGATCAGACCACCCGCAAGCGCAGCATCGGCGCGCCCAGCTCGATCCTGGCCAACCCGCTCAACGAGGCGCACGTCCAGATTTACGAAGCCCTGGACAGTGGCGCCTTCCAAGCGTGCGTATCGCGCCTGGTGCCGGCTGCTGCCGTCAACAGCTACATGATCGCGACCGTGGCCCCTGCCACGCCGCTGTGGTCTGTCGCGGCTGTGCTGCCGGCCGACTACCTGATCGCCGTGAAGCATCTGGAGTGCTTCAACGATGGCGTGCGTATCGGCTTGCATGCGGTCGAGAAGCTGGACGATCAAGGTGCCCAGGTGGCGACGTCCGACGTCAAGGTTCGCCTGATCGATATCGCGACCGGCGAGCCGCTGTTCGACGACTTCGAGGGCTCCCTGCTGGTCGATTCCAAGGACGAGTTCGGCATGTCGAACTATCTGCCGTCCGTGGTTTCGTCGCTGACCGAAATGGTCGAGATCAGCGTGGACAAGACCAGCGTGGCCACCACTTCCGAGTGCTATGGCGTGGACGAGGATGGCGCCGAGAAGTGGACCTTCGCCGACCTGAGCTACTTCTCCGAAGGCGGTACGACCTACGCCAACGAGGACTACGACTCCGCGATCCAGCGCCTGTACGACACCGATATCGGTTATGGCTACCTGCATGCCGGCGGCACGCGCAATGTCGCACTGCTGAGCAAGCTGGTGAACTTCGCCTACAAGGTGAACAAGCCCTTCCCATTCGATGTGCCGGGTGAGCTGTCGGTGGATGCCGCCATTGCCTTCATGCAGCAGTTGAACATCGACAGTCATTACCCGGTGGCCTATTGGGCTCCGCTACAGGCTGATGATCCGCTCAATGGTGGCAAGGCCATGATCGGCACCTCGGGCCTGCAGATCGGCCTGCGCTGCAACCGCAACGCGCAGACCGACGCCAACGACGTGGCGCCCAAGCACTACCCGGTGGCCGGCAAGAATTTCCCGATCACCCGCACCGGCATGCGCCAACTGCGCAAGCTGACCGATCCGCAGCTCGAAGCCCTGGCCAAGGCCTGCATCAACCCGGTGGTGTTCGAAACCTACGCCTCGGGCGGTCGCTACGTGTTCCGCGATTCGCTGACCTGCGCCAAGACCACCGGTGACAAGAAGCTGGCTTCGGTCGCTGAAATGTCCGCCTCGGTCGATGACGCGGTGACCGCCTTCGCCAAGGAGTCGCTGCAGCTGCCGATGAACGAGTCGATTCGTCGTACCACGCAGTTCATCGAGAAGACCTTTGAAGCGCTGCAGACCGCCGGCTGGTTCGTGCCGTCTGCCGAGCTGAAAGGGGCCGCCTACTCGGCGACCATCACACCGAACAGCCGCTTCCCGAAAGAGAAGATGGATGTGCGCTACTCGATCAGCTACCAGGGCACGAACCGCATCACCACCGTGCAGCAGACCCTTTCCAAGTAACAATTTCCCCGCCTTGACCGGCGGGGGACCTTTGTGGAGTGAAGACCATGCGCTATTTGCGTGACACCCTGCTCGCCAACCGCGAGAAGCAGAACAAGGCCCCGACCAAGGCGGCCAAGCCTGATGACATTCTCGACGCGGTGCCGACCGACGACGTGCCGCCCTTCGCCGACCAGTTCAGCGATTCGAACACCTCGCTGATGGCGGTCTCCGCTGTGCAGCAGTGGGCCGAAACCGACGACCTGACCGAAGGCGAAGGCTATGCCGACCGTCTGCTGTCGCTGCTGGTCGGTGTGGTCGATGACGACCTCGACGGCGAGCTGTCCGACGAGGAAGCCGAGGATCTGCTGGAGCTGTCCGACGCCGCTGCGGACTACCTCGAAAGCCTGGGCGTGTCCGAGGACGATATCAGCCAGCTGCTCAACGACTGGGACAACGAAGCCGGCGAGCGCGTGCAGGAGCTGGTGGCGAGCAAGCTGGAAGACGGCGCCGAGCCGACCGACTTCGTGTTCGGTGACGGCAGCGACGAGGCCGCGCTCGATGCTGTCTACAAGAAGAAGCTGGTCGTGCGCAAGGGCAAGAAGATCCGCATCAACAAGCGGGTCTCCGGCACCATTCGCCTGTCGGCTGCGCAGAAGGTCGCCGTGGCCAAGATGCGCCGCAAGTCGAACACCGGCATGGCCAAGCTGCGCCGCGCCAAGTCGATGCGTGTGCGTGCGCGTGCCGGCCTGAACAAGTAAGCCATGGCCAGCGTCTTTGATCAGGCCAGTGCGGGCGTCCAGAAGGCCGCCCAGGGCGCAGTCAAAGGCGCGAAGTCGTTCGCCTCGGATTTCGTCGGCAAGGATGTGGTCGGTGCAGCAAGCGACTTGCTGTCCGGCAACTTCGGCGGGGCGCTGGAAGGCGCCAAGGCCATGGCCACCGACTTCGTGGGTGCCGACGTCATGGGTGCGGCCAGCGATCTCTTGTCCGGCGACTTTGCCGGTGCGGTGGATGGCGTCAAGGGGGCTGCCGAGAGCGCGCTCGGCGTGGTGACCGGTGGCGGCGTCGGCGAGCTGGTGCAGAACGTCGGCGGCGATATCCTTGGGGCGATTTCGTCCGAAGGGGGCGCGCTGGGGGCCTTCGCCGGCTTGCTGGGTGGTGCCTTTGCCGGGCAACAGGCGAAACTGTCCTGGGGGCGGCTCAATCCGCACCTGCTGGCGCAGATCACCGCCTGCGATTCCAAGGGCCTGGCGCTTGCGTCAGAGCCTGATCCGGTCATCGGTCCCATCACCGAGGCGACCATCGAATACACCTTCAACTGGCAGAGCCCGTTCGAGAACACCGGCCCCGAAAGCAAGGCGCCGGCCCTGATGGCCATGCTGCAGACCGGCCAGCTGGGCACGGTAATCAATGCCCTGCAGACCGTACTGCCTGACGTCGTGATGAATGCGGCCGGTGGCATGCTCGATGAGGCGGCGACCAAGGCCCAAGAGGCCAGTCGTGCGCTCGAAGGCCGTACCGGTATCACCAAGCTCAACTCCCGCCAGGTCTTCAGCGGCATGCCGCCGGTCAAGATCAACATGACCTTGCACCTGCGTGCCATGCGCGACCCGGAAAGGGAGATCAATGCCCAGTACCAGCGACTGCTACGGTGGTCTCTACCGCAGCAGTTGGCGGCCGACAGCACCCTGACCGGCATCATCAAGCAGACCGGTAGCACGGCGGAAATGGTCAAGGCCCTTTTCCCGTCGCTGGCGCCGCTGATGATCGGGATGGTTTACGGCGGACAACGGTTCTCGCCCATGGTGATCGAGTCGATCAGCAGCCCGCTGGACGCGCCACGCTACCGGGATGGCAACTATGTGTACCTACCCATCCAGATCACACTGGCCACGCTTACTGCACTCGACCGAAACGACGTGCTGAAAATGTTTATCTGACCCGAGGGTGACCCATGACTGTATCCAACGAGGCGTATCTCAAGAGCGTCTTTGATTCGACCGTTGCCCTCGGCGACAAGGTGGTTTCGAGCGATGCGCAGTTCGTGATCGAAGGCTTCGAAAACCTGTCGATCCTGATGAAGCAATTCCCCTGGCCGATCCTGTCGAGCCAAGGTGAAATCGAAGTGCCTGGCCCGCTGGGCTCCAAGAGCTGGCAGGCGCAGCAGGTCGCGACCGCCGTGCAAGGTCCGTTCAGCACCTTCGAGACCAACGCCGGCCAGATTCAGGACATGCTCAAGGCGATCAACGAGAACGGCGGCTACTTCAATGCCCGCGTGTTCGAGGGTACGCCGGAGAATCCGAAGCGCAGCGCGCGCCTGAAAAAGTGCTTCCTTGTGCTCGATCAGGTGGACCGCGATTTCGAGAACCGCGCGCAGCTGATGATGATCAGCGGCACCATCCACTACCACTACCACGGCGAGCAGTAATCCATGCTCTGCTCGGCGCTGCTGACTGCGTATGTTGCTGAGCGTCCGCTCGGCAACATCCTGAGCGATGAACAGATCGCGCGGAACCTGAAGAAGGCCGTGCGGCTGTACTGCGGCTATGCCACGCTGCGCAACGCCCCGAGCGAGTTCGAGAAAGCCCAGGCCGACGCGATTGCCGCCGGCCTGGAGCCTGCCGACTTCCCTACGTTCGGCCAGGGCATCCATACCCCGGTCGATACCACGAACACCTTCACCGGCGAGCAGGATTTCGACCTGACGCCCAGCGAATACGCCATCATTCGCCCGCTGTTCGATCTGTACTGCGAGCTGGAGAACGCCATGGGCATGGAGGCGTCGCGCTCGCTCGGTATCGAGCAGTACGGCCGCGCCACGTCCGAGATTCAGGCGGAAATCACCCAGCAGGAGGAGCTGCTGCCCAAGCGCGCCTTCTATCAGGCCGTGGTGACCGTGTGAGCCTGTTCGACCGCGTATCCAGCCAGGTCGGGCAGAACTACCTGTCCAAGCTCGGCCAGGTCTCGCCGCTGCTCAAGTTCGCCACCGACAAGCTCAGCGGCAAGCTGACCAGTCGGGTGTCGGCCGGCGACCATGTGCTGACTGGCGGCATCACGCTGCACAACTACGCCAAGGTCATGGACGAGTTCATGGCCATCGACCTGGCGCGAAAGAACCTGTTCATGTTCAGCGCGACGAACCTGCAGTCTGGCACCTCGCCGGACATGAACATGTTCGTCACCGACTACAGCTACAGCCCCTTCACCGTGCGCGGCGATCCGGTGATGATCGGCGCCGGCTCCATGGATAACGTCACCGGCGTGGAGGCTGTGCGCGTGCAGGTCACCACCATGGATGACGTCGGCGGATCGGTGAAGACGTGGTTCAAGAATCTCAAGCGCGCCATGGCGCCCGGTGACGGCACCGTCGGCCTGCCGATGGACTACCTGATCCGCATCAGCTTCACCCATGCTTTCGCCCACGAGGACGCCAACGACGCCGGCAGCGCCTATCTCGACAGCTTCATCGTGCGCCCCGAGTCCATCGAAATGGAGGGCAGCCGCCGCGATGACGGCATGCAGGAGCTGCAGCTGTCGTTCGTTCAGTTCGACACCTTCACCAACCTCGTTTGATCGGAAAGCGCGCGGCGTGTAGCAGGTGCGTGCGGCCGTAGCATGCAGGTGCTAATCCATAAAGGCCGCCCATCATGCCGCTTATCCACCTCAACCTGACACCCGATCAGAAACTCGCCGCCCTGGCGCTGCGCTTTTACCAGGGCCTGATTTGGTATCCCAAGCCAGGCGACCACTACACCACCGCGCGCAACGACATGGAGCTGTACCGCATCGCCAAGATCGAGGGCGGCCGGATCTTCACCGAATACTGCACGCGCCCCGGCGAGCTGACCGAGTGGCCGGAGGCGGGTTTCACGACTGAGGGTTTCGGTCTGCGTCGTGTGTGGGTGCCGCCGTTCGTGCTGGAGTACACCGAATGATCCACTTCACGCCCTTCCGCACGCCGCGGCTGACCATCCAGCTGCGCGAGCTGACCATTGGCCAGTCCATCGAACTCTGCGCGCGCCCGGCGCACCTGTATGAGGCGGCCACCACCGCCATGCTGGAGTGCATCATCGAGCCGTCCGAGCGCACCGTCATCGGCCAGGTGACCGACCCGCGGCTGATGACGGTACAGGAGCGCGGCATGCTGGCGGCGCATTACCTTGTGCATACCTCTGGCAATCCGAGCTTCAAGATCGGCGATACGGCGACCTTTCCGCAGTACCTGTTCGAGGGTATGGAGGCTGCGCCGGAAATCGAGGTCGGCGAGATCGGCGAGGACCGCTGGGTCTGCTCGCCGCTGCTGGGCTATCAGGCCGAATCCATCGAGCGCCTGATCAGCACCGGCCGTATGCTCGGCAAGCGCCAGGGCTGGATGCTTGGCGCCATGGCGTGCCAGATGCGCAGGCCCGACAAGGAGCCCGAGCTGGAGGACGTTGCCGATGCGGTATTCGATGCCTGGCTGCTGGATCGGGTGGCGCGCTTCAAGAATTACCCCGAAAGCGACTTCGCGCTGATGATGAGCGCCTACATGGATGCCGTGCAGAAGCTGCAGCACCTGCTGCGCGTCGCGTTCAGTGATGAAGGCCTGGTATTCGTGTCGGAGGTGCCGGGCTTACCCTCGGCCCGATTTCCTGTATCCGACATGCTCAGCGACGGAACGGCGTGGTTCCTTGGCCTCGCTACAGAACCTGAAGACGGAGCTGATGCAGTGGAGCCATCAGCCGGCTGAGTCGGCTGCCGGCATGACCGTCAGCGATGCGCGCGCGCACCTTGAGTCGGACGGCTTCGAAAGTTGGCGCAAGTGGCGCGACGCGCAGACCGATCTCCTGCACGGGATCTGCGGACGGCTCGATGCCCTGATCAAGGCGCCGCGATAGCACATGGGAAAGCCGCGGCCTATCACCTGATAGGGCTGCGGCATGCTGATGAAAATTCAGAGGAGGTCGCCCATGACTGCCCCGCGTCAATCCCGTTTCCTGTCGCTGTTCGACTCGACTGCTTGGCTGCTGATGCTGCCGGCCGGTCTCTTTCTGTACTACATCGACAGCGCCATGCTGGCCACCGTCGTCCAGTGGCTGCTGATCGCACCGATCCTGGCCGGCATCACCGTCATCGTTTCGCGCGTCATCTTCCCCCAGGTGTCGATCACCTGGCTGGTGCAGCAGGTCGAGGAGCGCAACCTGGCCGCCGGCATGCTCGCCGCCGCGCTGGTGATCTTCGTCGGCATGGTGTTCATCGGCATGGTTGTTTGGGGGCGTGCATGAGAGCCCTGCTGCTGGCCCTGGCGGCCTGCCTGAGCCTGGCCTCATGCACGGCGCCAGCCTTCGCCGCCGCGGTGCCCGAGCGCGCCCTGGCGCTGCTGCCGGTACTGGTCGAGCAGCAACGCGCAATCTGGCCGGACGCCCCGCAGCCGTGGTTTCTGGCAGGTCAGATCGAGCAGGAATCCTGCCTGAGCCTGACCCATTCGAAGTGCTGGAACCCGCGTGCCGAGCTGAAGACCAGTCGCGAGAACGGCATCGGCCTGGGGCAGTTCACCCGAGCGTTCCGCGCTGACGGCTCCATCCGCTTCGACAAGATCGCCGAGTTGTCCGCTACCCATGCCAGCCTACGCGGCTGGGGCTGGCATAACCGCTACGACGCCCGCTATCAGCTGATCGCCTTGATCGAAATGAATCGCGCCATCTACCGGCGGCAGAAGAACGCCGCGACGGTGATCGACCGGCTGTCGTTCAGTCTGTCGGCCTACAACGGCGGGGAGGGCGGCCTGCTGCAGGACCGCCGCCTCTGCGCCAATACGGCAGGCTGCGATCCGGCGCGCTGGAAGGGGCACGTTGCGGAACACAGCCTGAAATCCCGCCGGCCTGTCGCCGGTTATAGGCAGTCGTTTTTCCATATCAATCGCGAGTACGTCACCACCGTGCTCGATGTGCGGCGGCAGAAGTACGCCCCATTTTTTCAGGGATGAGCCGCCATGGCTGACGATTTTCTGCATGAGCTGAGACTCAAGGTTGCGCTGCTGGAGCAGTCGGTTGCGCACCTCAAGAAGGATTTCGATGATCAGGTCGAGAAGTTCGTCACCCACGACCAGTTTTATTCCGTCCGGCTGCTGACCCACGGGCTTGCCGGCTTGATTCTGACCGGCGTCGTGGGCGCCCTTATCGCGAGCGTCATCAAATGAAACGCTATCTGAGCCCTAATGTGTTCTGGCCGGTGCTGGTACTGGCCTCGATTGTCATCAGCAGCGCCACCTGGACCTACATTATGGTGGCCGGCAGTGACCCGCTGACGGTGCGCAACATCGGTCTGGAGGACGTCAGCGGCACGCCTGCGACGCGCTTCGAGCCTGGCGATCTGGTTGGCGTGCGGCGCGAGGTCTGTTCCGGCAAGGCGATGGTGATCGAGTTCTTCCCGTCTATCCGCGCCGAGTCAGGTGCCCTGATGGCGCTGCGCAATGGCGCGATATTCACGCCTGCCGAATGCCGCGAGACGGTGTTCTGGTTCGAGCTGCCCGAGCAGACCCCGAACGGGCGCTACCAGTACGGCAACCTTGTGAAATACCAGTCCAACTGGATCGGCCGCGACGAAGGCAAAGCCTATCCGCCGCTGGAGCTGGAGGTGGTCAATGCCCCTCGCTAGCATCGTGTCGGGCGTCAAGGCCCTGGTGCCGCTGCTGATCGGGATTCTGCTGGCATACGCCGCCGTCACCGTATGGGGCTGGCGCAACGATTCCACGCAGCTCGCGCTGCTGGTGCCGGAGTACACCGCTATGGTTCAGGAGCGCGACGACAAGGCTGCCCAGGTCACCGAGCTGACCGCCGAGGTCGCCGAACTGAAAGCCACCATTGCCGAGCTGAAGGTGGGCATCGCCGAGCAGAATCACGCCATCGCCCTGGCCGAAGAACGCGCGAGATCCGCCGAGCAGCAGCAGGCGCTGGCCAAGGCCAACGCGGCGCAGCAGGCCAAGCAGAAGGATCGTCGCATTGCCACGCTGGAGCAGGCCCTCGCCGACACCACGCAAACCATTTCCGATCTGCTCGACAAGAGCTGGGAGCTGCACCATGAAACCCTGTGATCAGCCTGTCGTGTCCTGGCGCGATGACGCGCAGCGCTTACTAGCGCAGTTGGGCGTCGTTGCCCTTACTGTGGCCTTGGTGCTGGCCTTCGTCGCGCTGCAGGGCTGCGCAAGTCAGTTGCCGCAGGCGCCGGCACCCAAGCCCGAGGTGGTCATCGTCGAGAAGGTGATCAGCGAGCCGTGCGTCGAGTCGGCGCCGATCAAGCCGGTGTATCGCTGGGGGGCTGGTAGCTCCAAGCGCACGTTGAGCGACCGCGAGGCTGTCGTGCTGCTGTCGGCAGAGCTGGATAAGGCCAAGCAGTACGGCATCGACTGGGAAGCGGCAACCGCTGGGTGCGTCAAGGCGGCAGCCAGGGTGGCAGAATCCGTAAGTTACTGATTTTCAAAGCGCGCCAGCGGCTTGCACAGCCGTTAATGCGAACGCGCTGGCGCTCGCATTGCGCGGCCAATCACCCGAACAATTCGCTGTGCGAGCCAATCCGCGTCAGTACCAGGCGGTCGTCTCCAAACTTGGCGTAGATCAGCACCAGATCGGGCTTTAGGTGGCAGTCCCGGTGGTCTTTCCACTGGCCGGACAGGTCGTGATCCTTGAGCGACGCCGCCAGCGGGATATCGCGCTGCAGATCGTGTACGGCGGCCTGCAGCAAGGCATCCACCACCTTCGCATGCTGCCCCTTCCTCTCGCGCTTGTAGTCCTTGCGGAACTGGCTGGTGTGCTCAATCGTCCGCATTCAAGTCCGCCATCAGCTCGTCGGTGCTACTGAAACGCGGCAGGCTCCCGCTGCGGCTTTCCTGCATGGCTGCCACGGTCGTGGCATTGGGCACCTTGGGGTCAAACGGTAGCGCTTGCTCGGCAGCGATCCGAGTCATCAGCATTCTGATTGCTGCCGAGGTGGTCAGCCCGATGGCGGCTAGCGCGTGCTCTGCATCACGCTTGGTTTGCTCGTCGATCCGAGCGCGTACAACATTGGTCGTGGCCATGATGGTCTCCTGTGCTTGTAGCTACATTGTGGCCCCATCTATGGCGTTCCGCAATGAATGTCAAAAGCATCCGTTTTTCATATCACCAGCGTATTGAATTGATCCGTTTTCCGGTGGTCAATGTGACGGAGCGGCTATGCTGCACTACAGTGCCGCCGCCCATCGTCAATCACCGGATCGATCAGTCATGGCCACCAAACGCAAGCGCGGGCGCCAGTGGGAGTTCACCCTCAAGCGCAAGGGGCTACTCCCGAAGCCCGTCACCCTCAAGTTCGCCACCGAAGCCGAAGGCGATGCCGTGTGCGCGCGGCTGGAGCAGCAGCTCGACGCCGGTCATGTTCCGCCCGAGATCGACATTCGCCGCAAGGAGCGAGCGGTCCCGCTGAAGAAGGCCATCCGCGCCTACCTGATGGGCGTTCCGGTGCCTGACTCCGACCGGCTGCTGCTCGAAGCGCTGATTGAGCAGGTTGGCGCCGAGCGACTGGATCGGGTGGACTACCCGTGGGCCGAGAACTGGGTCGCGTCGATGAAGCAGCAGCGGGTGCTGGCGCCTTCGACGATCCGGCACTATGTCGGCGCCCTGGCGCGCTGCATGGACTGGCAGGTGCGGCGTGGCGCCATGGATGCGAACCCGCTGCGCCTGCTGCCGAAGAAGTACGCCACCTACAACGAGAACGACCGGCGCGCCGTGCTGGCGCAAGGCAAGCTGGCGCGCTACGACGTGTCGCGGGACCGTCGGCTGGATGAATCCGAGGAGCCCAAGATCCGCGCCGTCCTGGCTGGCGCCAAGCCGCTCGGGCGCAAGCGCGCACTGACCCTGCAAGAGCATGAGGCGCTGCAGCTGGTATTCGAGCTGGCGCTGGAGACGTCCATGCGGCTGAGTGAGATTTACACGCTGACGGCCGATCAGGTGCAGCTGGAGAAGCGCACCATCTACCTCGAACGCACCAAGAATGGCGACTCGCGGCAGGTTCCGCTATCGACCGTGGCCGTGGCCAAGCTGCGGCACTATCTGGAAACCTTCGCCGAGCCCCTGCAGGCCGGCGAGCGGCTGTTCCCCTGGTGGAACGGTCGGCCTGAGTCGAAGCGGCGCACCACGGCGCTGCTGTCCGGCCAGTTCGGCCGGATCTTCCGCGCGGCCAACTGCGACGACCTGCGCTTTCACGATCTCCGGCACGAGGCGACGTGCCGGCTGTTCGAGCGCACCGAACTGCCGCCGATAATGATCGCGAAGATCACCGGGCATAAGGACATGAAGATGCTTTCACGCTACCTATCGCTTCGAGGCAGCGATCTGGCGGCGCATTTATGGTAGTGGCTTCCAGCGTAAAGGCACCGCAATTCATTTGCTTTTGATATGAAAAACGCATGAATTTCTCATGCTTTGCCAGGCTGGCCGGTTCTGGTGTGCCATCAGGCTATTCACTGGCAGCCAGACCCCATCGGTCTGGCTGCCGAAGCGGGCTTATCTGTGGGGGTCTATTTACCAATTGCTCCGTTATGCGCAGTCGGCGGGCGGTCACGGGTCGGACACAAACCCGTCGCCGTGGCATTCCTGGCAGCGCGGGCGCTTCACCTCGCTGTCATTGCAGGCCGGGCATTGGGCGAACGGCGCAGCATCTACCAGCACGCGCAAGGCGCGCTCGGTCTTGAAGTCGTCGGCATTGCGCGCCGACACCAGCGCTTTCAGCAGATCGCGGTGCGCGTCGCGGCGGCGCTGGGCGGCCGCGTCGTCGGCGTCCCATTGGTCGAATATGTGCATGGGGCGGGTTCCTTTCAGTCGTAGTCGTCGTCGAGCGGGTCAAACGGCGACTCATGCTCGAACTCATTGCAGCACGGGCACATATCGGCGTAGGCCGTTGTTTCATCGACCCAGCCACGCGATAAGCGATAGTGCGCCAGAAACTCGGGGTCGCAGTACCGGCACGGCACGCACTGTTTCACTGCGGCCAGCAGCCGCACCGCTCGCCGACGAGCCTGCGGCCAGTCCTCGCCAGGCAGAGCCAGGGCGGCGACCTGGGAGTCGGTCGGCTCGGTCATGGGGCGGGCTCCTTGTGGTCAGGCGCGTGCAGCCATCAGCGCCGCACCATCGGCCAGCACCTCGGCGAAGGCCAGCGCTTTCAGGTTGGTCACGGGACGCGGCTTCTTGGCTGCAGGCTTGGGCTGCGCGGCATAGACGATAGCCTGGTAATTGCGTTCGGCCAGGGCCTGCTGCAGCTGTTTGGCGATCTCGGCCTTGCTCAGTTCACGCAGCGGCTTGGCACGTTTGCATTTCGCGCGCTGCAAGGCTTCCATGGCGATTCGGTGGGCTTCGGTCACTGTCGATACTCCTCGCGATCCGTATAGCGTTTGCTAATCATAGGCGCGAGCGTGTGCGAGAGTAAACAGGTTTCTACGGGCACAAAAAAACCGCCTGGCTGGCGGTTCGTTTGCGTTGTCTTCTGCAGTAGGTGCCTGATGGCCGTCGCGAGGTTCCGGTACTGCTCCAGCCTTCCCCGCCAAGAGAGTGCGACTCTAATCTGGCATCAGGGCCTCGTCAACTTGGCCCTACCTGAGAGGCGCCCAAAACCCAGCAGTAGACGGGTTTGGCTCGGGTGGGTGGGTAAAGTACGGAAAATGCCTGTCAGCCGCCTCTGCGCAAGCGGATTGCTGCGCCCTGCAGGGCTGTCACCGGCTCGATGCCCGTACATTACACACCGCTTTTGATCCTGCTTTTCCATCATCAGAAAAAATCGGCTCTTGCGTCGCGCAGCGACCAGGCCGGTGGACCCTGTGGTCAAAGGCGAAGCCGTCCCGCGTAGCGGGTTGTCCACAAGTCCACGGGGGTAGTTATAGGAGCTTTTCTTTAACGGTAAAAGATTACAGGCATAACCTAACGGTTTAGGGGGGGTGCGATTTGCGCTGAAAAGGGGGTGCGATTTGCGCTCAAGGG
>Ga0247725_1001266_pt1 | contig 13328 bp, 14 predicted proteins | sample OKSTACKMCFT3sol_FD_183021 | JGI IMG/M metagenome (GOLD analysis project Ga0247725, IMG submission 183021) | Subsurface sediment microbial communities from gas well in Oklahoma, United States - OK STACK MC-FT3-sol | ecosystem: Environmental > Terrestrial > Deep subsurface > Rock core/Sediment... | reverse complement strand
GCTGTTTCGTCTCTTTCAGCGGAGGCGGGCAGTCGGGCACGGGCTTTCTCTTTTTCCCTCCGCTGAAAGGATCACTCCATGGCCACTCAATCCAAGACCGCTGTTTCCGCCGCTGCAGACGAGGCTGGCAAGAAGCCCCCCGCATTCATCTTTGGCGCCCGTCCCGAGACCATCACCGCGCCCGTCTCGTTTGTGCGCGTGACCGGCGAGGTTGCCGAGATGGACTGCAAATTCAAATACCGCACGCGCCGCGAGTTCGGCGAGCTGTGGGACGAGGTGTCCAATGCCAATGTCCCTCAGCCGGCCGACGGCGAGAAATTCAGCTTCGCAAACTTGGCCGACCGTGGCCTCGAATTCAGCGCAGAACGAACCCTCAAGTACCTGGTGGGCTGGGGCGTCGAGATCGAACTCAACAAGGCGGCCCTGGTGCAGCTGTTCGATGAAGAGCCCAACGCCGCCGCCGCGTTCTGGGACGCCTACCGTGCCGCCCTGGTGGATGGCCGCGTAAAAAACTCCTGAGCGCCACCGTCGCCTATTTCACCCCCGACCCTGAGGTCGCAGAAGGCTGCGAGCCAGAAGACTACTGGGAAGACCCAGTGGAGGCCTGGCCCGAGAACGCCGAGTCGCTTGCGCTGTTCATCGGCCTGCAGACGCAATGGGCCTGGGTTGTGGGAATGGGCGGCGGCGGGCGCATAGGCCTGCGGTATGAGGCGGTCTATCCGCTGCTTGACCGCGTTGCACAGGGCGACCAGGAGCTGTGGGACGAACTCTTCGCAGACGTGCGGCGGATGGAGATGGCCGTGGTCAACATTCCGCAGAAAAGGTGATGCTGTAGCATGCGCCTTTTAAAGGAGGTGTTATGCGTCAAATGTTTTTGGTATTGGCAATAGCTAGCTCTGCGGCTATTGCCGCCCCTATCGCAAAGCCACCAAAATACAATGAAAAGGCGTTAAGGGCTGGGCTGGAGGAGAAGCTTAAGGATGCAGATAGTGCAAAAATAAAAGACATTACATACAGCCCTACGAATAACCCGAAGATATGGAATATTTGCGGATCCGTTAATGCAAAGAATGGATACGGGGCGTATTCTGGCTTCGGCAGATTCTACGGGCTTGTCGCGGAGATTGAAAAGGGGAAGCCGATGTACTCTATTTCATCTGTTGAAAACGATAGTTCAAATAGGATGTGCGAGCACTTCGGATTGTGATCGCATCGGAAATATCTAGATCCCGTTAGGTACGGGTGTTTAAAAGGCTCGCTTCGGCGGGCCTTTTTGTTTGGGGGTGTGATGGAAGAACAAAACCGCAAAATTGGCTTCGTGGTTTCTGCGGAAGACGATACCAAGACCACCTTTCAGAACATCAAGACAGGCGCTGCTGACATGGCAGCATCGGTCGCCAAGTCTGGTGAGCAGGCCGCCAAGGGCGTGAAGGGGATCGGCGATGGCGCCGATGAAGCCGCCCAGAGAATGGGCCGGGCCGAAAGCGCCATGGCCCAGGCGCTAACCCGCGCCACAGAGAAGGCCAGGATTGCCACCCAGGCCGGCGAAAGCCTGTCGCGCGCCTTCGAGCAGAAGATCGAGATGCGCGGCCTTGATGCGACCAAGTTAAACCCGCTGGTCGCCGAGCTGCGCGAGGCCGAGGAGGCGCTCGCATCGTTCAAGGCACAGCAAGCCAAGGAAGCGGGTCAGAGCTCTTTCCTCGAATCCCTGCGCTCGCAGACCCAGGCCCTGGGAAAGACCAAATCCGAGTTGCTGGAGCTGCAGGCCGCCCAACTGGGTGTTGCCAGCCAGGCCGCGCCTTTCATAGCCAAGCTGCGCGAGACTGAGGCGGGCGTGGGTCGAGTCGGAAACACGGCCGCCCAGACGGCTGCCGCGATGCGTATGGTCCCGGCGCAGTTCACCGACATCGTTGTCTCGCTCCAGTCGGGGCAGGCCCCGCTGACGGTGCTGCTGCAGCAGGGTGGCCAGCTCAAGGACATGTTCGGCGGTGCTGGCGCAGCCGCCCGCGGCATGGCGTCGTATGTGGCAGGCCTGGTGAACCCGTTCACAGTGGCTGCTGCTGCCGTCGCCACGCTCGGCGTGGCGTACTACCAAGGCAGCAAGGAGACTGATGCGTTCCGCAAGGCGCTGGTGCTGAGCGGCAACCAGGCTGGCACTACCGTTGATGAGCTGAACGCCATGGCTCGCGCCATCGCCAGCACATCAGGCACTCAGGGCGCTGCCGCTGCTGGCCTGGCCGAGATGGCTCGCTACAGCAAAGTCGCATCCGACCAGCTGAAGGAATTCACGGCCATCGCCCTGCAATGGGAGAAGACCACAGGCCAAGCCGTCAGCGAGACGGCCAAGCAGTTTGCTGACCTGGCCAAGGATCCCCTGCAGGCATCGCTCGCGCTGAACGAGCAGATGAACTACCTGACGGCGAGCATCTACGACCAGATCAAGGCGCTGGAGAAGCAAGGCAAGACTGCTGAGGCTGCGGCCGTGGCTCAGAAGGCCTACGCAGACGCGATGAAGACCGGCGCAGATGAACTGACCCAGAACCTGGGCTACATCGAGCGCGCGGTCCAGATCGTGACGGGCAGCGCAAAGAAGATGTGGGATGCCATCCTCGGCGTTGGTCGCCAGACCTCGCCCAGTGATCAGGCGGCGAAGGAGCTGCAAAGGCTTCAGGGCGAACTCACGGCCAAAATCGCTGCCGGCCCGAAGAACGATGCCCCCGGTATGCGGGAGAGCTACGACAAGGGCGTAGAGGATCTCAAGAGGCGAATTCAACAGGCCTCCGATTTCCTGGCCTTCGCTGGCGCTGCTGGCAAGTCCATTGCGGAGACTCAGGCCGCCAACAAGGAGTACGTCGATGCAATGGAGGACTTCGACAAGATTGCCGGGCAGTTTGCATCCAAGGAGGTCAAGCGCAAGCAAGAGCTGACTGTCGCCGAAAACCTCTACAACGAGGCCGTCGAGAAGACGGAGAAGGCTTTTGCAAAGAACCCCGAGGAGATGGCTTCCAAGCTTGCGAAGCTGAAATCGGACTACGACAAGACAGTCGCTGGCATCGAAAAAAAGTTCACCGAGAAGGGCGCGGGCGGCGGGATCAACGTTACCGAGAACCAGATGGCGGGACTGGAGGCCAAACTGGCAGGCGCAAGGCAGTACCGGGAACAGCTCCTGACACTCGGCGCCGCCGCATCTGACCTCAACGAAGGTGAGCGGGAGTCGATCAAGCTTGCCGCGCAGATTGAAAGGACTACCAACGCGAAAACCCGCGCCAAGCTGGAAGAGGCGAAGTCCATTGCCGACGCATGGGGTGCGCAGGTACGCAGCAATGACGAGTTGCACAAGTCGCAGAAGGCCTATGAATCGCTGATCGCCGGCAACTACAAGGCGGCCGACTCTCTCACCGAGCGTGCGCGTGAGCAGGAGGCTGCCAACGCCGTGTTCGGCAAGGGCCGCACCGAGATCGAGCGAATGACGCTCGCCACGCTTGAGCAGCAGATGGCAGAGGCCCAGGGCAGCGACAGCTTCGACCCGAAGTACATCGCCAGCCTGGAGGCCAAGATCGCTGCCCAGAAGCGCTACACGGCCGCTCTGCAGCAGGCCGACTTCAAGCAGATGGACGACCGTCTCACGAAGTCGCTGCAGGCCGCCAAGGATGAGCTGGAGATCCAGAAGGAGGGCCTGTCGCTGCTGGGTGCCGATGAGGTGCAGCGCAAGAAGATCATCGCGCAGCGCCGCATCGAGCTGGAACTCTCGAAAGAGATTGCAGAGATCAACCGCACCATTTACAGCGGTGATGAGAAGGAGAACGAAAAACAGCGCGAAACGCTGCGCCAGAAGGCTCGCGAGAAAGCCGAGGTCAACACCCAGACCTCGCTGCTGCGCATCCAGGAGGAGTACGTCAACAAGCAGGTTGAGCAGTACGACGAGATCTTCCGCAAGGGCTTCGCCGACATGCTCAACAACGGGCGCGACGGCTGGGACAGCTTCACGAAGAGCCTGACCACCACGTTCAAGACGACCGTGGCGGACCAGATCTACAAGATGTTCCTGCGTCCGTTCGTCGTGCAGGTTGTGGCATCGCTCATTGGTGTTCAGGGTGGTGGCGGCGGTGGCCTGGGGGGCGTAGGCGGCACAGGGGGCTCTGGCGGCGGCTTTGGCGGGGGCATCCCTGGCCTTGGCCTGCTGGGCGAGAGCGGCCTGTTTGCCGGCACGAACTTCGGCGCGGGCCTCATGGGCGGCATGCCTGCCTTGTCTGGCGGCATCGAGATGATGATGGGCGGCGAGCTGCTCGCGGGCGGCATGCAGGCCTTTGGTGCGGCGCTGCCGTACCTGGGTGCGGCCATTGCCGTGTTCTCGCTGCTCAAGGGGGCCTTCGGCTCGCGCGGCCCGAACCACTCGGGCGGCGTGGCATCCACGGCCACGAAGGATCGTGACCAAGCCGCGAAGCAGGCGCTGGGTGTGGATGCCTGGGGCAACACCCTGGGCGACTTCACCTCGCGCGGAAATCCAGAGCTGGATAAGCAGCTGGACCTGACGGTCAACGGCATGCTGGACATGTATAAGTCCTTGGCCAAGTTCAGCAAGACTGCGGTCAAGGATCTGGATATCGCCGCCGGCTTCAGCGTGAATCCCAAGTATGGCGACGAAGGCGCCATGGGCTTCTTTCAACTGATCGACAAGTCCACGGGCGAGATCCTGAAGCGATTCAAGGACCGCGAACTCGACAAGGATCCGCAGAAGGCTTGGGCACAGTTCGTCGGCGAGATGGGCGGCGCGCTGATCGATGAGATCAAGAAGGGGGACATTCCGGGCTGGATGCGCACGGAGCTGGATGCGCTTGGCGACAACGTGACTGTGGAGGGTCTCAACCAGGCGCTGCTCAAGATCGCGGCCATCGACGCGGCATTCAAGGGCTGGGCCGACACGATGACCGGCTTTGCCGGGCTCTCGGAGAAGGCGCAGACCGAGCTGCTCAAGCTCAGCGGCGGCCTGGAAGCGCTGGCATCCAATGTCAACGCCTTCTATGCCGGGTTCTACAGCGAGGCCGAACGCGCAGAGATCCTGCAGCGCCAGGTGCGAGACCAGCTAAAAAAGCTGGGCGTCGTGGACATCGATCCTGCTGGCGGCGAAGAAGCCAAGAAAAAGTTCAGGAAGCTGATCGAGGATGCGCTCGCCTCTGGCAACACCGAGCTGGCAGCCAAGCTGCTGGCCCTGGCGCAGCTGTTCGGGGTGGCGGCGGACTACGCCCAGAAGTCGGCAGAGACGGCCGCCGAGGCAGCCAAGACCGCAGCGGACGAGGCGGTAAAGGCCCTTGAGGAGTCGCGCAAGAAGGCCAAGGAGGCTGCATACGCGAACTTTGAAGCCGCGATCCAGCGGGAGCAGAAGTATTGGCAGGACGTGGCCAGCGCATCGCAGGAGGCCATAAGCAGCCTGTCGAGTGCACTGAGCACGCTGCGCAGCAATGCGCGCGACCTGTACGGCTCGCTGGACGCCACGCAGCAGATGCTGGCCGCCCAGGCGATGGTCTACATCGAGGACGCGCTGTCGGGCGTGCGCGGCGGGCGAAAGCTCACCGACTATGCAGGCCTGACAGACGCCATCGGTGCGGCGCGCGGTGGCATCAACTCGGGGCGCTATGCGACGCAGTTCGAGAAAGATCGCGATGCGTTGATCCTCGCCGGCCAACTCACCGAGCTGGCAGAGAAGGGTGATGCGCAGTTGAGCGTTGAAGAGCGGCAGCTCAAGGCCTCGCAAGAGCAGCTTGAGCGGCTCGACAAGACGCTCGGCTATTGGCGGGATCTGCTCGACGGCAACAAGGCGCAGATCGATGCGACGCTGAGCGTGGAGCAAGCGATCAAGGCGCTGGAGGCTCTGCTGTTCCCTGAAAAACCGACCACCACGGGTGGGGGTGGCGGCGGCAAGACGCCGACGCCGGACTGGGGCGGCGGTGGGGGCGGCTTCGCGCCGGCGAACAATGGCAAGTACAAGACGCCCACAGCGGTCCTTGGGGGCGGCACGGTCATCTATGACTACGCCGCTCCGGACTACGAGAAGCGTCTCGACAGCCTCGCGCCGACGTTTGAAAAGTACCGCGGCACAGGCGATTTCGCAGGCCTGGCCGATGACTTCCGGGCGGCGGGGGGCACGGCAAAGGACTTGGCCTACCTGTACGGCTTTTCTGAGGCCGATGTGTTGGCTGCCCTGGACCGCAATGGCATCCCGCGCTTTGAAGCGGGCGGCATGTTTGCGGGCGGCCTGCGCATGGTGGGCGAGCGAGGCCCGGAGCTGGAGGTCACGGGCCCTGCCCGGTACTGGTCCTCGGCGCAGACGCAGGCGCTGCTCAGCGGTGCCGGGGGTAATTCGCGCCTGGAGTCGTTGGTCGAGCAACTGGTCGCCGAGAACCGGCTGATGCGCGGGCAGATCGCTGCACTGGAGCGGAACACAGCAGGCATGCCGCAAATGGCTGAGCAGTTCGACACCGTGGCAGAGCAGGGCGTTTTGAGGGTTGCACAGGTATGAACATTCTTTTGCCGAAAGCGATCACGCCGGATTCTTTCGGCCCCGCCACGTCGATTCCCGAGCTGGATGCAGCGAGGGGCGAGGTGGCGTGGGTCGGCTCCGGCAACTACAAGGTGGGCGACCGCCGCGTTTATGAAAGGAAGATCTATGAGTGCGTGAAGGATCACACGGGCACAGCGACGACGCCAGACAAGATGCCGGCCGAGTGGCTGTTCAAAGAGCCAACGAATCGCTGGTGCCCATTTGATCAATACCTCTTCACCAAGGCTCGCGCCCTTCACTCGCTCACTTACGAGCTGAAGGGCGTTTTCGTTGATGGCGTTGTGCTGTACGGCCTGGAGGCTGATGGGCTTGATATCACCGTGACTGCTGGCCCTGGAGGCGCAAACCTGATCCCCCCGATCAGCGTTGACCTCTGGCAGCAGGCATACGGGGAATTCGAGTACCTGTTCGGCGACCTGCAGCGCGGCACGCACTACACGCTCAAAGGCCTGCCCATACATCCGGATGCGCGCATCAAGATCACGGCCCGCCGCAACAACGCGACCGTTGAGGCGGCAGTGGGCTACATCAGCATCGGCAATCAGAAGACCTTGCTGGCCCCCAGCGGCGACATCAGTGCTGTCGAAGATGGTGCGGAGGTCGCAACAAAGGACTACGGCTACACGAAGGACTACCCCGATGGAACCTACGAAGACATCGAGGGGCGGAAGGCAAAAAACATCAGCCTCAGTTGCGTGATCAAGGCCGACCAGGCGCCGTTCGTGGACTCCCTGCTCACCCAGATCGCGGGGAAAGTCGTCGCCGTCGAAGTGTCACAGATGGCCAAGTTTTCGCACCTGGCCACGGTCGGGAAAGTCACTGGCACGGTGCGCTCCACGGGCGGCCCCACTGCGCGAGCAGAGATACAAATTAAAGGAAACGTATGACAGATCCAGTGATCCCGGATATCCCTCCGGCTCCTGTTGTGCCGCCGTACCCAGCCCTCGGCGCACCGAATTTCAACCAAATGGCATATGACGTAGGAACGGGTATGCCTGGCGTCGTGTCCGGGCTGAATGCCATTGCCGCGGCTGCCCGAGAATGCGCTTTGGCCTCGCGTGCTTACGCTGTGTTGGGTGATGGGTCCAGGCAGCAGGCCGAAGCAGCTGCAGCTGCGGCGACAGCAAAAGCGGGCGAGGCACTTGGCAGTGCCTCGGCGGCGTCGGGCTCAGCGTCCGCAGCATCCGGCTCGGCCGGCGCCGCTGCTGGCAGTGCGAGTACAGCTTCCACCCAGGCCGGCATTGCCACCGCTCAGGCGGGCAATGCCAATACAGCCCGGCTCGCATCGGAGGCCGCGCGAGATGCCTCTGTTGCTGCCCGCGACGCAGCTCAGGGCTACCGCGACCAGGCGGAGGTATTCGCATCGGGCCAGCTCAAGGGCAGCAGCACGACGAGCGTGACGCCTGGCGCGGGTGCCAAGAGCTTCAGCATGGAGCCCTCGCGCTCGTTTGTGGCGGGCATGTACCTGGTGGCCACGTCCACCAGCGATCCAGCTACGCGAATGAGCGGCTACGTTCAGAGCTACAACCCAGGCACCGGCGCTCTGGTCATTGGAGTTGACACGTTCGCCGGGACCGCCGCAAAGGCGGATTGGGTGATTGGGGTGGCGGCGCCTGGAGCCTCGAATTCGATGGCGACTCAAGTGATCACGGCGAACACGACTGCCGTGCCGGGGGTGTACTACATCTTCGCGACTGCGGGGATCACACTCACGATTCCGACGAACTTCAGTGCGGGCCAGACGTTCGGCTTCGGCATGTCGCGCGGCATCACATCCGCAAACATCGACTGGCAGACAAACAAGCTCAAGGGCCGCAGTCCTGGCGTAATGCAGCTGCTGTCCCAAAACGACTCTGCGGTTTGCCGCTGGGTCAATGCAACTGATGGATTTATGGAGGCAGCATGAGCATTTTTCCGGAGTATTTCGGCAGCGGCAGCGGCGGCGGCAAGTTGCGCTTTCAGGATTTCACTACTTCCGACCTCTTTACGCCCTCTGCTTTGCTTAGTCTCAATGGCGGGCAGTGCTTTGTGCTGTGCGTTGGTGGCGGCGGGGGTGGTGGCACGGGCTCTTCTGGGCAAGGCGCTGGTGGCGGCGGTGGTGGTGGCGCGGTCATCGTCCGTCCGCTTGTCATTACAAGCGCTCAGACGATCACCATCGGAGCGGGCGGCGCAGCAGGGACAGCGGGGTCTGCATCAAGCATAGGGGCTCTACTGTCCGCTCCTGGCGGTGGCGCTGGCGCAAATGGAGATCCTGCGAATCCAATCGCTGGAGGCGTGGGCGCATCGGGCGGTGGCGCTTCGGGCTATGCGGCGGGTGGTGGTGGCGGGGCGGGGTCGCCAGGTGGCAATTTCTCTATCGCCACGGCGGGAAATGCTCAAGCTAATGGTGGTGCTGCTACTTATGGGTCTGCTGGAGGCCGATCAGCTAATTCGGCAGGGATTGTGCTCGCGGGATCGGGCGGCGCTGGCATTGACGGATTCGGTGGCGGCGGCGGAGGTGGGGCTGGCGGCAGTAGCGGATCGCTGATCCCGGGGCTGGGTAGCCATGGCGGCGGCAACGGTGGCGGTGGGGCCGGAACAGCGGGTCGGGCGAAAAGCGGCGGTGGGGGCGGCGGCGGTGGAGCAGTTGGCGGCTCGTTCGCGGGCGGAGCCGGTGGCTCTGGCTTTGTGAGGATCTGGTGGTACGAATGATCAAAAACTACGCACTCATCAAAAGCGGCTGTGTCGAGCAAGTCATCGTTGCTGACGCAGATTTTGCGAACGCGGTCCGCGCACATTGGGACCACGTAGAGCCGGCGCCCGAAGGCGTCGGCATTGGCTGGTCATGGGATGGCCAGGCATTCTCCGCGCCCGCTGTGCCCGAACCTGGGCCGCAGCCTACCACCGTGCGTCACATCAGCGTCGGCGCTTTCTTCGACCGCTTCAGCGGGGAGAAGTGGGCGATCCTGGGCAGTGTTGATTCGCAAGTACAAGGCGTTGTGAAAGACGCGAGCGTGCGCAAGTACATCGACCTGGACAACGCTGATCTTCCGGCTGGTCTGGCCATCCTGCAGGCTGCAGGCCACGCGATTGACCCGGCCGCGATCATCGACGCACCTGTTCAGCCTCACGAACTGCCTTGAGCCGCGCTGCTTCAACAACAACCCGCTTCGGCGGGTTTTTTCATGCCCAAAACAGCCCGGAGGAGGGCGACGATGAATCAACTGGAACCGACGAATGTGGCCATTGCTCTGGCCTCGGTGCTTTTCGGCCCGACGCTGGCTGCCCTGGTGGGTCCGTATGCCGTGATCCTGATTGCGTCCACTGTGGGCGCGGCCTGGGCGCTGGGCCGACGTGACCCGAGCGCGCGGCTGGGCGCGGCCGGCTATTTCCTGCGGCTGAACGTCACGGCGCTGCTTGTGACCTGGGGCCTGGCCACGCTGGCAGGCCGCTGGCTGGGCTTCGATGAGACCAACTGGATGCTGGCCCCGATTGCCTTGCTCGTAGGCGGCGTGGGCGACGACTGGCCGCGCCTGGGGCGCTGGGTGTTGGAGCGCGTGGCGCGTGTGCTGGAGCGCAAGGCCGGTGGCGGCGAGGGAGGTGCGTGATGACCTGGCAAGCACATCAACTCCTGGCCATGGCCAATCTGGCCGTCTGCCTCGGGATCATTTGGGCCTGCATCTGCCGGCTGAACTCACATGTCGCCCTTATCCACAAGGGCGCGCGGGCGAGGTATGCCCTGTTGCTGGCCGGCGCCCTCGCGTCAGGCCTGCAGCCGACGCTGTTTGGCACCTGGCCAAGTGGCAGCGACACCTTCTTCAGTGCCTGCCTTCTGGCGGACATGCTCATCAACGTGGCGCGCTGGCACGGCGCTGGCCACCCCATGCGACGGAGTGACGACCAATGACCCTCGAAACCATCATCAAGACCGCGATCAACCCGGCGTTGGGCCTGCTGCCGGCCGCTATGGACACGCCCGAGGCGCGCGTGATGCTGCTGGCCATCGGGCTGCAGGAATCGCGCTTCACCTATCGCTACCAGCTGGTGCAGGGCAAGCCCGGCGCCAAGGGGCCGGCCCGGGGCTTCTGGCAGTTTGAACTGGGCTCGCGCGCCACCCGAGGCGGGGTCTGGGGCGTCTATCTGCACCAGGCCAGCCGGTACTGGCTGAGCGTGGCATGCGCGGCCCGTGGCGTGGCATTCGACCCGCGCGCCATCTGGGAGGCCATCGAGCAAGACGACGTGCTTGCCGCTGCGCTGGCCCGGCTGCTGCTGTTCACGGATTCGCGCCGGCTGCCGGCCGTCAACGACGCGCAGGGCGCCTGGGATCTCTACGCGCTGCGCACCTGGCGCCCTGGCAAGCCGCACCGGCAGACCTGGGATGCATTCCACGCTCAGGCGCGCGCCGCCGTCGCCGGGAGCCAGCAATGATCACGCCCACGCAAGCCATCGTAGCCGGGCTCGCCGTCGGCAACCTGCTGCTGGGCTGGGCCTGGCTGTCCGCCCGCGATGATGCGACCACGGCCGCCGCGGACTTGGTGAGCATGCAGCAGCAGCGCGACGGAGCGCTCAAGGGCGCGCAGGCCTGTAGCGATGCCACCGAGGCGCTGGGCGCCGTGGCCGAGCAGCGTGCAGCCGAGGCGGGGCCGGCCCGCGCTGCTGCAGCTGGCCAGGCCCAGGCGCTCAACGCCCGCGCCGACTACACGCTGTCCCGCCAGCCTGCTGCCGGCGACAGCTGCGCCTCGCTCCAGGCCCTGGGCGCAGATTGGCTCAAGGGGAGGGCCAAGCCATGATGCGCGTTGCCATACTGTTGGGCGCGCTGGCCCTTGCCGGCTGCAGCTCCGTGCCGCGCGTCGAAGTCCAGACCGTCAAGGTGCCCGTCCCCGTGGAGTGCCGCGAGCCGATCCCCGACCGGCCCGCGATGCCCACCGAGGCCCTGGCCGACGATGCCGATCCATTCGAGTTGCTGCGGGCCGCGCTGGCCGAGATCGACCGCCGCGAGGGCTACGAGGTTCGGCTGCTGTCCGCGCTGTTGATCTGCACCGTGCCACTGCCGCCTCGCTGATTCCGAAACGCAAAAAGCCCCTCGGCAGCCATCACGGCGCCGAGGGGCTTTTGTTGTTTCTGTGCGGCCAATGTCCCCGGCATGTCCCCGGGAGCCTGGTCAAATTCGTAAGCCATTGATGCATAAGCAATTCAATGGCCTCCCCGACAGGAATCGAACCTGATGATGGTAGAAATAGGCCGAAAAAAACTGATTATCTATACAGTTTTCGACCACAAAACCACATCTAAATCAGCCTAAATCGGTCTTCATGTCCCCGGCTTCGGCGGATATGTAACCGTCCAATTTCCGGCGCTCGGCCCCCTTGTCGGCGTGGTCGATCCACCGGCTGTAGACCCGATAGAACATCTCCACCGAATGACCCATCTGGCGGGCTGCCCATGCCGGCTTAATGCCTGCCATGAGGCAAACGGTGGCGAACGTGTGGCGCGTCTGCCTGGCGTCGCGGTGCCGGATGCCAGACACCTTCATCGCCGGCTTCCACCAGGTGCGCAGCGGTTCGTCTGTGGACTTGAAAGCCTCGCCAGTTTCCCCCACGAACACCACCCCTCCAGCCAACTGCGTTACCTTGCGCTGGCGCTCCAGCACCCGCAGTGCTCGGCTGGTCAGCTCCAGCTCGCGCGCAGCCGAGGTCTTCGTGCCCTTCACCTTGCCACGGGTCAGCGCAGCATCCACGAGCACCGAGCCAGAGCGCAGATCGACGTTCGGCCATTTCAGGGCCAGCATCTCAGAAGGGCGCAGGCCGGTGAAGAATGCGAACTCGTAGTAGTCCCGCGCCCTGTCGCTGCGAAACTTGGACAGCAGGTGCTCGACCTCGTCCAGGGTGAACGGGTCCGGGCCGGGCTTCTGGTGCTTGCGCATCGTCACCTGCAGGTGCAGCGGCTCGGCGATGAACTTGGCGTTGTGCCCGTACTCCAGAGCCATGCTGAAGACGCTCGCCACATTGTTGAACGTCTTCGGGTTGTCCGGCAGGACCGCCATCAGCAGCTTGAGCTCACGGAACGTGAACTCGGCGGCCGGCGTTTTGCGCACCGTGTCAAAGTGGTAGCTGTCGAGGGTCTGTTGGTAGTGGTGCGAGGTGCTGTGCTGCACCTCGGGCCGCTTCACCTTCAGCCATTCCTCAAACACATCGCCCAGCGTTGGGCCTGCCAAGCTCTCTGGCTCTTGCTCAGGCGCTTTTTCGGCGCGCGGGCTTGTCGGGAAGTATTCAGCCACCACGAACGTGCCACGCTCGATCTTCCCCAGGATCTCCGCGCGCAGCCGCTCGGCATACCGAACGTTGACGGGCGTGGGCGACAGTGCAAGAGGCTCCTTGCCGTACCCTTGTGCCCGAAGATCGATCTGGATGGCGTTCTTGCGGATGATCACGCCGGGCATGCATGCACCGCCTTCTTCCGTCCGCGCGTGCTGGGCGCGCATTCCGCCTGGTCAATGAACGTGTCGAGGGCTTCGCTGTCGATCAGCTTTCGGCCTTCGAACCACTTCCATACCTGCCCCTCGGGCCAGCGGCCAGACCTTCCCGTCCTTTCGTCAAAAAACGTTGTCGGCAGTCCGGTCAGCTCCGATGCCTTCTGTAGCGTTACCCACCTGGTCATGCTGCTGGCCCTCCTGCCGGTTGTTGCTCAGCCTGCAGGCGCTGCAGCACCGAGCGCTCGATGAGCGTCGCGAAGGCCTGCAGGCGCTGCAGGGCAGTCTCCTTTTTGGCGCCGGACAGCGGCACCCAGAGGC
>Ga0247725_1001265_pt1 | contig 13338 bp, 11 predicted proteins | sample OKSTACKMCFT3sol_FD_183021 | JGI IMG/M metagenome (GOLD analysis project Ga0247725, IMG submission 183021) | Subsurface sediment microbial communities from gas well in Oklahoma, United States - OK STACK MC-FT3-sol | ecosystem: Environmental > Terrestrial > Deep subsurface > Rock core/Sediment... | reverse complement strand
GGCGAGATGGTGGTCGGCGGCGTCGAAACGACGATCCCGCTGTTCCAGGACCTCCTGGTGCAGCCCGACATCCTGGCCGGCGACTACGACATCCACTGGCTGGAGCGCTGGATCAAAGCCCAGGAAGCCTAATACAGGCTTGAATATGGAAGACGCCTTCACGGTCGATGACCTGATCGCCTGCTACGCGCGTGGCGTCTTCCCCATGGCCGACGCCCGCGAGGACGAAAGCCTCTTCCTGATCGATCCCGAGCGGCGGGGCGTCCTGCCGCTCGGGACCTTCCATATCCCAAAGCGCCTGGCCCGCACGGTCCGCAATGGACCCTACGAGGTCCGTATCGACACCGCCTTCGACGCGGTGATCGAGGGCTGCGCGGCGTCGCGGCCAGGCCGCCAGGACACCTGGATCAATCACCCCATCCAACGGCTCTACGGGCAGCTCTACGCCCGGGGCCTGGCCCACAGCGTCGAGACCTGGCTGGAGGGCGAGCTAGTCGGCGGGCTCTACGGCGTGTCGCTGGGCGGCGCGTTCTTCGGTGAGAGCATGTTCTCCACCGCGCGCGACGCCAGCAAGGTGGCGCTGGTGCATCTGGTCGCGCGCCTGATCGCCGGCGGCTACCAACTTTTGGACACCCAGTTCCTGACCGATCACCTGACGCAGTTCGGGACGATCGAGATCAGCCGCGCCGACTACCGCAAGCGCCTGGTCAAGGCCCTGGCGGTCGAGGGCGACTTCTACGGCTTGGCGGGCGGCGCGACCGGGATCGACTGCTTGCAGGCGATCAACCAGGCGTCATAGACCGGGTGCTGCAGCGGGTTCAGGCCCGGCGAGCTGGCGTACATCCACCCCTTGTAGATCTGGCGTCCGGCGGGCGCGGGGCGACCGGCCTGGGCCTTAGGCTGGGTGTCGACGATGACGTAGGCGGCGGTTTCCGGCGCGACCTCGTCAGCCGCGGCAGTCTCGCAGGCGCGGACCGTGAAGACCAGGGTCTTGTAACGGATCGGCTGACCAACCGGGACCTCAAAGCGCATGGTCTCGGTCGTGACCTTGTCCAGCGCCTGCATGATGGCGATGGCGTAGCGCTGGCGCTTGGTCGGCTCCGGCGGCTTGACCGGCGCGGCGGGCGTTTCGGGCTTGGCTCGCGCCTCGGGCGGCGCGGCCTGGGGCGACGGCGTCACGGCGACCGGCGCGCCTTGCATAGGCTGCGGGGACGGCCGAAGCTCAGGCGTCGGGGTCGTGGCGGGCTTAGCCGCCGGCGCGATCGGCGCCTGAGGCGCGGCCTGTGGAGTCTGAGTCTGTTGCGGAGCGGCCTGACGCGCGAACGCCGCGCTCCCGGCCAGACCGGCCAGCACCGCGGCGGCGGCGATCCAGGACGTCCGGCGGGACATCCGTCCTATTCCGGCGACCAGGCTTGGTAGTCGCTGGTGGCGGCCGCGCGCTCGCCGCCGCGGGCCAGCGAGCCCTTCGGACGCCAGGCGTGAACCGTGCCGCTGAGGTTCGGGAGGTGATCCTTCTCCCACTCGCGGCGCTTCAGCGGCGCTTGGGTCGGCGGTTCGTCGAGCGTGTAGTGCAGCCAGCCGAACCAGTCCGGCGGAACCTTCGAGGCCTCGGCGTAACCGTTATAGATCACCCAGCGGCGCTTGCGCTCATCGTAGCTGTCGCTGTTGTCGCGCGCTTCGAAGTAGCGGTTGCCCTGCTCGTCCTGGCCCACGAAGACGCCGCGGCGGCCGATATGGAAACGCTGACCCAGGGTCGCGCCGTTCCACCAGGTGAAGATCGCTTTCAGCACTAGGTTCGCACCCGAAACTTAAGAGGACAGGCCGCGACCAGCGCGGCGAAGCGGCGGCGACTATAGGGCCCCGGGGCGCCAGCGTCCAGCGGGGCGCCGCACCCGCGAATTTCAACATCTTGTGGATTAGGGCCCCAAGACCCTCAACATCTATTGAGGGCAATCGATTGAGGCTCTAGCGTAGGTGCGACCTTACGCGCATCCCGACCGCGTGGAATCACGCGTTAAGGATTTGGTAAGCCTATAAGCTGGCAGACGGAACCAGGAAACGTCCCATGCGCACGCCCGCCAAAGCCGCCGGAACGGTCCCCGCGATGGAATGGCGCGACCTCGAGCGTGCCGACAGCATCATCGTGGTCGCCGCGCCGGCCGCCTGGACGGACGCCCGCGTGGAAGCCTGGCTCGACTGGGCCGGAACCATCGAGCCCAAGGCGCCGCTGGGCGGCGGCCCGGCCCGCTACGCCGAACGCATCGCCAAGATCGGCCTGGCGCGCGGCCTCTTTGGCGACAAGGCCGACGCGGCCGGGTTCAAGGATGCGCTGCTGGCGACCATGTTAGGCGGCTACGCCACGCCGGCGGGCGGCCAGGCCGGACAGCTGCAGTTGCCCGACGTGGGCGAGATCGAGTTCGAGACGCTGGCGCGGGAAAACCTGGCTCGCCGTCGCGCCGCCACCCTGGCGGCCCAGGCCGCCAGCCGGCTGGACGCGGCCCTGGCCCAGGTCACCGACGCCGTTCGTCGCTGCCAGGGCGATGCGCGCGCCTGCGCCGACGTCCGCAAGAACCCCGCACTGGCCCGCGCGGCGCGCAAGGCTCGCGAACTGGGCGCCGACGACCGCACGATCCTTGAGGCGATCGCCACGGCCGACACGCCGCGTTCGCCAATGACGGACCTGAGCCCGCCGCCCGAGACCGACATGATCGCGGCGGCCTCGCGCCACGGCGTCGCCGCTGGCGACGAGAGCGCGGCCCTGGCCGCCCACGTGGCCTGGGAAACGGGCGCCCTCACCCTCGCCTTCTCGCCGCAGGACGCCGAGATCCTGGCGCGCGGCGTGGGCGTCGGCGCGGCGATCGACGCCAGCGCCTTCCTCGACGACGAAGGCTTCGACGTCGAACGCTTCACCGAGGTTTGCCACCTCTGGGGCACGGCGCTGGAACTGGACCGCGGCGACCAGCAAGCCCGTCTGTCTCTCGCCGGTGTCGGCGACTGCCTGCTCAGCCAGGGTCTGGCCCAGACCAGCCCGGAAGGCCGCGACGCCGCCGCCGCGCTCTGGGCCCTGGCCGTCGGAGCCGCCCTGTCGGCCAGCGCCGAGGCCGCTTCGGCCCTCGGCCAGGATCCCGCCTACGCTCAGGATCGCCAAGGCGCGCTGAAGACCCTGGCCGAGCGCCGGGTGCGCGCCGCCGCCCTCCGCTCCGAACTCGCCACCGAGGCCGCCACGGCCCTGGCCACCGCGCACGGGCTTGCGAAGAAGCATGGCCTGCGTTCGATCGCTCTGGTCGGACCGTTCGAGGACGCCGAGGCCACCCTGCGCCTGGGCGGCGCGCCCGTCGGCCCGGCCGGCGCCATGTCGCCGGTGTCGGTGGCCCAGACCGCCGATGGCCTGCTGCTGCCGACCTTCAGCCCCGCCGCCATGGAGGCCCTGTCGGCCGAAGGCGCGGATCTGGACGCCGCCCGCCGCCACGCCCTGGGTCACGGCACGCTGCTGGAAAGCCCGGCGATCGACCACATGGTGCTGCAAGCGCGCGGCTTTACCGCCCACGAGATCGAGAAGGCCGAGAACGCCTTGCGCGAATGCCGCGGCCTGCGCGCCGCCTTCGCCCCCGCGGTCATGGGGCCGGGCTTCCTGCGCGACGTGCTGGGCGCGTCCGCCGAGGACGTCGCGCGCCGAGACTTCGACACCCTGGCCTTCGCCGACTTCACCGAGGACGAAATCGAGGCCGCCGAACGCCATGCGCTGGGCGCGGGGCGGCTGGGCGACTGCGCCGCCCTCAATCCGGATCTCCGCGAGGCTTTCCAGTCGGTGGAGGCTCCGAGCTTCGCCGACCGCCTAGCCATGCTGACGGCCGTCGAAGGCTTCGCCTGCCTGCCCACGACCGTGCCGTTGCCCATTCCCTTCGACGCCCGCCCCGCCGACGCGGTTCGGGCCCAGGCTGCCGCCGCCCGCGCCGGGGTCCGCGCCCTGCGGCTGCAGCGGGCCGCGCCGCCGGCCGAGTTCAAGCTCGAGCTGCCAGAGGAGCCGGCCGCCGAGGCGCCGCGCCCCGCGCCCCTTCGCGAGCAGATGGCGCGCGAACCGATCGTCACCGAGCGCGTGGTCGAGAAGATCGTCGAGCGCGACCGCTCGCGCCGCCGCCTGCCCGACCGTCGCAAGGGCTATATCCAGAAGGCGGCCGTGGGCGGCCATAAGGTCTATCTGCACACCGGCGAGTACGAGGACGGCGAGCTGGGCGAGCTGTTCATCGACATGCACAAGGAAGGCGCGGCCTTCCGCAGCCTGATGAACAACTTCGCGATCGCGGTGTCCCTGGGCCTGCAGCACGGCGTGCCGCTGGACGAATTCGTCGACGCCTTCGTCTACACCAAGTTCGAGCCGGCGGGCCCGGTGACGGGTAACGACTCGATCAAGTCGGCGACCTCGATCCTGGACTACGTGTTCCGCGAGCTGGGCGTCTCGTACCTGGGCCGCGACGACCTGGCCAACGCCGATCCCAGCGAGTTCAACGCCGACGGTCTGGGCGCGGGCAAGCGCCTCATCGACGCCGACGAGAACGGCGAGCTCGATCCCGTGCCCGCAAGCCGCTTCATCTCGAAGGGCTTCTCGCGCGGCGCCACCCCCGACAACCTGGTCTTCGCCGCCTTTGGCCGTCGCCGGGTGGAAGGCGTCGAGCGTCCCGGCGTGGAGGGCGAGATGTGCCCATCCTGCGGCGACCTCTCGCTGGTCCGCCGGGGCGCGATCACGGTCTGCGACACCTGCGGCGCTCAGTCCGACCAGACGGGGCCGTTGGCGTCCTCCTGACGCCCGACCACGCCAACGACCGATCGTTGAGCAGGGCGCGCGGCTCTACCCGCGCGCCGTTAAATCCCCGTCATTACCGCGATTTAAGTGGCTTCTGGCGCCTGCCCGGTTCAAACCGTAACTCACACAGTCGCGTTATGGACTGCACGGAGAAATTGATGTTCCGTCTTGGCGCTCCCATCGCCGCCCTGTCGCTGAGCCTGCTGGCCCTCGCCGGTCAGGCCCATGCCGCGAGCGAGGACCGCGACGTCGCCAAGCTTACCTCCTTCGGCGGCATGTGCGCCAGCTGCGACCTGGCCGGTCGCAAGCTGATGAACGCCAAGTTCGCCGGCGCCAATTTCGCCAAGGCCGTGCTGATCGGCGCCGACCTGCGCGGCGCGATGTTCTACGGCAGCAACTTCTTCTCGGCCGATCTCAGCCGCGCCGACCTGCGCGGCGCCGAGATGCGCGGCGCGAACTTCAACAACGCCAACTTCACCGACGCCCGCATGTCGGGCGTGGAAAGCAGCGGCGCCAATTTCCAACTGGCGGTGCTCGTGCGGGTCGACCTGTCGTCGGCCGAGCTGCACGGCGTCCAGATGAACGGCGCCAACCTGCAGAAGGCCCGCTTCTCGAATGGCGAGCTGATCGCGGCCAACCTTTCGGGCGTCAACGCCCGCGACGCCGACTTCTCGAACGCCGACATCAACCACGCCAACTTCCAGGGCGGTCGCTTCGAAGGCGCCAATTTCCGCAACGCGGACATGACCGGCTCGAACCTGCGCGGCGGCGCCTTCGCCGGCGCGGACTTCCGCAACGCCGACCTCTCGCTGGTGGTGCTGAGCGGGGCGGACCTTTCCGGCGCCAAGGGCCTGGACCAGGATCAGCTGGACGAAGCCTGCGGCGACAGCGCCACCCGCCTGCCCTCTGGCCTGAGCGTGCGGCCGTGCAGCGGCGTTCGCGGCGGCCACCAGTTCATGCTGTGGCGGGAGATGCCCAAGACGCCGCCGGCCCCGCCGGCTCCCCCCGCTGCGCCCAAGCCGCCGAAACCGCCGAAGTGGTGACCGGCTGAGGCGGAAGAGCCTCCGACCAAGAAAAAGCCCTCCGATCGCAAGACCGGAGGGCTTTTCTTTTTGCGCTTGGCGCCGGGCCTTAGACCTTGATCGCCTACACCTTGATGGGGGGCGCGGTGCGGATGTGCAGCTCCTTCAGCTGCTTGTCCAGCACGTTGGCCGGGGCGTTCATCAAGAGGTCCTGGCCCTGCTGGTTCAGCGGGAAGGCGATGACCTCGCGGATGGCCACCTGGTCGGCCAGCAGCATGACGATGCGGTCGATGCCGGGCGCCAGACCACCGTGCGGCGGCGCGCCGTAGCGGAAGGCGTTCAGCATGCCGCCGAACTGCTCCTCCACCACCTCGGGGCCGTAGCCGGCGATCTCGAAGGCCTTGAGCATGATCTCGGGCTTATGGTTCCGGATCGCGCCCGAGCACAGCTCATAGCCGTTGCAGACGATGTCGTACTGGAAGGCGCGGATGGTCAGCGGATCCTGGGTCTCCAGGGCCTCCAGACCGCCTTGCGGCATCGAGAACGGGTTGTGGGAGAAGTCGACCTTCTTCTCGTCCTCGTTCCACTCGAACATCGGGAAGTCGACGATCCAGCAGAACTTGAACTGGTTCTCGTCGACCAGCTTCAGCTCCGTGCCGACGCGCGTGCGGGCCAGACCCGCGAACTTGGCGAACACGGCCGGGTCGCCGGCCACGAAGAAGGCCGCGTCGCCTGCGCCCAGACCCAGCGACTCCATCAAGGCCTGGGTCGGCTCGCCCAGGTTCTTGGCGATCGGGCCGCCCCAGCCGCCCTGGTCTTCCGACCAGAAGACGTAGCCCAGGCCCGGCTGGCCTTCGCCTTGGGCCCAGCTGTTCATGCGGTCGCAGAAGGCGCGGCTGCCGCCGGTCGGCGCCGGGATCGCCCACACCTGGTTCTTGGCGTCGGCGCCCAGGATCTTGGCGAACAAGCCAAAGCCCCCGTCACGGAAGTGCTCCGAGACGTTCTGCATCTTGATCGGGTTGCGCAGGTCCGGCTTGTCGCTGCCGTACCAGGCCATCGACTGGGCGTAGGTCAGGCGCTCGAAGCCCTTGTGCTCGAACGTCGCGCCGAAGTCGTTGGTGAAGGTGTGGGTCTCGCTGATCGGCGAAACGCGGCGGCCATTGCCGAACTCTTCGAACACGCCGTGCATCACCGGCTCGATCGCGGCGAACACGTCTTCCTGGGTGACGAAGCTCATCTCGACGTCGAGCTGGTAGAACTCGAGGCTGCGGTCGGCGCGCAGGTCCTCGTCGCGGAAGCACGGGGCGATCTGGAAGTAGCGGTCGAAACCCGAGACCATCAGCAGTTGCTTGAACTGCTGGGGCGCCTGCGGCAGGGCGTAGAACTTCTCCGGATGCATCCGCGAGGGCACCAGGAAGTCGCGCGCGCCTTCGGGCGAGCTGGCCGTCAGGATCGGCGTCTGGAACTCGTTGAAGCCCTGGGCGAACATGCGGTTGCGGATCGACTGGATCACGCGCGAGCGCAGGACGATGTTCTTGTGCAGCGTCTCGCGACGCAGGTCGAGATAACGGTGCTTGAGGCGGATCTCTTCCGGATAGTCCGGCTCGCCGAAGACCGGCAGCGGCAGCTCGGCGGCCTCGGACAGCACCTCGACGGCGGAAACGCGGATCTCGATCTCGCCGGTCGGGAGGTTCGGGTTCACCACGCTGTCGTCGCGGGCGATGACTTCGCCGTCCACGCGGATCACGCTCTCGGCGCGCAGGCGCTCGACCACGTTGAAGCCCGGGGTTTCCGGGTGCAGGACCAGCTGGGTCAGACCGTAGTGGTCGCGCAGGTCGATGAAGACCAGACCGCCGTGGTCGCGCTTGCGATGGATCCAGCCCGACAGACGCACGGCCGCGCCGGTGTCGGAAGCGCGAAGAGCGCCGCAGTTATGGGTGCGATAGGCGTGCATCGAGGTCATGAAAGTCTTGAATACGCGGTGATTTGCAAGGCGCGGTAAGGCGCACGTGGGCGCCGCGATGTCAAGGATTCTGGCCCAAGGCGCGGGACGAACCGCGCGCTTACGCGGCTCGTCCCGGCATGGCCAAGCCCTCAGGCGGCTTCGATGATCGCCAGAAAATCCTTGGCCTTGAGCGAAGCCCCGCCGACCAGGGCCCCACCCACCTCGGCCGCGGCCAGGATTTCGCGGGCGTTCTCCGGCTTCACCGAGCCGCCGTAGAGGATCGGGACGCTAGCGCCCTGCTCCCCAAACAGCGCCACCAGCTCGGCGCGAATGGCCGCGTGCATCTCGACGATGTTGTCCACGGAGGCGACGTGACCGGTGCCGATCGCCCAGATCGGCTCGTAGGCCACGCTGAAGGCTTTTCCCCGCAGGCTCGACGGCAGGGAGTTTCGGAGTTGGCCAATGACGAAGCTCACCGCCTCGCCCGCTTGCCGCTGCGCCAGGCTCTCGCCAACGCAAATGATGGGCTCGAGGCCGGCGGCGAGCGCCGCCCCGGCCTTGGCGGCCACCTGCTGACAGGCTTCGCCATGATCCGTGCGCCGCTCGGAGTGGCCGAGGATGACCATTGTCCCACCGGCGTCGCCGATCATCTCGGCCGAGATGTCGCCCGTGTGGGCGCCGCTGGCCTTGGCGTGGCAGTCCTGACCGCCGACCAGGACGGACGAACCGGCCACGGCCTCAGCCAGACGATGCAACAGGGTGGCTGGCGGGAAGATCGCCACGCGCGCGGCGGCGGGACGCTGGTCCAGCGCCGCCGCGACGGCGCGGGCCTCGTCGAGCGCGGCCGAAAGGCCGTTCATTTTCCAGTTTCCGGCGATCAACGGCCGGGGCGTCGTGCTTGAAAGGGTCATGAGCGCCTTCTTGGGGACACGCTCCCTTGGGAAGTCAAGCCCGCACCGCTTGCCCCCGCGCATGTGGCTCTACTATACCCGCTGCTCTCGACCGCTTTGCTCGTTGCTTCAGCGGTCCGACTGGAAGGTTCTCGCCCTCATGCTCGCCGGTTTCCGCTCCTTCGCCAAATCGCCCTTCGCGGTCGTGCTATTTGGCCTGCTGATCGTCAGCTTCGCCATCTTTGGCATCAGCGACGTCTTCAAGGGGCCCCGCGGCTCGGGCGTCATCGACGCCGGCTCGCGCGAGATGTCCGCCCAGGACTTCAAGCTGCGCTTCGACAACTACCGCAAGGAGATCGAGCGTCGGAACGGCGAAGCCCTGACCCCTGACCAGGCTGTCGAGCGCGGCTTGGACAAGCAGATCGTGCAGGAGCTGGCGCTGCAGGAATCGATCGCCGCCGCCATCGCCAAGATGGGCGTCGTTCCCTCGGACAAGCTGATCGCCAAGACCGTTCACGAGCAGATGAGCCAGCTGGCGCCGGGCCAGCGCCCGTTCGACCCGATCACCGGCAAGTTCGATCCGAAGCTGTACGCCGCCCTCCTGGCGCAGAACAATCTGACGCCGCAGTCCTACGAGGCCTCGCTGCGCGATGAAATCGCGCAAGGCCACTTCTTCTCGGCGATCGCCGATGGCCTCAAGGCCCCGCGCATCTACGCCGCCCTGCAAGCCGCCTATGGCCTGGAGACCCGCGACATCGCCGCCTTCGCGGTCAATCCAGCCTCGGTCGAAAAGCCCGCGCCGCCGACCGACGCGCAGCTGATCGCCTTCATGAAGGAAAACGCCGATCGTCTGACGCGTCCGGAAACCCGCGTCCTGTCGATCATGCGCGTCAGCGCCCAAGCGTTGGAGCCGACCGTGGCCATCGATCCGGCCGCGGTCCAGAAGGCCTTCGACTTCCGCAAGGACAGCCTGGCGAAGCCCGAAACCCGCTCGCTGATCCAGATCGTCGCGCCGGACGCCAAGGCCGCCGCGACGATCTCGCAGCGCCTGGCCAAGGGCGAAGACCCCGCCACGGTCGCCAAGGCCTATGGCAAGTCGCCGGTCGCCCTGATCGACAAGCCCAAGTCCGCCCTGCCCGACCGCAAGGTCGCCGACGCGGCCTTCAGCCTGACCGCCGGCCAGGTCAGCGGTCCGATCAATGGCGAGCTGGGCGTTTCGGTCGTGAAGGTCACCAAGGTCACGCCGGGCGTGGTCGCCACGCTGGACAGCGTCCGCCCGCAGATCGAGGCCGAGGTTCGCGCGCAAGCCGCTCAGGCCAAGGCCTACGACCAGACCCAGGCCTACCAGGATGCTCATGACGCCGGCGCCGATCTCGTCGCCGCCGCCAGCAAGGCCGGCGCGATGGTCGTGACGACCGCGCCGATCAACGCCCAGGGCGCCGACCAGATGGGTCAGCCCGTGGCGGGCCTCACGCCCGACATGATCAAGACCGCCTTTAGCCTGTCGCAAGGCGGCGAAAGCGACCTGATCGAGCTTGGCAAGGGCGAATACTACGCCGTGAAGGTCGAGAAGGTCGTGCCGGCCGCCATGCCGCCCCTGGCCGAGATCAAGCCGCAACTGACCGCCGTCTGGATGGGTCAGGAGATGGGCAAGCGCCTGAAGGCCAAGGCCGACGAGCTGGCCGCGCGCGTCAAGAAGGGCGAGTCGTTCGAGGCCGTCGCCGCCGCGGCGCAGTCCACCATCCAGCGCGTTCCGGGCCTGTCGCGCCAGAACGCTCAGCAATTCATGAGCCTTGGTCCCGCGTTCCTCGGCGCCGCTTTCGACGCCAAGCCGAACGCGGTGTTCACCGCGCGCGCCGGCCAGCAGGGCGAGGCCTATGTCGTCGCCAAGCTGGAAGCCGTTCGCGCCGCGCCGACCAACGACGTCGCCCGCTACGCCGTGCTCGCCCAGGCCCAGGCCGCCAACGGCCTGATGCGCGACCTGGGCGAGGCCTCGCGCGCCGCCGCCAAGGCCCAGCTGAAGACCAAGACCAACCTGACCCTGGCGCGCCAGGCCATCGGCGTCGACACCGACGCCCTGGCCAAGGCGGAAGCCGCCAAGGGCGGAAAGAAAGCCGAGTAATGAGTCTGGAACCCGCCTTCGACGCCTTTTCGGAAGCTTATGACTCCGGGCGGCGGCAGGTTGTCTGGACGCGTCTGATCGACGATCTGGAGACGCCGGTCTCGGCCTATCTGAAGATCGCCCAGACGCGTCCCTACAGCTTCCTGTTCGAAAGCGTCGAGGGCGGCGCCTGGCGCGGTCGCTATTCGATCGTGACCATGAACCCGGACCTCGTCTGGCGCTGCCGCGGCGACGAGGCCGAGATCGCCGAGGGCGACGACATCGCCGCGGGCCGCTACACGCTTCAGCCGGGCGGCGCGCTGGACAGCCTGCGCGACCTGGTCGCCCAATCGCGCATGGAGCTGCCCAAGGGCCTGCCGCCCATGGCCGCCGGGGTGTTCGGAGCCCTGGGCTATGATCTGGTGCGCCTGGTCGAGCGCCTGCCGGACATCAATGAGGACACGCTGGGCCTGCCGGACGGGATCATGACCCGCCCGCAGATCGTGGCGATCTTCGACGCCATCGCTCAGGAGATCATCCTGACCACGGCCGTGCGCCCCAAGAGCGGCGTCTCGGCCAAGGAGGCCTACGAGGCGGCCCGCTCGCGGATCGAGACCGTAATGGCCGATCTTCAACGTCCGCTCGCCCACGACGCGCCGCGCGCGCCGCGCGGTCCGATGGAGTTCACCACGCCAGTCAGCCGCGCCGACTATCACCAGGTGGTGGCCAAGGCGAAGGACTACATCGCCGCTGGCGACATCTTCCAGGTCGTGGCCAGCCATCGCTTCCGCGCGCCCTTCGACCTGCCGCCGTTCGCCCTCTATCGCTCGCTGCGGCGGACCAATCCCTCGCCGTTCCTGTTCTTCCTGAACCTGGACGGTTTCAATCTCGTCGGCTCCAGCCCCGAGATCCTGGTCCGCCTGCGCGACGGCAAGATCACCATCCGTCCCATCGCAGGCACCCGTCCGCGCGGCGCGACGCCCGAGCAGGATGCGGCCCTTGAGGCCGAGCTGCTGGCCGATCCCAAGGAGCGCGCCGAGCACCTGATGCTGCTGGACCTGGGCCGTAACGACGTCGGCCGGGTGGCGATGCTGAACCACCACGGTCGCAACGCTCCTGCCGAACGCGCCAAGGGTCCGAACGTCCGCGTGACCGAGAGCTTCAAGATCGAGCGCTACAGCCACGTGATGCATATCGTCTCGAACGTCGAGGGCACGGCGCCCGAAGGCGTCGATCCCGTCGACGTGCTGATGGCCGCCCTGCCCGCCGGCACGCTCTCGGGCGCGCCCAAGGTGCGGGCCATGGAGATCATCGACGAACTGGAAGTCGAAAAGCGCGGCATCGGCTATGCCGGCGCCGTTGGCTATTTCGGCGCGGACGGCTCGGTCGACACCTGCATCGTGCTGCGCACGGCGCTGGTCAAGGACGGCATGATGTACGTCCAGGCCGGTGGCGGCATCGTCGCCGACAGCGATCCCGACGGCGAATACGACGAGACCCTGCACAAGTCCCGCGCCCTCAAGCGCGCGGCCGAGGAAGCCTGGCGATTCAGCTGAGCCTTAGGGCTGCTCGAACCCCGGACCTAGGGACCGCCTAGCCGATCCTCGGGAAGGTGCTGAGTGACCACCGGCGGCGCCAGCACCATCACCGTGGCGAAGCTGATCGCGCAGAACGCGGCGAAGGCCGCCGCGGCCAGCACCGGCGCCAGCTTCTGGACGCGCGTTTTGGGCCGCAGCAGAGCGCGGACATAGGCGACAGCGACAGGGTCCAGGGCGGAATCACGCGGGTTCATCCTTATATGATGCTCAAGACCGCGTCCGCTGTAACCGTAACTGAAAGCCGCAGGCGAAATTGGCGCTACACAATGGCTTCGCTCAGGCTAGAACCGACCTCCGAAAGGCGGCGTCATGATCCTCGTCATCGATAACTACGACAGCTTCACCTACAACCTCGTCCACTATCTGAACGAGCTGGGCGCGGAGACCGAGGTTTTCCGCAACGACGCCCTGACGGTGCAGGAGGCCCTGGGCCTGAAGCCCGCCGCCGTGCTGCTGTCGCCGGGGCCCAAGGCGCCGGATCAGGCCGGCATCTGCCTGCCGCTGCTGCGCGGCGCGCCGGAGGACCTGCCGATCCTCGGGGTTTGCCTCGGCCACCAGGCCATTGGTCAGGCGTACGGCGGCGAGGTGATCCGCGCCAAGCAGGTCATGCACGGCAAGGTCAGCAAGGTCCGCCACAACGACAAGGGCATCTTCAAGGGCCTGCCCAACCCGTTCACCGCTACCCGCTATCACAGCCTGGCGGTCCGCAAGGAAGACCTGCCGCCCGAGCTGGAGGTCACCGCCTGGACCGACGACGGCGAGATCATGGGCGTGCAGCACAGGACGCGGCCGGTGTTCGGCGTCCAATTCCACCCCGAATCCATCGCCACCGAAGGCGGCCACCAGATGCTGGCCAACTTCATGGACCTGGCGGGCGTGAAGCGCGACACGGCGGTCTGGGTCTAGGGCCGCCGCCATGTCCGACGCTTTCAAGCCCCTGCTGGCCAAGCTGGCCGACGGCCAGACCTTGGGCGACGAGGA
>Ga0247725_1001264_pt1 | contig 13345 bp, 15 predicted proteins | sample OKSTACKMCFT3sol_FD_183021 | JGI IMG/M metagenome (GOLD analysis project Ga0247725, IMG submission 183021) | Subsurface sediment microbial communities from gas well in Oklahoma, United States - OK STACK MC-FT3-sol | ecosystem: Environmental > Terrestrial > Deep subsurface > Rock core/Sediment... | reverse complement strand
CAGCCGAATACCGCCATTCCCGCCGCCGATGTTCCCGCCGATAGGAGAGGATGCTTTGTTGTTGGACGCCAAAATACTGCCGCCCCCCTTTGCGACTAGCAAATCAACGGACCCTCGCCGAATTGACGTAAACCCGCCATTCCTGGATGGATCAGGGCCGAAAACACCGCCACCGCGTCCCACTCGTATCCACAGCTCCTCACCAGGGGTGACAGGGATTTCTCTGGCGTATCGCAAGTCACCACCATTGCCGCCAAGACCGCCGCGGCCAGACGAAGACTCCTGGCCTTGTTCGCCTCGCTCACCGCCACCGACGGTGACAGCGCTTAGCGAGAAAACATTATCTGGAACGATAAACAGGTACTCGCCTGGGACCGTCCATTCCTGCTGGCCGACTGCAGCCATTGCGGCCGCGCCGCGCCGCAGTTTGAAAGTTGCGTTGTCCATAGATCTAGATCGCGAAGTTGGTGGCGGCTACCAGTCGCCACCGAGCACCGCGATTTGACGTGACGAACATCAACTCGTGGACCTTGCCGGCGGTGAGGGTGTAGGGGGCGTCACCGGGCGTACGAACAGATCCGGGAAACGTAGCAACCCCAGCTGTTACGGTCAGCTCTAGCGTAAAGCTGAAACCGTCAGACGGGCAGTTGTCGAAGGTGAAGGTCTGGCTGGTGGACATCGTGCGGGTGTGGTAATTGCCGGTGCCCAGATTGATAGATGACGCCGTTACCGGCTGTGGAATAAACGCTCCGTCGCGGGTGAGTATCGCCCAGTTCGTCGGATCGTTGGCCGGGTCAGTCGTGCCGGCGCCCGTCACGCGCCGGCGATATGTCTGCTGGTTCACCCGGCTGCTTACCGCCACGTTCTGCGCGTAGGTCGTACCGCTCACCCAGGCTGCAACGCCCGTCGTAGCTACCGCATCGGCGGCCGCCGCTTGGGCGGCCTGCGCCGCCGATGCAGCAGCCTCCGCTTTTGACTCGGCCTCGAGCGCGTTGTTGCGGACGTTCTCCGCCACCGCCGTCATCTCGCCGTTGAAGTTGTCGGCCATGTGCGTCGCGAAGCTGAACGCCATGGAGTTGTAGGTGCCGGCTGCGCGGTCCGACAACGCGGGGAAAGGCGGGATGTCGCTGAGGGTTGGTACTGGTTCGATGGCCATCAAATATTGCCTTCCACTTTCAAGTTGATCGACGTCTTGCCTTGCGAATCGGCCCGGATGCTGCCAGTCACGAAACCGAGCGTGTTGAGATAACCGTATTGCGGCAGGCCGCTCGCTTCGAACGGCACGGCCACGTCCATGATCTCCCCCAGAATTGCGTCTGCCTGCATGGCCTGCTCCGGCTCGATTACGATGCTGCAGGTCACGTCACGTGCTTTGGCGCGCCGGACGATCTTGTACGTGCCGTCGGGGTTGTATGTCCTGAGCGTGTAGCTCTTGCGATTCGACTCCGCCCCGTGGGTGACGCCGCCTACCGCCCCATCGCCGACGAACTGCCGCCAATCGCCGCACTTAATCGTGCCGATCGCGACCCGGCCGCCTGGCGCGGCAGTGACCGTGATCGTCACCTCTGCGTCTGGCGCCAGCGGGACATCGTCGAACGTGATCTGTTCGATTGGCGTGAGCACAGTGAACAGCAGCTCGTAGAAGCCTGCCGCCTGGCTGTATAGGTCGCCGCCCCAGGACCGAAGGACGGCGCCACCCGAGCGGACGACCACCGCATAGCTCGACCCCTCCATGCCGTACAGAGCGATACCGTTGAGAAACCCTGGCTGGAAGACATAGGTGAGCGATCCTGCTGCGACGACCTTCGTGTTCGAGTAGTCGTCGAACGGCGCCATCCTGTTGGTCGGGCCCTCGCGATACCAGTAGCCAGAATCCACGTCCGGCTTCGCGGTGCGGCCGGTGTGCGCCTTGCTACAGGCCCACACCGAACCGTCATAGGTGCGCAGGTCCGCCAGCGCATACGCCGCACTGGCCACCCACGCCGCCTCGCCATTCGCGGTATCGGGCTCGGCGATCGTCGTGCCGGCCTTGAGCATGCTGGCCTTCACGTTGATCGGCACCATGACCCGCGCGCTCACCGTCATACAACCTCCTCCGTTTTCACAACGCCAATTACTTCGACGCGAACCACATTGCCACCGTCCGAGGCGTTCTCGAACTGTTCTGCCAACTGCCCAGAAGCATCCGCGCCCCTGCCAACCTCGGCGCGCAAGCTTTCAACCTCACGCGTCAGCCGCTCGACTGCAGCGGCCAGCGCCTGGTTGTTCTGCTCCGGGCTCGCCAGGCGGCGCATCAGCTCGCGGTTGTCGGCCGCCGGGATGATGCGTTCACCCTGGTGGACCATCGCCGGCATGTCCACCGGGATGTAGTTGGCGCCGACCGCGAAGCCGCGCAGCCCTTTCTTCTCGTCGCTGCCCAGCATCGCGTCGCGGATGGTAGCGAGGGACATGCCGCCATTCATCTGGCCGACCCAGAACTGCAGGCCGCCAGCGTCCGGCGCGCGGCCGAACACGTCGCGGTACAGCTCGCGAATCTTCGCCTCCGGCGAGTTCTTGATGGCGTCGACGATAGCGCCAGTGCTCAGGCCGCCAGCCGCTTGGCCCTTCCAAAAATCCAGCCCGGCCTGATCCGGCGACCGTCCGAGCGCCGACTTGTAGGCATCGTTGATTGCCGAGCCGGCCGAGTTGACCGGGTTCGCCGCGGCAGCCACCACCGCGCTGTGCAACGCGGCAAGGGCCTGCTCGATGGAAAGGCCGGTGACCGAAATCCCCTTCAGGACGTCAATCTGATCCTGCTCGCGCTCGAGCATCAGGTCGTACTGCTTGACCTGATCCTCCAACGATTTGAGGCTGCGCTCCTCCGTCGACAGCGATTTGTCGGTCAGCCCCGCCAGGTCTTCGATACCGGCCCGGGTGGCGTAAAAGTCGCGCAGGTATTCCTGCTGGGTGGCGAACTGGTCAGCCGAACCGCGACCGACCACCGACAGGGCATTGCGCAGGTCGTCGGCGCTCGGCAGCTTGCCCGACGCCTTGGCGATCGCCAGAGCCGCCTGGATCTGTGCCTGGGCTGCCTGGCGGTCCTCTGCCTCACTGCCCTGCACCGTCATGCCGTCCAGCGTCGAGCGCAGCGATTGCGACAGCGCCTCGATCTTCTGGATCGAAGCCGTGCGCACGCTGATCTCGTCCTGCAGCGCCTTCTTCTGGCGGTCGACAACCCGCTGCAGCACCGAGAATGCGGAATCGACGCCCGAGATCAGGCTGGCGGCCTGCTCGAGCGCGGCCTGGCGCGCCGCCTCCGCCGCGCGCTTCGCCGCCTCTTCAGCCTCCCGCGCCGCTTCCGCCGCCAGCCGCGCAGTCTCTGCCGCCGCATCGCCTACCGATTTCAGGTAGTCGGACACGGTCTTGAACTGCGGGCCCAGGGCCAGCAGGCCGGCGTATTGCTTTGCGCCCTGCTCCGTGGCCAGCGCTCCCGACGACACCAGCCCCTGCACCGCTTCCTTGTACTGGTCGGCGGTGGTCAGGCTGGCGAAGCCCAGGGCCGCGAGCCCTTCCTGCAGCGGCTTCTGGATGATCGCCACCCGCTCGGCTTCCGTCAGGAAGTTGTCGTTAAAGAAGGTCGTCGCCGAGGCGAGCGCGTCGACGCCGCCGGCGAACGCCAGCAGCCGCTCGCGCGCCTCGATCGATGCGGCACCGACCGCCCGGAATGCAACTTCCGAGCTCGTGCCCATCGCCACCAGGATCTGGTCGACCGCGCTGAAGTTGACCGCCAGGCGCTGGAGCGTGGCCGACGCCTGTTCCCCCTGCACCTGGAACTTGCCGATCTCCGGCAGCAGTTCGGCCGCCACCGTGTTGGCGACGCCGGCAAAGAACTCGGCGATCGCCGCCTGGTTGGCGGCTTCATCCTTGCCGAGCGCGATCTTGATTGCCTGCGAGCGGGTCGCGATGCTGTCGGCGTTTAGGCCCAGGACCTCGGCGAAGTCAGCTGACGATGTTTTGATGGCGTCATAGGCCGAAGTGAGCGACGCCGACATTTCGCCGGAGAGGTCAAAGCGATCCCGCCCGCTCTTGCTGCTGCTGAACCAGCCGCCCTTCTTCTTCCATTCCGCGAACTGGGCGGCGTCAAGACCATCGGCGTCGAACGAACCTTCGATGCTGCTATTGCCGTTGTACTCCTTCGGGCCGCGGCCGAAAGCCTTCACCGCCGCGCCGATGCCGAGAGCGATCGGGCCCAGCACGCCAACAACCGACGACAGGCCGGCAGTGATACCCGCCATGGAGCCAGTTCCGATCGCCGCCGCGCCGGCGCTCAGCGTGCTGCCGAAGCCGATCTGGCCAGTCAAAAACGCACCTGCCGTTTGCATCGCGCCACTGCCAATCCCGGCCAGCATGCTGCCAATACCCAGGCCGGCGCCGCCAGCGGCACCAGTCGCAGCACCCGCAGCTCCGCCGAGGCCGAGCGTGTTCGTCAGTCCTGCCGCGAGCGGGTTGAGCATCGGCGAAATGATCGGCCGCAGGACCAGCGTGCCGAACATGTTCTTCAGCGTCTCGACCAGGTTCTTGCCGAAGCCGTTGCCCGACTCAAAGCCGCGCAGCAGCGCATCGGTGAGCGACTGCTCGATCGAGTCGGCCGCGCGCTTCCATTCCTCCGCTGCCTTTTTCGATGCATCGACCTGCTCCATCGCCGACACGGCCGCCGCGTTTCGCTTCTTCGCGTCGATCAGCTGCTCGAGCGTCTCGATCTCGGTGAGCGTCAGGCCCAGCGTCGACCGTTGCGCCAGTTGCTCCTCGAGGCGCGCCAGCTCAAGCTGCTCGATCGCCGACTTGGCCATGCCGTAGGTGCGGGCCAGTTCCTCGTTGCGGGTCGCTTCTTCTTGGGCGTCCTGCACGCGCTTGGCGTAGATACCACTGGTAGCTTCCAGCCCCTTGGAATAATCCTCCTGGAACTTCGCGAGCGCTTTTTGCGCGGCCAGCTCTTGCTCCGCCGCCGCCTTCATCGCCGGCTGCTTGGCCAGTAAGTCGGCCTGCGCCTTCGTCAGCTGGTCCAGTGAGATCGCCCCCTTCGCATACAGCGAGCTGAGCAACCTCCAGTCCTCAGCGAAGGACGCCGACAAGCCTGCCAGTTCGGCCAGGGCCGCGGCTTCGCGCCGGTATTGCGCCTCGCGCTGACGGCCGGCTGCCTCGCTCTCGCGTTCTGCTTCGCGTTGGATGCGGAACTGAGCCAGAGCATCGTTGCGCGGCGCCGCCTTCGGTGCTATAGCCTTCTTGGCGTTCTCAACAGCCCCAAGAATCGCTGCGGATTGGCGATCGACTTCCTCACGGTCCCGCTTTGCCTCTACCTTCATCTGCTCGCCAATGGCGCGCGCCTTCGCAAAGTCTAGGCTAGCTACAGCCTGCGCCTGCTTACCGATGCCGATGATCTCCTTCCCGATTTGGGTGAAAACATACACGACATTGATCCCGATGACCCCAAATGCCTCGAAGGCAGTGGTGAGGACCGCTTGGATTGCGCTCGCCGCGCTCAGCTTTTCGTTCTGCTTGTCGGCCGCATCCGAGACTGCGTTCAAGATCGATTCTAGGTTGGCCAGGGCGCCCGAAAGGCCGGCCACGACGTCTTGTGCAGCACCGCCGGCACCAGCATTCGAAATTGCGCGCATCGTGCTGTCCCAGCTATCGCCAAGCTGGCTGATGGCGCCATCCAGAGTGGCGGCCCGCTGCGCCATAGCGCCGGTAAAGTCGACCTCGCCCAGGCGCATCAGGTACTTCTCAATCTCGGTCGCGCTGTTGGCGATCGTCGTCGTGGTGCCCTTAAACGTCAGCGAGACCTTGCCGCTCTCCTGGTTGGCCTTGATGCCAAATTCTTTCAAGCGTTCAAATTCGCCGGTTGCCGCGTCGGCAACCGCCTCCACCATCTGGTCCAGGTCCTTGCCCATTGCGGCCGCCGTATTGCCATACGATCGCAGGGCCCGCTCCGATGGGTCGAGACCGAGGTTGCGCATCTTGATGAACGCTTCGGTCGATTCATTCAGGCCAAACGGGGTTTCAGTAGCAAAAACCTGAAGCGCCGCGAAGGCCTCAGCAGCCTTTTCCGAGGAGCCGGTGGCAGTGACCAGCGAGGCGTTGAGCTTGTCAAATTCGCGCTGCGCAGACACCACTGGCGCGATCGCCGCGGCCAGGACCGCGACAATGGCGCCGCCGCGCAGAGCTGCATACGCTTTCTCCATTCGACCGGATGATTGCTCCGCACCCTCGGCCGCGCGTCGTTGAGCCTCTTCCAGTTCCCGCAGCTGCCGGAGATACGGGTCCAGCACGGCCGGGTCGACACCGCGCTGCCTGGCAAGAATTTCGTAATACTGCGAGCTAGAGCGCGAGCCGGCCTGCATCTGGACGGTGGTTCGCTCGATGGCGCGGATCAGCGACTGCTGCGCACGCGCCGCGGACTGCGACCCATTCCCAACCCCCGAGATCGCACGCTCGGCATTCTGCGCAGCGTCGATAGCCGGACGGAGCCCAGCCTCCACCCCCGACGCATCGGCGGTGACCATGATTGTTGCGTTGTTGACTATATCGGTCATGCGGCGCCCATAAAAAAAGCCACCTCGAAAGGTGGCTTGGTTATCCAGGTGCCCTCTATTGCGGCACTAATTTACAGCGGCAGTGCTTACAGACATTCGCATCAGCCCGGACGAGCTCGCGGCAATCTGGACACTTCACGTGCGTTTCCGGCGTAGGCTCGACGCCTTTCTTGTGGCGGTACGCCCATGCGAGGGCGATGACCCAGGGAATCAGGAGCCACCCCAAGAAAAGGTTGACGATAAAAATCGATGCAAAGGCCGGATGCCTCACATCCTTGGCCCGCAAGGTGGGCCAAAAATAGAGCATTAGCGCGCCTACCATCAAAACAAGACCGAGAATAATTGATCCGCCGGTATCCATACTGCCCCTCTATAAGTGTTGTGAGAGCAATATTACACCAGCACGAATAGCCGCCCCTATTTCTAGGGCGGCGCTTCTGGGTCGGTCGGTGCTACGCCCCTGCCGGCGCTAGCGCGTCGAGCACGCTGGCAGACCACTTCACCTGCTGGACGGGTACGCCGTCGCTGTGCTTCTTCCCGGTGTCGTAGATCATCGCGTACTGCCGGCCGGCCGTCAGCAGCTCCCATACCTTCCCGCTTTTTGCCTGAAGCCCTGCAGCCGCCAGCATCGCATTGACCTTCTGCCCGCTCACCTTCAGCCTAGCGCCGAGCTCGGTCGGAGTGAAGTATTGCACCTGCTCTTCCTGCTCGAGGTGCGTCTGCCCGAGCAGTCCAAGCAGGTTTGTCCCGGTCAGCTTGGCCACGGCCTGGTTCGCGCTGATCACCGCCGCATTCTTGTCCAGGCCGATCAGCTTGGCCACGCCGAGCAGCGCCTTGAATTCCTTCGTCGGCTCGAGCGCAGATGCGCGCGCGGGGATTTCACCGCGCGTGAGCGCGTCGAATTTCCGGATAACTTGCAGGTGGAACTTCGCCGAGATCCACATCGCGTATGCATAGACCAATTCTTTGCAAACGAAAGTTCCTTGCAGGCTGCCGCCTTTGATAACCGATACAGGAATTCCTGTATCGCTCAACTCGTCGACAAGCTCCCGAGTCTGCTGATTTTCCAGCCACAAAGCGGGTCCGTGCCTCCGCTCAGAACCGGCTGCCTTATGCAGATCATTCAGGCAGTAGCGACCGTCTGCGTCGACCGCAATGGCGATACCGCCGATCTCGATAAGCGCGCTCATTGTGCGCACTCCGTGTAGCGCCCCGCGAACTTCGCTTCCTTACGGCGCTCGCGCACCAGATACTCCCACTGCTCGGTGTTGGCCGACTCCTTCCTCGAATTCAGATCGAACTCCTTGACCAATTCGTCAGCGCGACCAGGCGCGAACAGGAAGCGCTCGTAGATCAGGTTGTAGGCGTGGGGACTGATGAGCTTAATCCCTTCGCCGAAGTGACGCCACCAGCTAGCCATGAAGTAGACCTCGGTGCAAATCCCCTGCAGCGCCAAGCGGGTGTTGTAGCTGAGCTCCCTCCCCGCATGAGCTGCCTCTTTCAGCGCAGCAACCTCTCGATCGAGAACGTTGAGCACCCAGCAGCGAAACTCTTTCGCCTTCGGCGTGCGGGCAAACATGCCCAGCAGGTGGGCGCCGCGCAGGCTGAAGAACCGGACCGCCTGCTTGCCGCCTGCAGTCATCACCTTGATGACCTTGGTCATCGCTGCGGTGAACTCGTCGGCGCGCGCGTTGTAGAGCTGCTTGATGGCCTTCTCGGGGCTCGCGTACTCCAGCAACCGCCCGACCTCAGTGCCGCTCATCCAGAGCTGCCCCTCGCGGGTGATCGTCTTGACTTCATGCGCGCCGAAGGCTAGCGCATGTTGCGCCTTATGAGTCAGTGGGGTAACATTCATCTCAGTTTCCTTTCGAAGTTGGAAATAAGCCCCGATCCGCCGCCAAGCTAGTTCGGGGCTTTTCATTTTTAAACCTGCTGAATTCCCTCTTGTTGGCGCCTGGCCAGTTCTGCTGCGACCACTGGACCCAGCAGATGGTTCAACATCCAGTTCAGGCTGCGCTCATCCATCTTCGCGAGCTTTTCCGCGCCTTCACGGATTGGCTGTTCAATACGGTACGGATAGGGCATCACCCTGTTTTTCATCTCATGCTCCATAGAAGTTATGTGGACTCACTTTAACTCACTCAAATTGTGGGCGTCAAGTGGATTCATTGAAAAGAATCCAGTTAACATCCACAATGCCTGCCATGAGCGATAGACACCTCCAAAAACCGTACCCCTTACGCATGCCTGAGGCTATGCGATCAAAGCTAGAGGCTGCTGCGGCTGAGGGCGGAAGATCTCTGCATGCCGAAATCTTGCGTCGACTTGAATGGAGCATGCCGATCGTGAGCCCACCGAAATTCGATGATGCGATTCCGAAATCGAAAGACGAAGGTGGTGAGTTGACGTGGTTCATTACTAATGAGATCAAGAACCTTGCTGCGAAGGATGGCGTTTCGTTTGATGAAATGCTCGCCAAACTACTAGTCGCAGGCATTCACCCAGATGCTCCTCAGGTTCTGTACATTCCTGTCTTTCCAGGAGCAACGCGGGAACAAATGCGCTCAGCTTTCGAAATATCTGAAGGCGTCGCACGACCAGATGCCGTGATCGTGTCCGAGATGCTCCAGCGCGCTCCCTGGGTTCCCGCTTGGGTTGAGCAACGGCTGAAGGATATTGAGGCCGAGAGCACAGCAAAGGGTAAGTCGACTTGACTTACCCTTCGTCAAAGGGTCTCCCGAATCGGCATTCCCTTTGACAAAGGGGGGGTATCGAATCGATACCCCCCTTTCACTTAGTCTATAAGAACAGTTTCAGCATCTCGGCCAGACCAGCGCAGATTGAGCCGAACGCGAAGCCGATGGCGGCAATCAGTGCCGCAGTCGACAGGCGCTTGAAGGCGACTTCAGTATCGTTTTCACTCATGTTTTCTCCTTATTCCTTGGACCGCATCGCTTCGAGCGCCGCGGCTTCCATCGCCTGCAGGTCTTCGTCGAGTTGGTTGTACTCTTCCGCCGCCAGGCCCAGGCGATCCATCCTGGCGTAGGCAACGACGAAGTTCAGCCCAATCGGGCCGCCCATCGGGGCCAGGTTCCACTGAGTTTGCAGGCCGCGGAACAGCATGTATGCCTGGACGTTCTCAGGCCAGATTTCGACGGGATCCGCCGCCAGGTCCTCCAGCGTCAGGCCCGCCACCGCCAGGTCGGCTTCGGAGGGCTCGGCTTCGTAGAGGGCCGCGGCGACGGCGCCTAGTTTCCCAGGCGGCCTTCGTCGATCGCGACACGGTAGTCGCTGATGATGGCCTTGGCGCCGGCCGGCAGGGTGTCGACCAACTCGGCCACGGCATCGCGGTCGAATGCGACGTCGAGATTCCAGCCTTCGACACAGCCCATGATGAACTCGATGTGCACCTCGGCCTGGCGGCTGGTGATGTTTTCCTGGGTAATCGAGAACTCCGGCGCGGGCTGGCCCGCTTCCTTGGCCTTTTCCTCGGCCGCCTTCATGCGCGCCACTTCGGCATCCGCACTTGCCTTCAGTTTGGCCTGGAAGTCGTCATAGAAGGCCGCAAATTCCGACCGGGTGCGGTACTTGTAGGTGATCTCGACGCAGCCCTCGCCGCCCGTCAGCATGTCAAAGGTGACGGTCTTGGTGAAGTTTTTCGGGCGCTTGCCGAGGATGATCTTGGATGCTTTTGCCATGATTTTCTTTCGAGAGAGGTAAAAAGACCCTGCGAGGAGCTACCCCACAGGGCTGGGAAGGCCAGCGCCGACCCATTCGGCGCTGGCTGGCAACACGGTTACGAGGCGTAGCGGTTGACGCGGCTGCGCAATGCAACGCCGCACTTGACGACCATGCCCTGGCCCTTGACCAGCGTCGGGCTCGGGTTGAAGCCCAGCACGCCGTTGTAGAGCAGCGGCGCGCCGGACGGCAGCACCACGCGGATGGCGGTGACGGCCTGTGAGTCGGTCGCGGCCTGCAACACGGCGTTGTGCGGCAGGGACGGATCGTCGGCGATGCTCATGGCGATCGACGAAGCCGAAAAGCCGTTGAACATTTGGATCTCGTCTTCGACGTCCAAGAATTCTTCGGTGTTGTACTTCGGGTCGCCGCCGGACACGGTGAATTCCTTCATGAATGGCATGACGGTCCAGGTCATCACCTTGCGCAGCGAGCCGGCGCCGTTACCGGCCGGGAATGCCTTGGTCGAGGTGGTGTCGAAGCCTTCCAGGGTGACGCTGGTCGCGGTCGCCGCCTTCACGCGGAACATGCGCAGGTTCGCCTTGACCCAGCCGCCGCTGGAGAACTCGAGGATGTCGCCGATCGCGAAGGTGTTGCTGGCGGTGGTCAGCACCGCTTCGCTCGCGTTCGATGCGGCGGTGACGGCAATCGGCGCGCCGTAGGTGGTGGCGACCGAGAAGGTGCTGTTGTTGGGGACGGATACAGCCATGGTGAGGGCCTTTCGAAGTAAAAAAGCCCGGAGTCCGGGCAATTGGTCGCCCTCGCGGGCATGAAGAAGGCCGCCCGGATTTCTCGGGGCGGCCTGGAAAGGGGCGGTTCTGGATCAGCAGTACATGCTGAAGTCCTGCATGACGCCGCGCAGGTCGGTGTCTTCGTCGTAAGTGGCCACGCGGCCAGTGACCACTTCAACCTGCAGGGCGGTCGCCGAGCGCATCGCGTCTTCGACCAGCATGCCGAGCTCGGACGCTTCGGCGCGGCGCTCGGCCCAGACATTGACCTGCATGCGCACCATTTGCTTGCCCGGCAAGTCGCCGCTGAGGTAGTTGTCCGGCGCTCCGCCCACCGCCTGGTAGGTGATGAACGGCCGCTCGGTGTTCAGCGGCGCCACGTCGGGGAAGACGCGGCCGCCGGCCAGGTGCTGCAGCACGGCATCGATATGGTCTTCAGGGGTCATCGGGCATTCCTTGCGATCTGTTCGGCCAGGGTGCGCGTCATGACGTCGATCGCCTCAGCCTTTTTGGATTCGTAGGCCGGCCGCATGAACGGGTACGCCGGCGCGCTGGCCGTGCCGTACTCCAGCTCGGCGGCGCGCCGGTGCGCCTTCCAGCCGATGGTGCGGCCGGTCTTCTTGCTGACCTTCTTGTTGCGCGGCACGAACTTGTGCCCGTACTCGACGAAGCGCCAGTAGAAGGCGCCAGGCCGGCCGCCGCCACCGTTGCGCACGGTGACCAGGTAGACCTGCCGCTTGCCGCCGTCCGAATCCTCCTCGAGGCGCTTCGTGATGATGCTGTCGTACAACAGGCCGGTCTGGCGGTGTTTCAGGGAGTTCTGCTTGGCCTGGTCGCGGAAGATCTCGGCGCCGGCGAAGCCGACGGTCCGCAGCGCGCTTTCGCTGACGCTCTCCTCGACGCGCTCAGCCATTTCCTTGAACGCATCCTGAAGCTGCGACATGTCGAACTCGATCACGAGACCCCCTTGCAGACCAAGAACATGAACCGCGAGTCGCGGCCATCTGGCAGCGCCGACTCAATGTCGTATGCCCTGCTCTTGAACACCACGCGCCAGGCCGTATCGATTTCGCGCGCACGGATCCTGATCGAACACTTGACGATGGCGACCTCGCCGCCGGCGCGCACCGTCTCTATCCCGCTGGGGAACAGCACGTCCGCCCAGATCGTGGCGATCGGCTCCCACACATCGGGGGCGCGCAGCTTGCCAGGGTTCGGGCCGAGCCGCTGCAGGGTGATTCGGTCGTTCATCATGTCCAGAGCCTCAGTTCATCCAGCAGCCCGCCCAGGTGCTCATTGCGCGGTGTGCCGGCCGGCGCGAAGCTTTCGGACACCTTCCCCAGGATGTATCGCTTCGCGTTCGCCGGCACAGCCGCGTCGTCGGCGCCGTAGCCGCAGGCGTAGACCACCTCGACCGCGTTCACGCGCGCCTGGGTGGCTGGCCAGCCGCGGCCCGGCGCGGGCAGGATGTAGCCTGGCTCGCTCTCCGCGTCGACCAGGTAGTCTTGCGGGTCGAGCGTGCGCTGCACACCGGCCTGGTCGAAGAACTTCACGTGCACCACCGACAGGATCGGCGGCTTGTCCAGCCGGATCGCCGCCGGGAAGGCGTCCAGCGTCAACCGGTAGGTCTGCTCCACGAACGCGCGGCCGGTTTCATGCTCGGCCTCGCGGGTGTACGCCTCGACGACCTGGCGCAGCTCGGCGTCGTGCTCCTCGCCATCCACCCGGGCCGAGGTGCGCGCAGCATCGAGCGACACCGCCAGCGCCGCCGGCGGGGTGATCAGTTTCAAGCTCATCGGGTCGTTTCCTGTATTGCTGGCGGCCTGCCGGATCCGACTGGTGCGCCAGTTGCTTGTGGCGCGCGGGCGTATTCGATGACCGGAGCCGGGTCTGGTCGCTGCTCCGGCAGCTCGGCCCTCTCTATCAGCGCGCGCACGGCTGGAAGTTTGCTGACGTCGTACATCAGGTATCCCTCCGGCGGAATTTGGTCGTCTTGTCGAAGCGCTCGCCGTTCGCGCAAGAGACTCGCGCGGTCCACTTCCAGTCGGCCGGAGGATCGCCCTCAATGCCGCCCAAGAAGGCGATCGCGTAGGTGCGCGGCACGCCAGCGACTGTCACGACCTGGAGCTGCGGCGCCTCCAACTGGACGACGCCGACCAGCACCAGTTCGAGCGCGCCGCTCGCCTTGGGGGTCGTGGCGCGATCAATCAATTCTTCGGTAAGGTCTGCAGCGTAGTAGCTTTTCTCATCAGGATCGCGGAAGACGAACCAGTCGTCGCCCTCTTTCCAAGGTGCTTTTTCATTCAT
>Ga0247725_1001263_pt1 | contig 13356 bp, 8 predicted proteins | sample OKSTACKMCFT3sol_FD_183021 | JGI IMG/M metagenome (GOLD analysis project Ga0247725, IMG submission 183021) | Subsurface sediment microbial communities from gas well in Oklahoma, United States - OK STACK MC-FT3-sol | ecosystem: Environmental > Terrestrial > Deep subsurface > Rock core/Sediment... | reverse complement strand
GGTCTTGATCTCGACTTGCTCGGCCACCTGGTTATCCACAACCGGTGCGTCAGTCAGTTCGATCAGCGTGGCGTAGTCGATCTCCGGGCGAGCCAGCAGGTTGAGCAGGTTGTATTCGTGGGCCAGCGGCGTGCCGAAGCGTGCTGCAATCGCATCGCCCTGCGGCGTGCCCGGGCGCACCCAGGTGTTCTTCAGGCGCTGCTCTTCCTGCACGATGCCTTCGCGCTTGGCTTCGAAAGCTGCCCAGCGTTCGTCATCGATCAGGCCCAGTTCGCGCCCCTTAGCGGTCAGGCGCAGGTCGGCGTTGTCCTCGCGCAGGATCAGCCGGTATTCGGCACGTGAGGTGAACATGCGGTACGGCTCCTGGGTGCCCAGGGTGATCAGGTCGTCGACCAACACGCCGATGTAGGCTTCGTCACGACGCGGGCACCAGGCCTCCTTGCCCTGCGCGCGCAACGCCGCATTGCAGCCGGCCAGCAGGCCTTGGGCACCGGCTTCTTCGTAGCCGGTAGTGCCATTGATCTGGCCAGCGAAGAACAGGCCGGCGATAACCTTGGTTTCCAGGCTGTACTTCAGATCGCGCGGGTCGAAGTAGTCGTATTCGATGGCATAACCGGGACGCACGATGTGCGCGTTCTCCATGCCACGGATGCTGCGCACGATCTGCAGCTGCACGTCGAACGGCAACGAGGTGGAGATGCCATTGGGATACAGCTCATGGGTGGTCAGGCCTTCCGGCTCGATGAACACCTGGTGGCTGTCCTTGTCGGCGAAGCGATGGATCTTGTCCTCGATCGACGGGCAGTAGCGCGGGCCAACACCTTCGATCACCCCGGAGTACATCGGCGAGCGGTCGAGGTTGGCGGCGATGATCTCGTGAGTACGCGCGTTGGTATGGGTGATCCAGCAACTGATCTGCTTGGGCTGATGCTCACGCTTGCCGAGGAAGGACATCAGCGGCGTGGGTGTATCACCCGGTTGCTCGGTCATCACCGAGAAATCCACGGAACGGCCGTCGATGCGTGGCGGCGTGCCGGTCTTCAGGCGACCGACGCGCAGTGGCAACTCACGCAGGCGATGCGCCAGAGCGATGGAGGGCGGATCACCGGCACGGCCGCCGGAGTAGTTCTGCAGACCAATGTGGATAAGTCCGCCGAGGAAAGTGCCTGTGGTCAAAACCACGGAATCCGCGTGGAACCTGAGGCCCATCTGGGTGACCACGCCCTTGACCTGAGCGTTTTCCACAATCAGATCATCAGCTGCCTGTTGAAAAATCCACAGGTTGGCCTGGTTTTCCAGAATCTCGCGCACCGCAGCCTTGTACAGCACGCGGTCGGCCTGCGCACGTGTGGCGCGAACGGCTGGGCCCTTGCGGCTGTTGAGGATACGGAACTGGATGCCACCCTTGTCGGTAGCAGTGGCCATGGCACCACCAAGTGCATCGATTTCCTTGACCAGGTGGCTCTTGCCGATCCCACCGATGGCCGGGTTGCAGCTCATCTGGCCGAGGGTCTCGACATTGTGGGTGAGCAGCAGGGTCTTCACGCCCATGCGTGCTGCAGCCAGGGCTGCTTCGGTACCGGCATGACCGCCACCGATCACGATCACGTCAAAACGGGAAGGGAAATCCACCACGCACCTCGTGCCTGTTGAGAAGGGGTCTGAAAGAAAGGCGGCAAGTATAGGGACTTAAGGCTGCTGAATGAAGCCTTCTGCACAAAAAATAGCCAACCGGATAGCGCTGGACTTTCCCATCGACCTGCTTAACTGATCACCCTCTGACCCGTGAGAAATACGCTCAGGCTTATAAAGAATAGAAAGAGAGAATTTTTATAAAGCTTGTTCTTTATGTTTATGTATAGAGTAAGCCCTTTCTGTGGATAACCTTCTGTAACCCTTGCTGTTAGAGGTGTATAGCGAATGATAAGCCTGTGTCGATCCTGCTCGCTTCCACTGAGAAAGCTGCTGAACCACTGTGGATGGAAGTGCCAGTTACCCACAGGGGTGGTTACGCCCAGCTTTGTCATAGGGTTATGGGCAGGGTTCAGGGGCGGTTTTCCACAGGTTTTATTTGGGCCTGAATAACTCAGTAGATGCGCAGCAGCAGCCCATTCATTGGTGATCCAGTAAGCTCGTTTGTGGGGAAATCTGCCCGGCGCGTAAGTCCAGTCAGATGTGTGAACGAGTGGATGCCCCGCGGCGAATCAAGACGACGCGCAAGGGTTCTTAACCCGGGTGAAAACCCGGGAATGACAAGGAGGGGAAAGATTGATGGTAGGCACGCATGCGCTTTCGCGGATAAATCCGCTCCTACAAGAGCCCTGTAGGCAAGAGCATGGAGGAAGGTTTCACTTGCCGATGCAGAAGCTGGAGAAGATCCGCCCCAGCAGGTCGTCGCTGCTGAAGGCGCCGGTGATCTCGCCCAATGCCTGCTGGGCCATGCGTAGATCCTCGGCCAGCAGTTCGCCGGCGCCCATCAGAGTGAGCTGGTTGCGGCCGTGCTCAAGGTACTGCTGCGCCTTCAGCAACGCTTCGAGGTGGCGCCGCCGAGCGCTGAAGCCGCTCTCTGCGGTCTGTTGATAACCCATGCAGGCCTTCAGGTGCTCGCGCAGCAGATCGAGGCCATCGGTAGATTTGGCCGACAGGCTGAGTGTGACGTGGCCATCGGCACTGGTTTGCAGCGCTACCGCTTCGCCGGATAGATCGGCCTTGTTGCGGATCAGGGTGACGCGCGCAGGATCCGGGCGTTGCTCGAGAAACTCCGGCCACAGGGCGAAGGGATCGGCGGCTTCCGGCGCAGTGGAGTCCACTACCAGCAACACACGGTCAGCCTCACCGATGGCCTTGAGCGCACGCTCCACACCGATGCGCTCGACCTGATCGTCGGTATCGCGCAGACCCGCTGTATCGACCACGTGCAGGGGCATGCCGTCGATATGGATATGTTCGCGCAGCACATCGCGGGTGGTGCCGGCGATATCGGTGACGATGGCCGCTTCGCGCCCGGCCAGGGCATTGAGCAGGCTGGATTTGCCGGCATTGGGCCGGCCAGCGATGACCACGGTCATACCGTCGCGCAGCAGGGCGCCCTGGCCCGCTTCGCGCAATACTGTGGATAAGTCTGTACGCACGCTGTCGAGCTGGCTCAGCACATGGCCATCGGCGAGAAAGTCGATCTCTTCTTCGGGAAAATCAATGGCGGCTTCGACGTATATGCGTAGCTGGATCAAAGACTCGGTCAGTGCATGCACGCGTTTGGAGAACTCGCCCTGCAGCGAACGCAGGGCATTGCGTGCGGCCTGTTCGGAGCTGGCTTCGATCAGATCGGCGATGGCCTCGGCCTGAGCCAGGTCGAGCTTGTCATTTAGGAAGGCGCGTTCACTGAACTCACCAGGTCGCGCCAGGCGTGCCCCCAGCGCCATGCAGCGGTGCAGCAGCAGATCGAGCACCACCGGGCCACCGTGGCCCTGAAGTTCCAGTACGTCTTCACCAGTGAAGGAGTTGGGGCCAGGAAAGTAGATGGCCAGACCTTCATCCAGCGTCAGCTCGCTCTCGCCATAGAACGGCCCGTGATGAGCGAAGCGCGGCTTCAACTCGCGTCGGCAAATGGCCTGAGCCAATTGACCTGCAAGAGGACCGGATACCCGCACGATGCCCACACCACCCCGACCCTGGGCAGTGGCGACGGCGGCAATGGTGTCTCGGGCATGGCTCATGGCGGTTTACTCGATGCGTACGGCTGAATATGGGAGCGAGGGGGAAGCCTGATTCTCTGCTCGCGAAACTTGTGGATACAGCGATTCGCGAGCAGAGCTCGCTCCTACGATAAATGCTTGGATAGCAAAACGCCCCAATCATGGGGCGTTTGCTTGATGCTTGGCAGCCTTGGCGAATCAGGCGTTGGCCGTTTTCGCTGCCGCTTCGATCTTGCGCGTAATGTACCACTGCTGGGCGATGGACAGGATGTTGTTGACCACCCAGTACAGCACCAGACCAGCCGGGAACCACAGGAAGAAAAAGGTGAAGATGATCGGCATCAGCTTCAGCACGCGGGCCTGCATGGGGTCCGGCGGCGTCGGGTTGAGCTGCTGCTGGATGAACATGGTCGCGCCCATGATGATCGGCAGGATGAAGAACGGATCCTTGATCGACAGGTCGGTGATCCACAGCAGCCAGGGCGCCTGACGCATCTCGACCGATTCCAGCAGTACCCAGTACAGGGCGAGGAATACCGGCATCTGCACCAGGATCGGTAAGCAGCCGCCCAGCGGGTTGATCTTCTCCTTCTTGTACAGCTCCATCATCGCCTGGGACATCTTCTGGCGGTCGTCACCGAACTGCTCCTTCAGCGCCTGCAGTTTCGGCGATACGGCGCGCATACGCGCCATGGAGCGGTAGCTGGCAGCCGACAGCGGGAAGAAGATCAGCTTAATGATGATGGTCAGGACAATGATCGACCAACCCCAGTTGCCGAGCACGCTGTGGATCGCTTCCAGCAGCCAGAAGATCGGCTGCGCCAGGAACCACAGGAAGCCGTAGTCGACGGTCAGTTCCAGACCCGGCGACAGGGTGGCCAGGTGCTCCTGCAGCTTGGGACCGGCATAGAGGATCGCGCCAGTTTCGCCCTGCGCGCCGGCAGCGACCTGCACGGACGGGCCGGTAAAGCCGACGATGTAGTTACCCTGGCTGTCCTTGCGGGTCTGTACCAGGTTGGTGCTGTCCTTGCTCGGTACCCAGGCAGTGACGAAGTAGTGCTGCAGCCAGGCGACCCAGCCGCCCTGTACGGTTTCCTTGAAGGGCTGCTTGTCCATGTCCTTCATCGACACCTTCTTGTAGGGCTCGTCGGGGGTCCACAGTGCCGCGCCGAGGTAGGTGGCGGTGCCGGTAGCGGTGGTCGAGGACGGGTCGCCGCTGTTGTCGCGCTTGAGCTGGGCGAACAGGTTACCGCTCCAGGCTTGCTCGCTCTGGTTGTCGATCAGGTAACGCACGTCAACCTGATAGGCGGACGGATCGATGCAGCCAGGCTTCTTCAACTGTTGCTCACGCGCCGAGCACTGCGGGTTGAGGCCGCGTTTGAAGCTGTAGCGCTTGATGTAGTTGACGCCGTTCTCGCTGAGCTTGAGATCGACCACCAGGCTGTCCTGGCCTTCGGCCAGCTCGTAGTTCTGCTTCTCGCTGCTCCATAGGGAACGACCGCTGGATTTGTCCGGTGCGTTCGGACCGATCAGGCCGCTCTGTGCCAGGTAGGTACGCTCGTTGCCGTTATCGAACAGCTGGAACGGAACGTCCGGGCGGTCCTGACGACGCGGGTACTGCGGCAGACGCAGCTGCACGATATCGCCACCACGTGGGTCGATGGCCAGGTCCAGCACATCGGTCTTGACGCGAATCAGCTCGTCGCTGACAGCGGCGGTAGGCGCAACGGCAGCAGCAGTCGGCTCGGCCACGGCAGTGGGAATGTCGTCGCCGCTGGTGCTGGCGGTTGCAGCAGGGGTGTCGGGCAGGGCAGGCGTCGCAGCGGTCGAGGTACTAACCTCGGCTGGCAGGGCAGCCTGGCCATAGTCCTCGTTCCATTGCAGGACCATGAGGTAGGACACGACTGCCAGGGCGACGATCAGGATCGAACGTTGGATATCCATGATTATTCGGCCATCGAAGGGGAACGGGATGTTTTAACGGGTGGAACTGGATCGAAACCGCCGGCATTCCAGGGGTGACAGCGACCGAGACGGCGCGCTGTCAGCCAGCCACCACGCAGGAAGCCATGTTGCTCGATGGCTTCGTAGGCATAGCAGGAGCAGCTGGGATAGAAGCGACAATGACTGGCCATCAGCGGACTGATGGCGTAGCGATACACCTTAATACAGGCTAGAGCCGCTTTACGCATGGGGATTGTCGCTTGTCCCGGGGGATAAGTCTGCGTCGCGACTGGGCCGGCTTCGGGCCAAGCGTTTCCAGAGTTTGCCGAACTGCTGAGCAAGTTCGCTATTCTCCAGATCGCCTAGCCCTTTGCGGGCGACCACCACGATGTCCCAGCCTGTCAGGTTGTCCTGATTGAGGCGAAAGGACTCGCGGATTTGACGCTTGATGCGGTTGCGCTCGACGGCGAGCTTGACGCTCTTTTTGCCGATCACCAAACCTAGGCGGGGATGATCAAGCTGGTTATCGCGCGCTAGCAGCAGGACACTTTTGCCCGGAGCTTTACCGCTTGGGGAGTCGAAGACTGCCTTGAATTGCCGGGGAGTCAGCAGTCGCTTTTCCCGGCCGAAGCCTCGACTCACCACTTGTCTGGATTAATTAGACAGTAAGACGCTTGCGGCCCTTGGCGCGACGACGCGACAGGACGGCACGGCCGTTCTTGGTGGCCATACGGGCACGGAAACCGTGGGTGCGAGCGCGCTTGATGGTGCTGGGTTGGAAAGTGCGTTTCATGGTGCGTTACCTGGGTGATCGACTAGGGTCGGTATGACCCCGGTTTTAAGAGACCGGCAATTCTAGAGAAAGCCGCGCGGTAGGTCAATTTCCAACCAACCTTATTCGCTAGATAGAAATAGAAAGAAGGAAAAGGGTTTAAAGCTCTTTTTCTATGTTTATGTTGATTAGCAGCGCCCCGATCTGTGGACAACCTGCTGGCAGCATTGCTAACAGCGCTCTTGCCTGGATGATAACGCTGTCGAAAAGACGTGCTGCACTTGTGTGATGCCTGCATAGAAGCTGAGGATGGAATGCCCTTTTACCCACAGGCCGGTTATACGCGGGCTCATCCCCAGGGTTTTGCAGAGACTTGCAGGCGGATTATCCACAAGGTTTATTGCCCAGCTGATAAGCCTTGTGAATGTAACTAAGACTTTGATTTTGCGTGCCCATTGAGCCCAAGCTGTGTGGATAACTCAGTCGTTGGCCGGTACAATGGCGGCTGTTTTTGCATCGCCGCCTGGATAGGGGATAGTCAGTGTCAGTGGAACTATGGCAGCAATGCGTCGAGCTTTTGCGCGACGAGTTGCCGGCCCAGCAATTCAACACTTGGATCCGTCCTCTGCAGGTTGAAGCCGAAGGCGACGAGCTGCGCGTGTATGCGCCGAATCGTTTCGTACTCGATTGGGTCAACGAGAAGTACCTGGGCCGTTTGCTCGAGTTGCTCGGTGAGCGCGCTGGCGGTCTGGTTCCTGCGCTTTCCTTATTAATAGGCAGCAAGCGTGCAGCGACTGCCCGTGTCGCGCCAACGGCCCCTTTGCCTGCTGCTGCGCGTGCCGCTCAGGTTCAGGCCGCCGCATCCGTCAGCAAGCCGGTGCCGCCGCCTGCACAGCAGGAGCCGTCGCGTGCCAGCTTCGACTCCATGGGCGGAGCCGCGCCACAACCGCCGACCCCCGCGGTGGCGCCACGCACCGAACGTACCGTACAGGTCGAAGGTGGCCTCAAGCACACCAGCTATCTCAACCGCACCTTTACCTTCGATAACTTCGTCGAGGGTAAGTCGAACCAGTTGGCGCGCGCTGCAGCCTGGCAGGTAGCGGACAACCCTAAGCACGGTTACAACCCGCTGTTCCTGTATGGCGGCGTTGGCTTGGGCAAGACTCACCTGATGCATGCTGTGGGTAATCACCTGCTGGCGAAGAACCCCAACGCCAAGGTTGTGTACCTGCACTCCGAGCGCTTCGTCGCCGATATGGTCAAGGCGTTGCAGCTCAACGCCATCAACGAATTCAAACGCTTCTACCGCTCGGTCGATGCGCTGCTGATCGACGACATCCAGTTCTTTGCCAAGAAGGAGCGCTCCCAGGAGGAGTTCTTCCACACCTTCAACGCGCTGCTCGAAGGGGGTCAGCAGGTGATTCTCACCAGCGACCGCTACCCGAAAGAGATCGAAGGCCTGGAAGAGCGACTGAAATCGCGCTTCGGCTGGGGCCTGACCGTGGCCGTCGAGCCACCGGAACTGGAAACCCGCGTGGCGATCCTGATGAAGAAGGCCGACCAGGCCAAGGTCGATCTGCCGCACGATGCGGCGTTCTTCATCGCTCAGCGCATTCGCTCCAATGTGCGCGAACTGGAAGGCGCGCTGAAGCGTGTGATCGCCCACTCGCACTTCATGGGCCGCGACATCACCATCGAGCTGATCCGTGAGTCGCTCAAGGATCTGCTGGCCCTGCAGGACAAGCTGGTCAGCATCGATAATATTCAGCGCACCACCGCTGAGTACTACAAGATCAAGATCACCGATTTGCTTTCCAAGCGCCGTTCGCGCTCGATCGCCCGGCCGCGTCAGGTGGCTATGGCATTGTCGAAGGAACTGACCAATCACAGCCTGCCGGAAATCGGTGTGGCCTTCGGCGGCCGCGATCACACCACGGTGTTGCATGCATGCCGTAAGATTGCTGAACTTAGGGGATCCGACGCGGACATCCGCGAGGACTATAAGAACCTGCTGCGCACCCTGACTACCTGATCAAATCAATGCAGCTCCACGAGGCAAGGGACTAGACCATGCATTTCACTATTCAACGCGAAGCCCTGTTGAAACCCCTGCAACTGGTCGCCGGTGTCGTGGAACGACGCCAGACGCTGCCGGTTCTGTCTAACGTCCTGCTGGTGGTCGAAGGCCAGCAGCTGTCGCTGACCGGTACCGACCTCGAGGTCGAACTGGTTGGCCGCGTCACACTCGAAGATGCCGCCGAACCCGGTGAGATCACCGTGCCGGCGCGCAAGCTGATGGACATCTGCAAGAGCCTGCCGAGCGACGCGCTGATTGACATTCGCGTCGACGAGCAGAAGTTGCTGGTCAAGGCCGGGCGCAGCCGGTTCACCCTGTCGACTCTGCCGGCCAACGACTTCCCTACCGTCGAGGAAGGCCCAGGCTCGCTGACCTTCAATCTGCCGCAAGCCAAGCTGCGTCGTTTGATCGAAGGCACCAGCTTCGCCATGGCCCAGCAGGATGTGCGCTACTACCTCAACGGCATGCTCCTGGAAGTACAGAGCGGTCTGCTGCGAGCGGTCGCTACCGACGGTCACCGTCTGGCCATGTGCTCCATGGAAGCGGTCATCCAGCAGGAAGGCAAGCATCAGGTCATCGTGCCGCGCAAAGGTATTCTCGAACTGGCTCGCCTGCTCACCGAACAGGACGCCGAAGTCGCCATCGTTCTCGGTCAGCATCACATCCGTGCCAACACCGGCGAGTTCACCTTCACCTCGAAACTGGTCGACGGCAAGTTCCCGGATTACGAGCGCGTGCTGCCGCGTGGTGGTGACAAACTGGTGCTGGCGGATCGTCAGGGCTTGCGCGAAGCCTTCAGCCGCACCGCGATTCTGTCCAACGAGAAATACCGTGGCATTCGCCTGACCCTGGCATCTGGTCTGCTGAAGATTCAAGCCAACAACCCTGAGCAGGAAGAGGCCGAGGAAGAGATCGTTGTCGACTATTCGGGTAGCGGCCTGGAGATCGGTTTCAACGTCAGCTATCTGCTGGATGTGTTGGGCGTGATGGGCACCGAGCAGGTGCGCCTGATTCTCTCCGACTCCAACAGCAGTGCCCTGCTGCAGGAAGCCGATAACGACGACTCTGCCTACGTTGTCATGCCGATGCGTCTTTAATGTCCCTAAGCCGTATCACGGTCACCGCGGTGCGCAACCTGCACCCGGTGACCCTCTCCCCCTCCTCCCGCATTAACATCCTTCACGGCGCCAACGGCAGCGGCAAGACCAGCGTGCTGGAAGCGATCCATCTGCTCGGCCTCGCCCGCTCCTTCCGCAGCACACGACTACAGCCGGTCATTCATTACGAGAAACCTGCCTGTACCATTTTCGGTCAGGTGCAGTTAGCTGAAGGCGGCTCCAGTAATCTGGGCATCTCTCGCGACCGTCAGGGCGAGCTGCAGATTCGTATCGATGGGCAGAACGCTCGCAGTGCTGCGCAGCTGGCTGAGCTACTGCCACTGCAGGTGATCAACCCCGATAGTTTTCGCCTGCTTGAAGGTGCCCCGAAGATTCGCCGGCAGTTTCTCGATTGGGGTGTGTTCCACGTGGAACATCGCTTTCTAGGCGCCTGGCAGCGCTTGCAGAAAGCCCTGCGGCAGCGGAACTCGTGGCTGCGCCATGGTACACTTGACGGTGCTTCGCAGGCCGCGTGGGACCGCGAATTATGCAGTGCCAGCGTGGAGATCGACACCTATCGCAGAGCCTATATTCAGGCGCTGAAACCGGTGTTCGAGCAGACCTTGGCCGAGCTGCTGGAGTTGGACGGGCTGACCCTGAGTTACTACCGGGGGTGGGACAAGGATCGTGAGCTGAGTGAAGTGCTCGCCACATCCCTCCTCCGTGACCAACAGCTCGGGCATACGCAGGCAGGCCCCCAGCGGGCTGATTTGCGGCTGCGGCTTGCGGGGCATAACGCGGCAGAGATTCTGTCGCGAGGACAACAGAAATTGGTGGTTTGCGCGTTGCGTATTGCCCAGGGTCACCTGGTCAATGAAGCCAAGCGTGGCCAATGTATCTATCTGGTGGACGACCTACCGTCGGAACTGGATGAGCAGCATCGCCAGGCATTGTGCCGGTTGCTGGAAGATTTGCGCTGCCAGGTGTTCATCACCTGTGTGGATCATGAATTGTTGAGGGAAGGCTGGCAGACGGATACGCCGGTTGCCATGTTCCACGTGGAACATGGCCGTATCACCCAGACCCAAGACCATCGGGAGTGAAGGCATGAGCGAGAACCAAACGTACGACTCCTCCAGCATCAAGGTGCTGAAAGGACTAGACGCCGTACGCAAACGTCCCGGGATGTACATCGGTGACACTGACGATGGTAGTGGTCTGCACCACATGGTGTTCGAGGTGGTCGATAACTCCATCGACGAAGCGCTGGCAGGCTATTGCAGCGAAATCACCATCACCATCCACCCGGATGAGTCGATCAGCGTGCGTGACAACGGCCGTGGTATTCCGGTCGATATGCACAAGGAAGAAGGCGTCTCGGCGGCCGAGGTCATCATGACCGTGCTGCACGCCGGCGGTAAGTTCGACGACAACAGCTACAAGGTATCCGGCGGCCTGCACGGTGTGGGTGTCTCGGTGGTCAATGCCCTCTCCAAGGAGCTGGTACTGACCATCCGCCGTAGCGGTAAGATCTGGGAACAGACCTATGTGCATGGTGTGCCGCAAGCCCCCCTGACTGCTGTCGGGGATACCGACGGTACCGGCACGCAAATCCACTTCAAGCCCTCCGAAGAAACCTTCGCCAACATCCACTTCAGCTGGGACATCCTGGCCAAGCGTCTGCGCGAACTGTCCTTCCTCAACTCCGGCGTGGGGATTCTGCTGCGTGATGAACGCACCGGCAAGGAAGAGCTGTTCAAGTACGAGGGCGGCCTGAAAGCCTTCGTTGAGTACCTGAACACCAACAAGACCGTAGTCAACCAGGTATTCCACTTCAGTGTGCAGCGTGAAGAAGACGGTGTTGGTGTCGAAGTCGCCCTGCAGTGGAACGACAGTTTCAACGAGAACATCCTCTGCTTCACCAACAACATTCCCCAGCGTGACGGTGGTACTCACCTGGCGGGCTTCCGCTCTGCCCTCACCCGACACCTGAACAACTACATCGAAGCCGAAGGTCTGGCGAAGAAGTTCAAGGTCGCCACCACCGGTGACGATGCCCGTGAAGGCCTGACTGCAATTATCTCGGTCAAGGTGCCGGACCCGAAATTCAGCTCGCAGACCAAGGATAAGCTGGTCTCCAGCGAGGTGAAGACCGCGGTCGAGCAGGAGATGGGCAAGTACTTTGCCGACTTCCTGCTGGAAAACCCCAACGAAGCCAAGGCTGTGGTCGGCAAGATGATCGATGCAGCACGTGCCCGTGAAGCAGCGCGTAAGGCGCGTGAGATGACCCGCCGCAAGGGGGCGCTGGACATCGCCGGGCTGCCCGGCAAACTGGCCGACTGCCAGGAGAAAGACCCGGCGCTGTCCGAACTCTACATCGTGGAGGGTGACTCCGCGGGCGGTTCTGCTAAGCAGGGCCGCAACCGCAAGACCCAGGCGATCCTGCCGCTCAAGGGCAAGATCCTCAACGTTGAACGCGCGCGTTTCGACCGCATGATTTCCTCGCAGGAAGTCGGCACGCTGATCACTGCGCTCGGCTGTGGTATCGGCCGTGACGAGTACAACATCGACAAGCTGCGCTACCACAACATCATCATCATGACCGATGCTGACGTCGACGGTTCGCACATCCGCACCCTGCTGCTGACCTTCTTCTTCCGTCAGTTGCCGGAGCTGATCGAGCGCGGCTACATCTATATCGCCCAGCCGCCGCTGTACAAGGTGAAGAAAGGCAAACAGGAGCAGTACATCAAGGACGACGAGGCCATGGAGGAATACATGACCCAGTCGGCTCTGGAAGACGCCAGCCTGCACGTCAACGAGAATGCCCCAGGCCTGTCCGGCGGCGCGCTGGAAAAGCTCGTGGGCGAATACCGTGGCGTCATGAAAACCCTGGATCGACTGTCGCGTGTCTATCCCAAGGACATCACCGAGCACTTCGTCTATCTGCCGCGCATTCCGCTGGAGCAGCTCGCTGATCAGGCCTTCATGCAAAACTGGCTGGAAGGCTTCGCTGCACGTCTGAAGACTACCGAGAAGTCAGGCCAGACCTACAGTGCCAGTCTGCGTGAAGACCGCGAGCGTCACCTGTGGCTGCCGGAGGTCGAGGTCAAATCTCACGGCCTTACCAGCTACACTACCTTCAACCGCGACTTCTTCGCCAGCAATGACTACAAGACCGTCACTACCCTGGGCGAACAGCTGAATAACCTGCTGGAAGAAGGCGCCTACGTGCAGCGTGGCGAGCGCAAGAAACCGGTCAGCACCTTCAAAGAAGCGCTGGACTGGCTGATGACCGAAAGCACCAAGCGTCACAGCATCCAGCGATACAAAGGTCTCGGTGAGATGAACCCGGATCAATTGTGGGAAACCACCATGGACCCGGAAGTGCGCCGCATGCTCAAGGTGACCATCGAGGACGCCATCGCCGCCGACCAGATCTTCAACACCCTGATGGGCGACGCTGTGGAGCCGCGCCGCGACTTCATCGAAAGCAATGCCCTGGCAGTGTCGAACCTGGACTTTTAATCATTTTGGAGGTCGTTGAAGTTAATCGGCATTTTCTGCAAAGTTAGCCGACATCTGCAAAGTTAACCGGCAACGGCTAGCTGACCTGAAACCCCGCAGTCTCTGGGCTTGCGGGGTTTTTATTTTCCATCGAAAGGTTAAAACCACCGGCTTTCAGCCGGTGAGCTTTAGCGCCACCATGCGGGGCTGGAGGGCAAGCGCATGGATTACAGATACGGCAGTCATACGGTCTACCAGATCGAG
>Ga0247725_1001262_pt1 | contig 13368 bp, 12 predicted proteins | sample OKSTACKMCFT3sol_FD_183021 | JGI IMG/M metagenome (GOLD analysis project Ga0247725, IMG submission 183021) | Subsurface sediment microbial communities from gas well in Oklahoma, United States - OK STACK MC-FT3-sol | ecosystem: Environmental > Terrestrial > Deep subsurface > Rock core/Sediment... | reverse complement strand
ACCGACGCCAAGCCGTTCGCCGGTAATGGCGAGTTCGGCAACTGGGAGCTGTCCGCCAACCGTGCCAACGCAGCGCGGCGCACCCTGGTTGCAGGTGGTTACCCGGATGAGCAGGTGGCGCGCGTGGTGGGTTATGCCTCGTCGGCCCTGTTCGACCGCAAGGACCCGCTCAACCCGGTGAACCGTCGCATCGACATCATCGTCCTGACCAAGCGTGCCCAGCGCGACATCGAGGGCGAACCTCAGCAAAGCAAAGAGGGCGCGCCCGCCAATGCTCCGGCATCAGCGCCCGGCGCTGCCGCACCCGCCGGTGGGCAGCCGGCTTCAGGGACGGAACCCATGCAGCCCAAGGAGCTGCAGCAGAAGCTGAACATCTTCGAGGATGGGGTGCTGAAGATGGATTCGCAGAAGCAGCCCTGATCGGGCTCGCTGCTTGAACGAGAAAGGCCACGCATTGCGTGGCCTTTCTGCGTCAGTACTCCGGCTCGGGAAGGCTGGCGATGATGTGCCGGTAGCTGCCCATACGCTGTGGATGGATGCGGCCTTCCTCCAGAGCCTGGAGCAGGGCGCAGCCCGGCTCGCGGTCGTGCTTGCAGTCGCGGAAGCGGCAATGGCCGAGCAGGTCGCGGAATTCGATGAAGCCGGCTTCCACGTCATCACGGCTGACATGGCCGAGGCCGAACTCGCGGATGCCGGGGGAGTCGATGAGGTTGCCGCCCCCGGGGAAGTGGAACAGCCGGGCGGTAGTGGTGGTGTGGGTGCCCTTGCCGGTGAGTTCCGACAGCGCGCCGACGCGGGTATCCACGCCGGGCAGCAGGCTGTTCACCAGGGACGATTTACCCACGCCGGACTGGCCGACGAAGACGCTGGTGTGGCCATCCAGGCGCGCACGCAGGTCATCCATGCCGCCTCCGCCATGGGCCGAGACCTCCAGCAACGCATAGCCCAGTTGCCGATAGGCCTCCAGCAGGCTGTCGAGCATCGCGCCGTTCTGGTCATCCACCAGGTCGCACTTGTTCAGCAGCAGCAGCGGCTGGATGCCGGCGTGCTCGGCGGCTACCAGGTAGCGGTCGATCAGGTTGGCGTGGGGCGTGGGCAGCGGCGCGAAGACGATGACGATCAGGTCGACGTTGGCCGCCACTGGTTTGAGCAGGCCACGCATGTCCGGACGGCACAGCTCGCTGGTGCGCGGCAGTTGCGCGACGATCACTCCGCTGCCCTGGTTGCCGGGGCGCCAGACCACGCGGTCGCCGGTTACCAGGGCGGGCAGGTTGGCGCGCAGGTGGCAACGGACGACCTGGCCGGCGAGCTCGCCTTCCAGGGCTTCGACTTCCACTTGAACGCCGAAGTGGGCGATGACCAATCCGGTCTGCTCGGGGCCGAGGTCGCCGCCTTCCAATTCATCGACCAGGCGCGATTCGCGCTTGGCAGCGCGGGCGGCGCGTTCTTCCTGGATTTTTTCGATGCGCCAGCTTTGACGGCGGCTGAGGTGGCGTTTGGCCATGGGCTTCCGGGTCGGTAGAGTTTCGTGCGGGTTGGGCGCGGCGAGTCTAGCATGGGCGGCTGCTGAACACGGTTGGGAGAGGTGGATGAAGTCGGGGTTGGGCCTGTTCGGTCGGCCGTTGGGGCGTGCGCTCCTGGCACACGGGGCGGCGGTCGTACTGCTGGCGCTGCTGGTGTATGCGCTCGCCTGGCTGTTGGGGCAGCGCCTGCCTTTGTGGGCGCTGGCACTGCTGGAAGGTGGCCTGGCGGCGGGCATTGGCCAAAGGCTCGGTCTGTCCCGCTGGTGGGCGTGGATCAATCTGGCGTTCCTGCCGGCGCTGTTGCTGGTCCAGCACCTGGCGCTGCCGCCCTGGCTGTTCCTACTGGGTTTCGTTCTGGTGGCGCTGGTGAACTGGAACAGCGTGTTCGAGCGCGTGCCGCTCTACCTCAGTGGCGACCGGGCTGTTCAGCTGTTGGGCGACTGGCTGGATGGGCAGTCACAGGCACTGCGCTTCGTTGACCTGGGCTGTGGCACCGGCGGCCTGCTGGTGCGCTTGGCGCGGCGCTTCCCGGAGCGGCACTTCGTCGGCGTGGAGACCGCGCCGCTGCTGTTCCTGCTCGCCTGGCTGCGCTGCCTGCCGCTGCGCAATTGCAGCGTGCGCTACCAGAGCCTGTGGCGCGCCGACCTGGCGACATTTGACCTGGCCTACTGCTTTCTCTCGCCAGAGCCCATGCCGCGTCTGTGGGAGAAGGCCCTTGGGGAGATGCGCAGCGGCAGCTGGCTGGTCAGCAACACCTTCGAGGTGCCGGGCGTGGCGCCGCAGCATTCCCTGCCCGTGATGGTCGGGCGCCAGACGGCGCTGCTTTTCTGGCCGATGGGGCGTGCGTAATCCGCTAGAATTGCGCTCTGTCCCTAGAGAGCATTTCCGACATGCAGAACCCTCAGAACCTCATCTGGATCGACCTGGAAATGACCGGGCTGGATCCGGACAACGACGTCATCATCGAAATGGCCACCATCGTCACCGACAGCTACCTCAATGTGCTGGCCGAGGGGCCGGTGCTGGCCATTCACCAGAGCGACGAGATCCTGGCCGGCATGGACGAGTGGAACACCCGCCAGCACGGCCAGAGCGGCCTGACCCAGCGGGTTCGCGAGAGCCGCATCAGCACCGCCGAGGCGGAGGCGCAGACCCTGGCCTTCCTCGAACACTGGGTGCCCAAGGGCAAGTCGCCGATCTGCGGCAACAGCATCTGCCAGGATCGCCGCTTCCTCTATCGGCAGATGCCGAGCCTGGAGGCCTACTTCCACTACCGCAACCTCGACGTGTCCACCCTCAAGGAGCTGGCCGCGCGCTGGGCGCCTCACGTTCGCGACGGGGTGAAGAAGAGCAGCAGCCACCTGGCCCTGGACGATATCCGCGACTCCATCGCGGAGCTGCGTCACTACCGCGATCACTTCATCAAGCTGTGATCCGTCAGGCCTCGCTCGCACCGTGGCGGGCGAGGGCCCACCTCACGTGCTCGCGCACCAGCTCGGACGGGTGATCCCGCCGGGCGCGCAGCGCCTCCAGGACCGGTACGGTGCTCGGGGCATTGCCCAGGCCCACCGCCAGGTTGCGCAGCCAGCGCTCGTAGCCGGCCCGGCGTAGCGGGGAGCCTTCCGTACGGCTGAGGAACTCCTCTTCCGTCCAGGCGAACAGGCTGGCCAGTTCGGTGTTGTCCAGGTTGTGCCGCGGCTGGAAGTCGCCCTGGTCGCTGGGGCGGGCGAAGCGGTTCCAGGGGCAGACGATCTGGCAGTCGTCGCAGCCGAACACGCGGTTGCCGATCAGCGGGCGCAACGCTTCCGGGATCGGGCCTTTCAGCTCGATGGTCAGGTAGGAGATGCAGCGGCGCGCGTCCAGTTGGTAGGGCGCGACGAAGGCGGCGGTGGGGCAGATGTCCATGCAGGCCGTGCAGCGACCGCAATGCTCGCTGCCGTGGGGCGCGTCCACGGGCAGCGGCAGGTCGACGAACAGTTCGCCGAGAAAGAAGTAGCTGCCGGCCTTGCGGTTGAGCACCAGGGTGTTCTTGCCGATCCAGCCGAGGCCTGCCTGCTCGGCGATGGCTTTCTCCAGCACGGGGGCGCTGTCGACGAAGGCGCGATGGCCGAAGGGGCCAATGGCCGCCTGGATGCGGTCGGCCAGTTGCTGCAGGCGCTTGCGGATCAGCTTGTGGTAGTCCCGGCCCAGGGCATAGCGGGACACGTAGGCCTTCTCGGGCTCGGCCAGCACCTGGGTCATGCGCGTGTCGCCGGGCAGGTAGTCCATGCGCAACGACACCACCCGCAGGGTGCCGGGCACCAGCTCGTCCGGGTGCGAGCGTTTGCTGCCATGGGCGGCCATGTAGTCCATCTCGCCGTGGTGGCCTGCCTCCAGCCAGCGTTGCAGGTGCGCCTCGTGCTCGCCGAGGTCGACATCGCTGATGCCCACTTGCTGGAAGCCGAGCTCGCGCCCCCATGTCTTGATGGCGTCGGCCAGTTCGTCGAGTTGCTGCGGGGAAAGGGGCATCGGGAGAGAGGGAAACAGTGGCGAGGTGCGTATAATTCTGCCAGACCCCTGCCTGAACTACCGAATCGCATGTCCGATCCTGTCGATGATCTGCCGCTGTCGCTTTATTCCGCCGAGCAGGTGCGCGCACTCGATGCCCGCCTGATCGCCGCGGGTACCCCCGGCTTCGAACTGATGCAGCGGGCTGCCCATGCCGCCTGGCGGGCCCTGCGTCGCCGTTGGCCAGAGGCTGGCGAAGTGACGGTGCTGGCCGGTCGCGGCAACAACGCCGGGGATGGCTACCTGCTGGCGGCCCTGGCGGCTCGCGCAGGTTGGCAGGTGCGCGTCCTGGCGGTTGGGGAGCCCCAGGCGCTGGCGGGTGATGCGGCGCTGGCCCGGGACGAGGTCCAGGCAGCAGGTGTTCCGATCATTGCCTGGCACGCCGAGGAACCTCTGCGCGGCGTGCTGGTGGATGCGTTGCTCGGCACCGGCCTCTCCGGACCGGTGCGCGCGCCCTATGAAGCAGCCATCCGCCAGATCAATGGCAGCGGCCTGCCGGTGCTGGCCGTTGATATTCCCTCGGGACTCAGTGCGGACACCGGCCAGGTGCTGGGGGTGGCGGTTGTCGCGACGATGACGGTGACGTTCATCGGCCTCAAGCTCGGCCTGTTTACCGGCCAGGCTCCTGATCATGTGGGGGCGTTGGTTTTCGATGACCTCAAGGCGGATCCGGAAGTGGTCGCCGCTCATCCGGTCCTGGCCCGCAGGCTGGCGCTCGGCGGCCTCCCATCCCTGCTGCCGAGGCCGCGCACAGCTCACAAGGGGCGCTACGGGCAGGTGCTGGTCGTGGGCGGCGAGCGTGGTACCGGCGGCGCAGCGTTGCTGAGTGCCGAGAGTGCTTTGCGCAGCGGGGCGGGGATGGTCTCCCTGGCGACCCGGGGCGAACACCTGGCCGCTGCCCTGGCGCGGGTGCCTGAAGTGATGAGCGTGGCCGTCGAGTCGACGGGTACGCTGCGGCCGCTTGTGGAACGTGCCGATGTGCTGGTGGTGGGGCCGGGGCTCGGGCAGGGGCCCTGGGGGCGGGCCTTGCTGAGCGTTTTGTCGGCCGCTGTATTGCCCCAGGTCTGGGATGCCGACGCACTGAATCTGCTGGCTGCGGGTGCTGTTCAATTGCCGCCCGATTGCGTGATCACGCCCCACCCCGGCGAGGCGGCGCGCCTGCTGGGTGTGGAGGTCGGCCAGGTTCAGGCTGATCGACCCGCCGCTGCCTTGGCGTTGGCCCGGCGTTACAGCGCCGTGGTGGTGCTCAAGGGGGCTGGCAGCCTGGTGGCCTCGCCCGATGGCCGCCTGGCGCTCTGTGACCGGGGGCATCCGGCCATGGCCACCGCCGGGCTCGGGGATGTGCTGGCGGGGCTGGTTGGCGCCTTGCTGGCACAGCACCTGTCACCCTTCGAGGCCGCTGCCCTGGCCACCTGGCTGCATGCCGTAGCCGGGGAACGCCAGGGGCTCAAAGGACGCGGCCTGGCGGCCAGCGACCTGATACCTACCATTCGTCAGTTGATCGAGGAGTATTCGCCGTGCCTGAGCTGAAGCTGTTCGCCCAGGGAGAAGACGCCATGACTGCCCTTGGGGCCCGGTTGGGGCATATCAGCGGTGGGCGGGGGGTGATCTACCTTCATGGCGACCTGGGCGCGGGCAAGACGACCCTTTCGCGGGGCTTGCTACGGGGACTTGGGCACGCCGGTGCGGTCAAGAGCCCGACCTTCACCCTGGTGGAGCCCTATGAGATCGATGGGGTCGCGGTCTATCACTTCGACCTGTACCGCCTGGTCGACCCCGAGGAGCTGGAATTCCTCGGCATCCGCGACTATTTCGAGGGCGATGCGCTGTGCCTGATCGAGTGGCCCGAGCGGGGTCGGGGCGTTTTGCCAAAGGCGGACCTTGACATTACCATTAGCGCCCATGCAGGCGGCCGCTCGCTGAATTTCTCGCCGCATACCGCGCGCGGCGAAGCCTGGTGTGCCGCCTTGGCCACGGGAGAATGAAGACGAGTATGGGGTGGAGTATGCGCTCGCGCGCACTGTTTGCCGGGATCGGTCTGCTGCTGGCAGCCTTTGCCACCAATATCCTGGCTGCCACCGAGGTCCGCAGTGTGCGGCTCTGGCGTGCTCCCGACAACACCCGCCTGGTCTTCGACCTGTCCGGCCCGGTGCAGCACAGCGTGTTCACGCTGACCGCGCCGGATCGCATCGTCATCGACATCAATGGCGCCCAGTTGGGCACTCAGCTGGACAAGCTGTCCATCGCCAACACGCCGATCAAGAGCGTCCGCTCGGCCCAGCGCTCGCCGACCGACCTGCGGGTGGTGATCGACGTGGCGCCCGGCGTCACGCCCAAGAGCTTCACCCTGGCGCCCAACCAGCAATATGGCAATCGCCTGGTGGTCGACCTGTACGACCAGCCCTCTGCCGCCGAAGAGGCCAGCGCTCCGCAGGTTGCGACGGCGCCCAGCACGCCGCAGCCGCCGGTTTCCCCCACTCAGCCGTCCACCGGCAAGCTGCCGCCGGTTTCCGGTGGCAAGCGCGACATCATCGTCGCCATCGACGCCGGCCACGGCGGCGAGGACCCGGGCGCCCTCGGGCCCAAGGGGCAGCACGAGAAGGACGTGACGCTGGCCATCGCCAAGGAGTTGCAGCGCCAGATCAACCAGGAGCGGGGCTTCCGCGCCGAGCTGGTGCGTACCGGCGATTACTTCATTCCGCTGCGCAAGCGCACCGAGATCGCCCGCAAGAAGGGCGCCGACCTGTTCGTCTCGATCCACGCCGACGCGGCGCCGAGCCGCAGCGCGTTTGGTGCTTCGGTCTTCGCCTTGTCCGACCGGGGCGCCACGTCCGAGACGGCCCGCTGGCTGGCGGACAACGAGAACCGTTCCGACCTCATTGGCGGTGTGGGCAGCGTCAGCCTGGATGACAAGGACCGCATGCTGGCCGGTGTGCTGCTGGACCTGTCGATGACGGCTACGTTGTCCTCCAGCCTGAACGTCGGGCACAAGGTGCTGACCAACATCGGGCGCGTCACGCCGCTGCACAAGCGCCGGGTCGAGCAGGCCGGCTTCATGGTGCTGAAGTCCCCGGACATCCCGTCGATCCTGGTGGAGACCGGTTTCATCTCCAACCACCAGGAATCCCAGAAGCTGGCCTCCGCAGGGCACCAGCAGGCGCTTGCGCGCTCCATCCAGAGCGGCATCAAACAGTTCTTCGTGCAGAACCCGCCGCCGGGGACCTACATCGCCTCCCTGCGTGATGCGGGCAAGATCGCGGCCGGCCCGCGTGAGCACATCGTCACGTCCGGCGAGAGCCTCGCGCTCATCGCCCAGCGCTATCAGGTCAGCCTGGTGGCGTTGCGCAACGCCAACGGTTTGAAGAGCGACACCATCAAGGTCGGGCAGACCCTGAGCATCCCGGCCACCACGGCTCTGGCGGCCCAGCCATGAGCGACATGGCAGAACTGCGCCGCATCCACCTGCTCAGCCCGCGCCTGGCCAACCAGATCGCCGCCGGCGAGGTGGTCGAGCGCCCGGCTTCGGTAATCAAGGAGCTGCTGGAAAACAGCCTGGATGCCGGTGCGCGTCGGATCGACGTGGAGGTCGAACAGGGCGGTGTGAAGCTGCTGCGGGTCCGTGATGACGGTTGCGGCATTCCCTCCGATGACCTTCCCCTGGCCCTGGCGCGCCACGCCACCAGCAAGATCCGCGACCTGGATGACCTGGAACGGGTCATGAGCCTGGGTTTCCGGGGCGAAGCACTGGCCTCCATCAGCTCCGTGGCACGGCTGACCATGACCTCGCGCACGGCGGATGCCGACCAGGCCTGGCAGGTGGAGACCGAAGGGCGCGACATGGAAGCGCGCGTTCAGCCTGCCGCCCACCCGGTGGGAACCTCGGTGGAGGTGCGCGACCTGTTCTTCAACACGCCGGCGCGGCGCAAGTTCCTGCGGGCCGAGAAGACCGAGTTCGAGCATCTGCAGGAGGTCATCCGGCGTCTCGCCCTGGCGCGGTTCGATGTGGCCTTCCACCTTCGCCACAACGGCAAAACGGTATTCGCGCTACATGAGGCCCGTGACGAAATTTCCCGCGCGCGGCGTGTTGCCAGCGTGTGCGGCTCGGCGTTCCTGGAGCAGGCACTGCCCATCCAGGTGGAGCGCAATGGCCTGCACCTGTGGGGGTGGGTGGGGCTGCCTACGTTCTCCCGCAGCCAGGCGGACCTGCAGTATTTCTACGTGAACGGTCGGATGGTGCGGGACAAGCTGGTGGTGCATGCGGTGCGCCAGGCGTATCGCGATGTGCTGTACAACGGTCGCCATCCGACCTTCGTGCTGTTTCTGGAGCTGGACCCAGCGGCGGTGGACGTGAATGTGCACCCCACCAAGCACGAGGTGCGTTTCCGTGAGGGGCGCACCGTCCATGACTTTCTCTACGGAACCTTGCATCGCGCCCTGGGCGAGGTGCGTCCCGAAGACCAGCTCGCCGCGCCTGCGGCGGTCGCGCCCGTGGTTCGCCCTACCGGGCTGGAAGCGGGCGAGTTCGGTCCCCAGGGCGAGATGAGCCTGGCCGCCAATGTGCTGGAACGCCCTGTGGCCGAGCCTGCCTGGCGACCGACAGCCTCGTCTGGCGGTTATGCGCCGCCGACCCGGCCTGCCGGCCCTGTAGGGACGGCCGAGGCCCAGGCGGCTTACCGCGAGTATTTCGCGCCGTTGCCGGATTCGGCGCCCGTGAGTCTGCCGGAAAGCCAGGGCGATATTCCGCCGCTGGGCTATGCGCTGGCACAGCTCAAGGGCATCTACATCCTTGCGGAAAACGCACAGGGGCTTGTGCTGGTCGACATGCATGCGGCTCACGAGCGCATCACCTATGAGCGCCTGAAGATCGCCATGGCCAGCGAGGGGCTCAAAGGACAGCCGTTGCTGGTGCCGGAATCCCTGGCGGTGAGCCAGCGCGAAGCAGACTGCGCCGAAGAGCACGCGGCCTGGTTCCAGCGGCTTGGCTTCGAGCTGCAGCGACTGGGGCCGGAGACCCTGGCGATCCGCCAGACACCGGCACTGCTGAAGCAGGCCGAAGCTTCCCAACTGGTGCGGGACGTGCTGTCGGATCTGCTCGAATACGGGACCAGCGACCGCATTCAGGCGCACCTGAACGAGCTGCTGGCGACCATGGCCTGCCATGGCGCGGTGCGTGCCAATCGCCGGCTGACCGTGCCGGAGATGAATGGCTTGCTCCGCGACATGGAGCAGACCGAGCGCAGCGGCCAGTGCAACCACGGGCGCCCCACCTGGACCCAGTTGGGCATGGACGACCTCGACAAGCTCTTCCTGCGGGGCCGTTGAGATGGGGGAGCGTTTGCCGCCCGCCATCTTCCTGATGGGGCCGACTGCTGCGGGGAAGACCGATCTGGCCATCGAGTTGGCCCAGGCGCTGCCCTGCGAGTTGATCAGCGTTGATTCCGCCCTGGTGTATCGCGGCATGGATATCGGCACCGCCAAGCCGGATCGCGCCACGCTGGAAGCCTACCCGCATCAATTGATCGATATCCTCGACCCTGCCGACGCCTATTCAGCTGCGGATTTTCGCGCGGATGCGCTGGCCGCCATGGCGGATGCCACCGCCCGGGGTCGCATACCGTTGCTGGTTGGCGGCACGATGCTCTACTACAAGGCGTTGCTGGAGGGGTTGGCGGACATGCCCAGCGCGGATCCGGCCATACGGGCTGAGCTGGAAGCCCGTGCCGCGCGGGAGGGATGGGAGGTCTTGCATCAGGAGCTGGCAGCAGTCGATCCCGAGTCGGCGGCGCGCATCCATCCCAATGACCCCCAGCGCCTGACCCGGGCGCTGGAGGTGTACCTCTCTGGCGGTGTTTCCATGAGTGATCTGCGGCGTCGACAGGCGTCGCAAAATCACGACGCCGGCCCCGCTGGGGCGGGGCATTTGCCTTATACTGTCGCGCAGCTGGCGATTGCTCCTGCGGATCGCCAGGTTTTGCATGCACGAATTGCGCAACGATTTCGTCTGATGCTGGAACAGGGGTTCGTCCAAGAGGTCGAAAACCTGCGCGAAAGACGTGACTTGCACGCAGGATTGCCGTCTATAAGGGCTGTGGGTTACCGCCAGGTATGGGAATACCTCGAGGGCAACCTGACCCGGGCCGAAATGGAGGAGCGAGGCATCATTGCCACGCGCCAGTTGGCCAAACGACAGTTCACCTGGTTACGCAGTTGGGCCGATTTGCACTGGCTCGACAGCCTGGCTTGCGACAATCTGCCGCGCGCCTTGAAATACCTGGAGTCGGTCTCCATATTGGGCTAAGACCTCGCCAGTTACCGTCTATCCTTGGGGGTAGGGCGGCCAACTTTCTCGTCATTTGACAACTCATACGAATTAGATCCCTACAGGAGTGCGGCATATGTCAAAAGGGCATTCGCTACAAGACCCTTACCTGAATACCTTGCGTAAGGAACGCGTACCGGTTTCCATCTACCTGGTCAACGGCATCAAGCTGCAGGGCCAGATCGAATCCTTCGACCAGTTCGTGATCCTGCTGAAGAACACCGTCAGCCAGATGGTCTACAAACACGCCATTTCCACCGTTGTACCGAGCCGCCCCGTCCGCCTGCCCAGCGCCAGCGAACAAGAGCAGCCTGAGCCCGGTAACGCCTGATAGGAGTCTGCTTTGTTTTTCGAACGCCCAGGTGGTGGTGAACGTGCCGTCCTTGTTCATTTGGAAGGCCATGATCCTGAGGCGCGAGAAGACCCGCAGGAATTCCAGGAGCTGGCTCGATCGGCTGGTGCGGATACGGTGGCCTTCATCTCCGTTTCCCGTCACCAGCCGACCGCCAAATACCTGATCGGCAGCGGCAAGGTCGAGGAGCTTCACGATCTGGTCAAGGCTGAGCAGGCTGAACTCGTCATCTTCAATCACACCCTTACACCCAGCCAGGAGCGCAACCTCGAGCGCGCCTTCGAATGCCGGGTGCTGGACCGCACCGGTCTGATCCTCGATATCTTCGCCCAGCGCGCCAGGACCCATGAAGGCAAGCTGCAGGTGGAGCTCGCGCAGCTCGAACACATGAGCACCCGCCTGGTTCGCGGCTGGACCCACCTGGAGCGCCAGAAGGGCGGTATTGGCCTGCGTGGTCCCGGTGAAACCCAGCTGGAAACGGACCGTCGCCTCCTGCGCGTGCGCATCCGCCAGATCAAGCAGCGCCTCGAAAAGGTCCGCAGCCAGCGTGAGCAGGCCCGGCGTGGCCGCAAGCGAGCGGATATCCCTTCCGTGTCACTCGTGGGGTATACCAACGCGGGTAAATCCACGCTTTTCAATGCCCTGACCACGTCCGAGGTCTATGCGGCAGACCAACTGTTCGCCACGCTGGATCCCACGCTGCGCCGGCTCGAACTGGCCGATCTGGGGCCGATCGTGCTGGCAGATACCGTGGGTTTTATCCGCCATCTTCCGCACAAGCTCGTCGAGGCTTTCCGGGCTACCCTTGAGGAGTCCAGCAACTCCGACCTGCTGCTGCACGTTATCGATGCTCATGAGCCTGAGCGGATGGCGCAGATCGAACAAGTGCTGGCGGTACTGGGGGAGATCGGTGCCGATGGATTGCCGATGCTGGAGGTCTACAACAAGATCGACCTGCTGGAATCCATGGAGCCGCAGATCCAGCGAGACGAGAATGGCAAGCCCGAGCGTGTCTGGTTGTCTGCCCGCGAGGGCAAAGGGCTTGAGCTGCTTGAGCAAGCGATTGCCGAGTTGTTGGGGGAGGACCTCTTCGTAGGGACCCTGAAGCTACCGCAGCGTTTGGGGCGCCTGCGGGCGCAGTTCTTCGCACTGGGGGCCGTGCAGAGCGAGCAGCACGACGAGGCTGGCGATACATTGCTGGCAGTCAGGTTGCCGCGTGTCGAGCTGAACCGGCTTGTCAGTCGCGAAGGCTGGCAACCTCAGGCGTTCATCGAGCAACACACTTTGCAATAAGGCCGCGGAATGGCTTTTTGCCGCAGATAGCGGGCTTTCGGTAGCATTGGCGGACGTGCCTTGGGCGCGTCTTTGCTTTATCAGTATGGAGAGCGCTATGGCTTGGAACGAGCCGGGTGGCAACTCGAACAATCAGGATCCCTGGGGTGGCCGCCGTGGCGGTGACCGCAAGGGACCGCCGGATCTGGACGAAGCCTTCCGCAAGCTGCAGGACAGCCTTAATGGCCTGTTCGGGGGCGGCAAGAAACGAGGCGGCGATGAAAACCGTGGCGGTGGCTTCGGTTTGCTGGGTATCGCCCTGTTCATCCTTGTACTGGGCTGGCTCTACAGCGCGGTGTACGTGGTCGATGAACAGGAGCAGGCGGTGGTACTTCGCTTCGGCAAGTACTACGACACCGTTGGGCCTGGCCTGAACATCTATTTCCCGCCGATCGATCGCAAGTTCCAGGAGAACGTCACCCGCGAGCGCGCCTATAGCAAGCAGGGGCAGATGCTCACCGAGGACGAGAACATCGTCGAAGTGCCGCTCACTGTGCAGTACAAGATCAGTGACCTGCAGAAGTTCGTGCTGAACGTCGATCAGCCTGAAGTGAGCTTGCAGCACGCCACCGAGAGCGCCCTCCGTCATGTGGTGGGCTCGACCGAGATGGACCAGGTGCTGACCGAAGGCCGTGAGCTGATGGCCAGTGAGATCAAGGAGCGCCTGCAGCGCTTCCTCGACACCTATGGCACCGGCATCACCGTCACCCAGGTCAACGTCCAGAGTGCGGCTGCGCCCCGTGAGGTGCAGGAAGCATTCGATGACGTGATCCGTGCCCGTGAAGATGAACAGCGTGCCAAGAACCAGGCAGAGGCCTACGCCAATGGCGTGATCCCTGAAGCCCGTGGTCAGGCCCAGCGCATCATCGAAGAGGCCAACGGTTACCGTGAAGAGGTCATCTCCCGTGCCAAGGGTGAGGCTGATCGCTTCACCAAACTCGTGGCTGAATACCGCAAGGCGCCCGATGTCACGCGCCAGCGCCTTTACCTCGACACCATGCAGGAAGTCTTCAGCAACACCAGCAAGGTCCTGGTAACGGGTGATAAGGGGCAGAACAACCTGCTGTATCTGCCGCTGGATAAGATGATCGACAACCGCGGTGGTGCCAGTGCGGCGATGCCGGCCCCAGCCCCATCGAGCGGCGCGGCCAGCGACCTGGGTTCGCGTGTCACCACCGATCTGCAGCAGCGCGATCTGCGTTCTAGGGAGAGTCGCTGATGGGTAACAAGTCGCTGATCGCCCTGATCGGGGCTGTCGTGCTCGGGCTGGTAGCCTGGAGCAGCTTCTACATCGT
>Ga0247725_1001261_pt1 | contig 13368 bp, 20 predicted proteins | sample OKSTACKMCFT3sol_FD_183021 | JGI IMG/M metagenome (GOLD analysis project Ga0247725, IMG submission 183021) | Subsurface sediment microbial communities from gas well in Oklahoma, United States - OK STACK MC-FT3-sol | ecosystem: Environmental > Terrestrial > Deep subsurface > Rock core/Sediment... | reverse complement strand
AGCTTGAAGGCGTTGCATAATTTAACACTGTGTTTTTATACAGTATTAAATGTAACTGAAAAATATTGGAAAGGAAAGTGAATTACTTCGGAACAGCTAGGCTGTTCGCGCTATCCTTCCCCGCCCGATTGGCGAGGCTTGTCGCGGGGTTTGGTCAGACCAGCCTATAAATAAAAAAATGGCCGTATTACGGCCATTTTCAGGGGAGAACTTGATTCAGGAAGATCAGTGACGATCAAAGATAACCTCGGTGATCTTGAGACCATTCACTTCAGCGGCGCGGTTCATGGCACGTTCTACCCCACCGCAGACGCTCGCAAACAGCGTAGGTGTTTTCGCCACCCCCGTGACGGTGACTTCATAGTCTTCGCTATCGAACTGGCGAACCTTGATCAGAGAGCCGAGGTCTGTTTTGGCGATGGCGATTGATTGTGACATGGAAAATCTCTCTTGATTTGTGTGTCTTATAGTACAAATATACAGATACCAGACATAAAAAGCAATATGTGAAAACACACTTGTGCGCTTTTTATATCGCGGGTCTCTCTCAGTCCAGTGCTGCGTCAAACACCCCTCTCGTCAGCCTGTCGATCACCTCTTGCGATATCCCCAACGACTCCGGTGTGTTTGCCAAGATCATCTTGAGGGCCGGGATATCATCTCGAAGATGGGTCACTGTAACCGTCCTGACTGCCTTGTTCTTCCTGTAGTTGGCTTGGATCTCCGCTCGGGATTGCGCTTTCCCGGTAGGAGGACGACCACGCCGACGTCTTTCCTCTTGAGCCGGGGTCTTATTGTTGGCTGTCTCGGCTGGCGGGAGAGTCTGCTCTTGTTTCATGGAATGCTCACTTGGCAGGTTTGTGATCTCAAATGGATGGATTATTGGTAACTGTTACCGATATTGTAAGAACGGTCGATGGATTCAAACACATTTCAAATTCAACGCATCAGATAAGTCAAACGATAGCTAGCAAGGTGATGAAAATAAAAGATTTTTAGTTCAGTATCATTGCTAAATAAGTCAAAAGTGACCATGAAAAGAAGTCAATTATCGTCTCCTGACGTCAGGCGAATAACTGGCCGCAATGAGCGGCCAGTGGGATTAGACGTTTCTTGCTGATTGCAGTTTCAGGTACACCTCGCCCCGCTTGATCGGCTTGAGGGACAGGATCCGATATCTGATGCATCCGCAGCAATCATGCTTGCACGAGCAGCGCTCGCCAACAGAATACTGATTTGCCAGTTCGGCATAGATGTCATCCAAAGACGCCGATTTGCGCACCTTGAGCACAATCGCCTCAACGTCATAACTACCGTCAGTAGACTGGTAGATAAAACGGGACTTGAGGGGTCTGATGACATGGGGAAGCTTGTGCATCGCCGGGTTCCTTCTTTGATGATGGCATGTGGAAATAGTCTCACATCTCGCCCGAAAAAGCAATATGTGAATAATTAATTAGCATGGTATTAAATAAGTGATGGTTGCACCGAAAAAGCTCTTAAAAAACAAGTTTCACATATTGCTTTATAAGGATGCCTAAGCGATAATGCTCTCATCGGATGGGGAAGCAACCCCGCCACTACTCAAAAGGGAAAACCATGTCCAAGATCGCCTTCCAAGCATATGCTTCCAACAAGTACCGCCATGTAACCGCTGACACCCCCCGCGCTGCGGCGGAGAACTTCTTCAGCGAGAACCCGCGAGCCAAAAAGTGCGACATCGTAGAAGGCACTCATGATGGGGCGTTCTTCACTCAAGCGTTCCGTCTGAATGGCGAAGGTCGCCCTGCCCGCTCTTTCAGGGACGTCACCAAGGCCAAGATCGCCGAACTCCCGGCAGCCTGACCATGACGACCGTCCAGCCATAGCAGCCTATGGCTGGATTGGCAAAAGTCATGACTATTTGTGAAATAAGCAAAAATCAACGGGTATAATATAAGCAGGTTGGGACATCCCGGCCTGCTTCCGTTTTCATTTGTGTGATGCAAATTTTAAAAATGGGCATGTTGCTAACCATGAATCCAGTTCTCATATGAGGTATTCAATCAAGAGCGGAAGAAAAATAAAGCATTGTTTTTTTCCAGATATTAATATAGTCAAATAAATCTTGTTTCACATATTGCATTTTGATTTCAATAAAGAGATAATCCCTATATCCGATGGGGAGTCGCCTCATTGCTAAAATATTCTGAGGGAAACATCATGTTGACAGGCGAATTGAGCATGAGGCAGGCACTGGAAGAGGCCGAGAAACAAGGCGCGACGCACTATCAGCGCTGGGAAACGCGAACCCCCGGCGTCTTTGGTGGTAACTGGGAACTGTCCAGCCTGCGCTTCTACAACCTCAATCAAGAGTGTTCAGTGGCGGGTTGCAAGATGGAGGTCGCCGTCTGGCTCGTTGAAACAGGGACGCTCCAGATAGCCAGCAGGCCATCCGGCTTGCTCGGGCCAAAAAACATGGATCGCTCAGATCCTAATGCCATGGCGATCTCGGGAATGCTGGAGATCGGTGGCAATTACACCCCTAGATAGAGTGGCGCCTATCTCAGTCGGGGCACAATCATAGCCCCCTATGGCGAGTTGCCAGAAGACTTTTAAAAAAATGGCCTCCATCTTGGAGGCCATTTTCTTCGCTACTGTCACCACCCCTGCTGATGGATGTGGATCTTCGACTGCTCGATGGTCACGTTCTTCAAGGAGTAACGGCTCCGCTCTCGAAAATCCGTCCCTTCAACATCATCGCGACTCGTAGAGAGAACCCGGCCATCTTCATAGACGACGAAACGGCTTGTGCTGATGGGATACTTTCCTTGCGGCTGATTTCCGTCAAAGTGAGCGATCTCAATGCAGGTTACGCCATCTGTATCAATGACCAGCTTGCTATTGGGTTTGTCCAGCATGTGGCGGATGAAGACATCAACGTCGGTCATTCGGAAAATGCCCTTCTTGTCCCGTGGATGGAGGAAACGTCGCGCCATAGTTTCATAGTGGCGCGACAATACTCGTTTTGCACTCTACAGGGGCCAGCTCCATATCGATAGTGGAGCTGGCAGCCAGATGTATCAGCAGTGTTCCTGCTCGTACATCTCCTGCTCATCCCAGAGTTTTTTGGCATGTTCAGGCCAGTGCTCACCATAGGCGCCGTACTGCTCATAGTAGCGATCAAGAGTCGCCAGTCGAGCTGCATTCGCCTGTTGGGCATCTTCGCCGGGGCCAACCAACTTCTTCAGGTCTTCCAAACTGGAAGCATTGCGGATAGCCCTGATCAACTGTTCAACGGTAAATTCCATGTGACTCCCCTTGGTGACAATATTGAGCCACACTGGCTCTACTAAGTTGACACTTTAGCATCAGATTGACTGTAAAAGCAATATGTGAATTTATCTCATGAGGACGATTATTTGTTGCACAAGAACGGCGCCGTGGCTACAATGTTCACATGCAACACAATAATGTTTCAGGAGGAATAATGGCCGTTGGAGCTGCATACAAACCGAAAGCTATTGCCAACCGACCCGCTGGTCTGCTGGCGCTTCTGGCTCTGCCTCGTCAGCCGATGGAGGCTCACGTCAAGATCATGTCTGGTTTCCCCAGCGAAATCGTGGCGAAGATCGCTCTTGAAACAGCACTGGATGAGGCAACTATCTGCAAGACCGTAGGCATCAGCCGCACCACACTGCATCGCCGCAGCAAAGATGCCGCGCAGTCTTTCTCCCCTGAGCAAAGTGGGAAACTGTACCTGTTTGCGCGGGTGATGGATGCAGCCATGCGCCTATTCGGCCAAGATAAGGCCGCTGCCATGTCATGGCTGAATAGCCCGGCGCGGGCTTTGGGCGGCGAACGCCCTATCGACATGCTGACCTCCCCTACTGGGGTTGAAGCAGTCGAGGATCTGATTGGTCAGATTGAGCACGGGATCGTTTCCTGATGGCGTCGGTTGAGTTGTTTCGCCTGCTTAAGTCGGATTTCGCGGCCACCCCATTTGATGGAGAAGGCGCCCGCCTGCACGGTGGGCGCTGGAATACCAAAGGAAAGCCCTGTGTCTATCTTGGCGGCAGTAGAGCAATCTGCGTTGTAGAGACGCTAGTCCACCTTCAGGTCGTCCAAAAACTGCCCCTGTTCAGCATGTTTCAGATTACTGTGCCGGAAAGCGAGATTTTGAGACTTGATGAGCCATATTGGCCGGACGACTGGACAAACGATCCTGCACCATTATCAACCAAGCAAATAGGTGACGATTGGCTGGCCTCTGAAGACAGCTTGGTACTGTATGTCCCTAGCTCGGTGGTTATCGGAGAATGGAATGCGCTTCTCAACCCAAGCCACCCGTCAGCAAAGGATGTGATCGCAACCGCAAGGGGCGTTGATTTTAGTCTTGACCCACGCCTAGTTAAATAGATTGCTTCGACAGCTTGTTAAATATTAAAAATCACTAAACTGTAGATATTAAAAAGGGCCGCAATCATGCGGCCCTTTTTAATTAGTGACTCATTTCTCCCAAGACGAGATCATCTTGGTCAAACAAATATTCAAGATAGTCGTCGTAAATCGCGTAATCGATATCATTAAAGCGACGTTCTGCTTCCCCCATCTCCAGTTCGGCTTCCCAATCATCTTCCCAGCCATAGCGGAAATCCGATTCGGGATCATCATCATAGGCTGAGAATTCAAGGTAGGGATCATACCCTGTCAGGCCGAGGTGAGCCGGGCCAATGAGAGAAAGCTGTTCGCGAAGATAAGCAGCCTGACGCTTTAGCTGATGATTTTTCTTGTGAAACTTCTTGCCCATGTTGGCGCTGACTTGGTGCATATCGCCCCTCTCTTTGACGTCTGGTGAAGGTATGTGTTTTTTGTTTAAAAGTGGACTCTATATGTTTTTATCCTAATCACACAAGATATTAAAAGCAATATGTGAATAGACTATCTATGATAAATACTATTATAAATTAAGACCATGTTTTAAGAGGTATCAATGTCATTTATTGGTCAGTATATAAACAAGTGTGATGGTATACTTTTTAACCAATAGTTGCCTTTGTAGCTTATTTTTGATACATTTTGAGTATTGTGGAATGCAGGGAATACTAGCGTGAGCACTTTATATCAATGGGTTATTGAAACCATGGAGAAGAACGGCAGCGAATGGGTAGGTATCCGCCGTGAACCATTCAACAGCGCAAAAGTAGCCCTGAGCGCACTTCACTCTGTTGTTAAAGACCATCATTTTAAATATCGGCTAGTGCTCTTCCGCCATGACGTAAATAGCCTTGGGTTGATCGTGAGGGAATCTTACGCCGCAGCTTATGAGTACACCCTCCCCTCTGAGTTTGTGGATGCTCAAGGATTTGTGAGTGACCTTGTGCCATCCAAGTATAAGAAGGAGCTGGAGGCGGCTTATTCAGAGCTGTACCCTCTCACTTATGGCGTCTTGACGGCTCATGAGCTAAAGTGGAGATGGCCTAGTGTCAAACGTGTTTTGGAAGTGATCTTTATCTATCACCTGCTGATAGTTATTCTCACCAGTGAACTACCAAGCATGGCGCAATTTATTTTTAATACTGCCTTGGCAACTCTAGCCACATTGATAATTTGTCCGGGTATTTCTTTCTGTTATGGCTGGCTGAAGTCTAAGTGTTCAGGATAGGGAATGATCGCGCCACCGCCATGGGCACTTTTTAAAAAACGCTCTACCACTGCCCTCCCCAAAAACCACCATAGTGTGGTTTTTGTCTGCTTGTTTTAATTAATTCACTCAAATGAGCCTGATTACAAAATAGACTGCACAATTTGTGTTCAGTTGGCGTATTCTGGTTTCAGGGATCGGAGCATGTTGATGGGAGTGTCCAAAGATGAACGGCGTTCGCAGTGGGGAAGATGGGAAGCGGTACGGCGACAGGATGACAATAACACCCGAGGAACGAGAGTTGTTCAGACTGAGAGATGACATGCTCATGTTTGACGTCAAAAAGCTGCTCGTCTCTGCCACTCACTATTTTATTAAAAAGTACGTGACTGAGCATCTGGAAGAGTCCGGTTACGCCCATCTCTATAACCTGACAATGCGCGTCGATTTCATTGAGAATGGGGTCATCGCCCAAAAGACGCTACAGCGCAAAGGGATCCGCTCCAACGCAACAGTGGTTGAGGTTGATGGGGTAGATATCGTCGAGCGCATCAACTATGCGGCTGACCTGATATACACCGATCACCGCAGCGGTATCATGAGCGAGCTAGGCCCCTGCAATATCGCAATCCATGAGGTTGCCCATTATCTTGATCGAATCATGCACGAGATTGAGGGTGTCGATTACCACTGTGGTGGCGATGGTCATGGGAGCCATGGAGTGAGCTGGGCCAAGATCGTGCGGATGTTGGGCGGGAGCGATGAAACCACCCTGCTTGTTGCAAAGCGCGATCAAGTTTCAGAGCTGTTTTACCTCTATCGCTGCGTTACAGGGTGCCCCATAGAGCGTCACGTCTTACGCCGACGCGAACATGCAGAGATCATTAACGGAAGCAAGGTTAAGCGCTGCAAGAGCTGCCAATCTCGATTGAAGTACATGGGGACTGAGCTGGTGGAGCGGGATGGTGCATACGTCCCGCACAAGCCAGTAGAAGAGCCCGGCATTCTCCCCAAAGAAATCATCTTGGACATGTGAAGAGCAGCAAGGAAGATGGCTGGGCATTTTAAAAGATATCCCATTGATATCTGCTTGGTACCAATGGGATATCTTTTTGATATCGGAATTATGGCAAGATCTCATTGACATGTCGGTGGGTTATCAGCTTGCACTCCATAGAAGAGGGGGGGGCTATTGCCCCCCCCTCTTCGTGATCTGCTTATTTTTTATCAGCAGCTTTGGCAGCTTTGGCAGCTTTGGCAGCCGCCTTGGCTTCATCAGCTTTACGCTTGTTTTCTGCCGCAACGAGGCGAGCTTCAGCGGCGCGGAGCTGTTCTGCCTCGATTTCAGCGTGGATCTCCACCCCCTTTCGAGTCAGATTTTTCACATCGAAGGAGTAAACGATACGTGCGCGGCCAGTGGTGCCAGCCGGACGCTCTTTCCCCACTTTAACCAGTCCACCGAGTTCCTTGACGATGGCATTCAGATCGGCAGGGATATTTTCCGCAGCCACCAGATCTTTTTTCACCTGATTGAGGAAAGGCAGTTTGAGGCGATTTTTAAGCATATCGATAGTGATCGAGTTCTGCTCTTCGGGGGTCATGTTCAGCATGGTGCGCAACACGGCCACGCTACGAGTATGACGAGCCTTCTTGTCATACTTGCGACGGGGCTTGGTAGCAACACGCTTTTTCCGTTGCACCTCGGCAACGGAGGAAACTTCGGGATTGTGAGTCAGCAACAAAACGGTCATGGCGATTTCCCTTGTGAGATAAGTAGGAGGGGCCTTTCCCCATCCGATGTACCTATCCTAATTCATCTATTTTAAGAATGCAATACGTGAAATGATTTTATGGGAAATAATATTAATAAGTCATGCCCCATAAGGAAGAAAGCCCGCTAGATGCAGGCTCTCTATCAAACGCTGCTGATGGGTCAAAGTCCGTTATCAGTCCAGCGCTCAAGGTAGTACCCCGGAAGCTCGATGTTTTCCGCAGCCGCCACAGAAACAACCTTGTCGAGCAGCATTTTAGCGACCTCTGAGCGCGTCATCGACTCACCTTCGTAATTTGGTATATCGAAGGTATATGTTTTCGCCTTAGCGTTGAATTTAATAACCGGGGTGTCAATGAGGGAAGGTGCGAATAAGTCACCAGACATAAAAATGCGCCCTTGTAAGCATTTGAATTTAATGAACTAAATTTTTCTGTTTCGTTGTGGAGGGTGCTTATTCGCACCCTCCCTAGAGCGGATACTCTCGAACACTTCTCGCTTACGCTGCTCCGCAGCCAGCCTATCCTTTTCCAAAAGCCGTTGTTGTTCCAGCCTCTCTTTTTCTTTCTCAGCCAGAACCTCTGCTTCCGACATCCCAACAAGAAAATCGGGTCTCATCCAGAGAATAACCTTAGTCCCGACCGGGGGGAGTTCACCGGAGTGAAGATCTAGTACCTCCCGATCTGCACGTACCGCTCCATCAGCCAAAACCACTCCACTTAACTGAGGTGTGTTGAGCCAGAACGGTGAAATTAGGCGTGGATAATTCAGCTTAAACATACTGTCACTTTTTCAACTCAGCTTGGGAAGCGATGAATAAGGCCGCTCACAGAACCACCCCATTGAACGACGTTATTCACTTCAAATTCGAGACGAGATGCTGCGCAAACACACCCCACTCGGATTTCAGCGTAACTTGCCGCAGGGAAACGTTCCTTCAGCTTGAGCAGTGATAGAAGGGCTGGGCCTGATTGCTTGGAGAACGCCTCCGTCATATCGTGCTCATTGAGCCATTTACCGTCCTTGTCATAGGCGGCCAGCATTAATCCAGAGGTGCGAGCAACACGTAGCCCTGTGTCTTCACGAGCTGTTTTTATGGCGAGTTTGCACAAGGCATCCAGAAGAGCCATTTTTCTCTCCCAGCTTATCGGCAGTTCAAAATCCGTGATGGTGATGTGTTGACTCATATCTCGCTCCAGCGAAGGGAATTTCGATAATGAGATTCTAATCCATTACGACACAAAAAGCAATATGTGAAACAATTAATCGTGCGGTTCAATGCGCGAGAGATATTCAGGTAGATTGGCCCATCCACCCTCCCTCTCTTGTCTGTCACCATCAAAAGTTCGCCTCTATTAAGCTGATGAGTCACTGGAGTCACTGCAACAATGAGCGAGGGAGTGGTCTAGCGGCAGAAAAGGGAATACGGAGCATCCATTGGGGGGCGGAAAAAGAAAAAAGGGCAGATGTTTAATATCTGCCCTTGGTGAGGTTTACACGCTACCGACGTTTCAACTATTACTGGCCTTCTGCGCCGCCCGGAGCCGGTACGATCTCGAAATCTTTCAGCTCCAGACCTTGAGCGATTTGATCGGCAATTGCCTTCGGCATACGACCCTGACCAGTCCAAGTCTTTTGGACACCATCTTCATCGTATTGGTATTTGGCCGGACGCGGTGCGCGTTTTGCGCGGGGCTGACGCTCTTCGGTGGTTACAACTTCACCTACCAGTTCACGGGGGTCAATGCCCGCAGCTTTCAGTTGCTCGGTGAATTCAGCCAGCTTGCGCTGATGCTCTTCGCGCTCAGCGATTTCTTTTTCCGCTGTTTCTGCACGTTCGTTGAAAACCAGATCGAACTTTTCTTTGGCCTCTTGCAGTTGCTCGAAAGGCAGTTCACGGATAGCGGCTCGCAGGCTGCGAATGTTGGTAAGAACTTTCAGGAATTCGTTCATGGTGTTACTCACTTAATATTTATGGTTTGTCAGTAGCTTTTGAAGTTTGCGATTATCGTTTTGCGTTTTGCGACTCACGTTTTGCGTTTTGCGTTTTGCGTTTTGCGTTTTGCGACTCACGCTAAATCAGAAATCATGAGTTATCTTAAGTCGTTCAACTGGGGTTGACAATAATACTCTCGATATTTGTTGTCAATAATTCTTTAGCTGAAACTTGCTTTGATGGGCAGATAGTAAAGTGTGTTCCGGTGTTATGCAACACTTAACAAGTTGCCGTTCAGGTTATTGACAGAATGAGTTGATGAAATGATCTGAATGAAGGCAGTATCTTTGGCAGAGAAATAGTCAGAGGATAGTCACGATAAGTGTGAAGAGAGCGGAGAGACTGTCAATCTAGCTCGGATTTCTACTGTGGCATTTCGGATCCCATTTACCCCCCTCCCCCTTAGAGAAATTTGCCCACTCTGAGGTTTGTTAAAAGCCTATCCTGTCTTTATCTTGAGTTGATAATGATGGCGAACACACATCAGAACCCTTTCTCATCAATGGGTTGCGTAAAATGAACCATGGATTCTTACACGCTCCCAACAATGCGAAATGTGATGATCGGGGTGCAATTAAGTTCCCGTGATTCAATACAAACCCAACAGAACGGAACATTGATTGATTAAATTAACACCCCCCAATATGGGGGGGATGGTATTACCAGATAAGAATTACAGAAGAGTCATGGTTGCCATCTGAACATCTTAAAATCCTGACAACACCCTCCCACCATCCGTCAAACTTTGACGGATGCTTGGGTCATTTTTATCCGGTGACAGGCAAAGAGTGGCGAGCATAGATCTCGTTTTTGAGTGTATTTCATTTCCAGCGCATTCTGGTCGAACCTGCCACTCCCCCCCCACTATGTGCATGGCCTGACAGGTGGGACAAAAGAAAAGGGCGCGGTTTTAAGCCCCGCGCCCGTTTCATGGCAATAAGAGAGAGCGAAATTCACTCGCTTTTGTCGTCGCCCCAATTTGCAGCATACTCGTCCTTCACCTTACGAAGCATGTCTATTCGAATAAGGTCTTCCCCTTCGAACTGATAGTACCCCTCGGAAATAGTCACCACTTTGCTAAGGGTGAGTCTCTTCAGCAACGAACCGGGGCTTCTTTGATGTTTGTTGCAAACGTCAATCAGCGACATCCCTGCTCGAATGTCCTCAATGATCTCGGCAATCTCTTCCGCTGAATAGGGCATGAGTTGAACAAGACGCTCAGCTCGCTGAACGGCTGTTTCCTTCAACTTCTCGGCAATTGCTGCGATCTCAGCTTCAGACGCATTCGGAGTCACCTTACGAGCAAGAGACGCCCAGAATGCAACATCGCTGGATGTGACCAGCTTACAAACACCGCTCATTGCAGTATTAAAGAGCCCGACTTTGCTCAGTCCCATGAAAAACCTCTTCTTAAAACCGTTTATGCAAATAGGGATGAAATAATCAGCTAAATTGTGATATTTACAGCCTCTATTTGTTAAAAAATGAATATCGATGCAGCTAAATGAGATCAGTCTTGATAGGGGCTGTCATCACTGCCGTCGTTAGAGTTCTTCAGTGCCGCAATCGCGGCCCTTGCGATAGGCAGGTAATCTTCCCAGCGCTTTTTGTTGCCGCAGGCATCACCAATATGCTCAGGATCTTCTTCACAACCTAAGCAAATAGCGCGGGCAACCGACTCAAGCTTTTTCGAAGTGAGGGAGTCAGCAACTCGCGCCCCTCCAATCTGGAAGGCCCACCACGCAAACTGCACGTCAGGTTGCTTGTAATCCCCGTCCACCCCACGAGCAAAGAGGTTATCTGCATCACTCACAGACCCGTATAGTGACCGCCTGACGGCAGCCTCAAAAACGCCTCTATCCATATCATGAAGCCTCGTAGCTCGACGTGAATTTTCTAAAAATAAGCAGTAATCCAGAGGCCACCACAACCCCAAAAACGGTTACTGCGCTAACACCAACACTTGCAAACATCATCGCATTCAAAGCTATTACACTCACACCAGTCTTGCTCCGGTATTATTTTTGCTCAAATCTTCCAGAGCAATATTGATGATCATCTCTTCGCTACATCCCCAAATGACACAGTTTTACAAGGGCGTAGCACAATTCAATCCTGTCGTGCTTGCGGGCTCTCAATCTGGAAAGCCCACTGCACTTTAATATTACCATCTTACTACGCGCCAAGAGAAAATGCAATATGTGAAATTAGCGTGATGAGCTGTTTTTTCTAGATCCTCTATGTCTGATGAAGTGCCTAAAAGCAATATGTGAATGTTTTATGGTTTTAAAAAAGGGGCTATCACTTAGCCCCTTCTACTTCCCGTTGCTGGAACGACGACTTTATTTGCCAAAGGAACTCATCGATTACCGCTGGGGTTCTCAAGGCCCATCTCGATACAGGCTCCGAGTATCGTTGCATAAGTCCGATTGAGCTTTTTCGCCATCTCAGCTTTGGACATCCGCTCGTAATGGGTCTTGATGTATTTCTTCTCACTTTCGGAGAGCGGATCTTTCACCGCACTCTTGCGAGTTACCCCAAGCTCAGCAGCAATGATCCGAACCATGCGCTCGGGCATGTTCAAATGTTCTCCAATTTCAGAAGCCTTTACCAGACCGTAGTTAGCTTTAATGTACTCGTTAACTTCGGGCGAGGCATTGCGTTGGCTCTTCGACAGGCCGAAAGCCTTCAGGACAGCGCTGACCTTGCCTGTCGGGATCTGCAAAAACTCCGAAATGTCTTTGATCCGCTTCTCGGGGTAGTTTTCTTTGATGTACTGAACCTCTTGCGTGGTGAGCTGAGTAGCTTCAGCCACCTTCGCCAGCAGCATTGTCAGATCTTCACCTGATGGCTGTACACCTTCTTCGTGGATTACTTCCTGAGTCGTTTCACTCATCTCGAACCGCCTTATCAAATCTAATCAATGAGCTACAAAAAAGACCAGCTATGAATGCTGTGGGCGTAGCTACTTTGCTATAAGTCTAAACAAGAGATTTGAAAAAGCAATATGTGGATGGGTTCTAGGGGCTAACAATCTCTCAACGGGGGTAACGCGGGGGTTGATTGGAGCCAAACATTAATGACTGTTTTTGGGTGAGAAGGCTCGGGGGGTGGTGGGGGTATGGTCAAGCCTCCTTCGCTTAAGTTCATGATTGATATGGACATTGCCAATGAGATACCCATTGGATATCAGCCTGATACCAAGGAGATATCCAGAAGATACCATCCCAGTGATGGCATGGTGCTCTCTTCGTGGTTGCGCCGGGTTAAGCTTTAAATTAATTAAAGTGGCAGATCCACTACGCAATCACCAAGGTGGCGTTGGCACATTGAGCTAGGATATCAAATTGATATCAGTTTGATATCTGTATGATATCAAACTGATATCTGTAGATTGTCATTGATGCGCCCTGCCTTTTCTTGATCGAGGCCATTGAAGCGGATATCAGAAAGATATCAGGTAGGCATCTCTGGGTCATGCAGGCCCAGATATCTGCCGGATACCTGTCGGGTATCATCTCCATGGGTTCCCCTCCCCCTTGCTCAGAGCTGGTCAGTGGATTCGGAACTTGCCGGAACTTGCCGGAACTCAGTACAGGGCAGCCGGATATCAGCAAGATATCCGAGGGATATCTCAGGGTCATGCAGGCCCAGATATCTGCCGGATACCTGCCGGGTATCATCGCCATGAGTTCCCCTCCCCTTGCTCGGAGCTGGTCAGTGGATTCGGAGCTTGCCGGAACTCAGAACAGGGCAGCCGGATATCAGAAAGATATCCAAGGGATATCTCAGGGTAATGCAGGCTCAGATATCTGCCGGATACCTGCCGGGAGATCACCACAGAGCCCCGGATATCTCCCGGTCATGCAGGCCCAGATACCTGCCGGATACCTGCCGGGTATCTTCGCCATGGGCTCTCATTGCCCAGAGACGGTCAGGTGGATTCGGAACTTGCCGGAACTCAGTACAGGGCACCCG
>Ga0247725_1001259_pt1 | contig 13396 bp, 12 predicted proteins | sample OKSTACKMCFT3sol_FD_183021 | JGI IMG/M metagenome (GOLD analysis project Ga0247725, IMG submission 183021) | Subsurface sediment microbial communities from gas well in Oklahoma, United States - OK STACK MC-FT3-sol | ecosystem: Environmental > Terrestrial > Deep subsurface > Rock core/Sediment... | reverse complement strand
CAACGATACGGATAGCGATGGCGATAGTTTGAGCGTCACGCAAGTGATTAGTGAGTTTGGCACTGTCACCGTGCTGGCCAATCAGCAGCTCAGCTACACACCGGCGGCAGACTTTATCGGCACCGATGTGTTGGTGTATAGCATTACCGATGGCAAAGGTGGTACGGCAAGTACTGAGCTGACGATCGTGGTGAATGGTAACACTGCACCTGTGACTGTCGATGACAGCGCCGCTACCGATGACCGTACCAGCTTGCTTGTCGATGTGCTGAGTAATGACACCGATGTGGATGGTAATACGTTGACCCTGTTAAGTGCGACGGCTCAACAGGGCACTGTGGCTATCGAAGCCAATAAACTGCGCTATATCCCTAAAACAGGATTCGATGGTGTGGATACCGTGACCTATAGGATTAGCGATGGCCAAGGTGGTGAAGCGACGGGGCAAGTGCTTATCACAGTGAAAGCCTATCAAGAGGTGATTATCGATAATAAGTCAGGAGGAGGCAGTATGACCTTATGGGCGTTGGCATTTATCTTGGCATGCGCGATATTGCGTCGCCGAGAATTACAGCGATTGGCCTTAGGCTGCCTGTTATTGCTCAGTGTGATGCAACAGGCACAGGCAACAGACTGGTATGTTGAGGGTTTTATCGGCCAAGCGCAGGCCGATAAAACCCTGCCTGAGTTAAACGCCCAAGTCGGAGAGGGACAACTCCTCAACGTCGATGACTCGGATACCGCATTTGGGGTGAGCCTAGGTTATCAATGGACACCGATTGTAGCGTTGGAACTGGGCTATGCCGATTTTGGTGAAGGAACAGCGAGGATTAAGGGCGCGACGTTAACGCCGGAACAATACCATGAGTTGGTGAAAACCGTCACCCCAGTGCTTGCCGATGGGGTTATGCTTGGCCTGAGGCTTACCTTGCTTGAACATGAGGGTTGGCGCTTTGAAGTACCCGTTGGCTTGTTCCATTGGCAAGCGGATATTAGTAGTACCATGGGCAATACCACGATAACGACTGATTTAGATGGCACAGATTGGTATGCGGGAGTGCGTTTTAGTTACCAATTTAGTGATGCTTGGTCTGTGGGTTTAGGTTATCAATACCTAGCTATCGAGCCGAATGACCTATTGAGTTATCAACTCAATCTGCGTTATCAGTTTTAGATGATATTGACATCAAAAGGGGCTTAGCCCCTTTTTTGTGGGTGAATTTTCGCGATAAAAAGCGGGATAGTTTTAGCCGCTTCTCCTTTGTTATTGCTTAGTGCGTGACTTAAATCCCATTACTTGGGTCGTGTTCTTTGGAATAGCCGCACTAAATTCAGGTTGTAGATTAAAGACAGGATAGTAAGATTGTCACTTATCCTAGTTAGTTTGTTGCTATTTTTATCCAGGGGCAGTTATGTCACAGCGGCACCACAAGCCGGAAATCTTGCATACTGAAGTTGTCGCTAAGAGCCGTTTGTTTCAAATTGAACAAGTCCATCTTAAATTCTCTAACGGTGTCGAGCGCCAGTATGAGCGGATGAAGGGCGGAAGCCGTGGCGCTGTGATGGTTGTACCCATTCATCAAGGTAACATGCTGTTAGCCCGTGAATATGCCGCTGGTACTGACAATTACGAGCTAGGTTTTCCTAAGGGATTAATAGACCCTGGTGAGCAAGCTATCGAAGCGGCCAATCGAGAATTGCAGGAAGAAATCGGTTTTGGGGCCCGTAAGCTGACCCTGTTGAAAGAACTTAGCCTTGCGCCGGGTTATTTCTCTAGCAAGATGCAAATTTTCATAGCAGAAGATTTATATGAAAGCCGCCTCGAAGGCGATGAGCCTGAACCCATAGATGTGGTGCCTTGGGCGTTGGCCGAGTGGGAAGCGTTACTCGAAAATAGCGATTTTTCAGAATCCCGTAGTGTAAGCGCATTGTTTTTAGCGCAGAAACATCTACAACTTAAATAATCTTTTTTGTTATAGCATTCAGCAATTGAGTGCTTGTGGATCATTCGCGATGTTAGCGATTGGAGTAGTTATGAAGCCAGAAGAGTTAATCGACGAGGTGATTGCGATAGCAACGGATGCGGGTCGCACTATTCGTGAGATTTACCTCAAGGGTAATTTTGAGCGAGAGACTAAGTCTGATAATACCCCTGTCACCTCGGCGGACTTAGCGGCGAATAAGCTGATATGTGAACGTTTGGCCGCATTGACGCCCGATATTCCTATCCTGTCTGAAGAGGCTGCCGATATTCCCCTGAGTGAGCGTGAAGGCTGGAAACGTTATTGGTTAGTCGACCCTCTCGATGGCACGGGAGAGTTTATTGCCGGTAGTGGTGATTTTTCGGTGATCATTGCGTTGGTGGAGCACAATCGTCCAGTAATGGGTGTGGTCTATGTGCCGATGACGCAGGTGTGTTACTACGCCATCGCGGGATTAGGTGCCTATAAACGCACCGATAAGCAGGAAGTGCGCATCAGTAGTCGGCAAATTCAGCACCGTGAGCAAGTTTCCCTTAGGTTAGCGGTGAGTCGTCGTCAGGATCCTCAATCCGTGTTGACCCTCTTCAATCATCCTAAGCATTGTGAGCTTGTGGTCATGGGCGGTGCGGCCTTGAAGAGTTGTCTGGTCGCCGAAGGACGCGCCGATTGTTATGTGCGAGTAGGGCCGACAGGTGAATGGGATACCGGCGCCGCGCAGATCATTATTGAGGAAGCGGGTGGTCAGCTCATGGATACCGAGCTGCAACCTTTGACTTATAACGAGCGTGAGACGCTTGAGAATCCTAACTTTATTGTTGTTGGTGCGCCAAATTTAGAGTGGGATAAAATTTTAATTGGTGAATAGGTTTACATGCAGTCGATTCGTCCAGTATTAAAGTCAGAGTTAGCCGACGTTTTTCAACTTGAACAGGTTATCTTTGGCGATCATTGTTATCCCGATTTTTTCTTCCGCCAAGGGTTTGATTGTTGGCCTGAGTATTTTCTTGTTGCCATAGATGATGGCGGTAAGCTGTTAGGTTATGTGCTCTGCGCTCAAAGTGGCGACCCTACCTGTATGTGGATCCTGTCCGTGGCGGTGAGTGAGCAAGCCCGCGGACGAGGCATTGGTAAACAATTAATACAACAATGTTTAAGCCAAATACCACCTCTGGTTAAGCGGGTGGATTTAACTGTCGATCCCCATAATCCTGCCCATGGTTTATATCAGCGTTTAGGGTTTGTCGATACTGCCTTCGAAGCGGACTATTTTGGCGCTGGGGCCGACAGAGTCGTGATGAGTTATCACTGCCGCTAGGTAAAAGTTCAATCTCGAAATGGTGCCCTCAATTGAGGGCGTCATTTTTTATGCGTTAAAAGTTAAATTCCCTCCAAGGTTCGCATCGAGCGATTGCCCAGAGTTAGACTTTCTTCCCTCATTTTTATGCCTTTTACTTCATGCTGTACGCAAAATAAACTTATTTTGAACGTTGTTTTTTATTTTTTAGGCTGTTAATCTCACACCATTCAACAGGGAGTGAGACCTATGGCGAGACGCAAAGAACATAGTCATGATGAGATTCGTGCTATGGCAATAGAAGCAGCAATGGCACTGCTGCAACAGCAAGGGACACAAGAACTGAGTTTACGCAAGATTGCAAGCCAGATTGGCTATGTGCCGAGTACCTTAATCAATATCTTTGGTAGCTATAACTACCTTTTGTTAGCCGTTTCTGAGGCAACGCTGCAGGCGCTGATGCATGAGCTCTCCGAGGTAAATGCAGATAATAGTCGCAATCAGATCATCAGTATGGCGCAAAAATACGCTGAGTTTGCCCATGCGCAGCGCCAATGTTTTAAGTTGGTATTTGAACTGCAGCTACTCGACTCCGAACCTTTGCCCGAATCCCAAGGCCAACTTATTGCGGGTTTATTCAGTTTAATTGAGCGTGAGTTAGCCCTATTGTTCCCCAATAAGACTGCTGAGCAGCAACTTCAAATGAGCCGAGTGCTTTGGGGCGGCATCCACGGACTCACCGCCTTATCACTGGATAATAAATTGTTTGCCGATACGGCATCTTTACCCGCTTTACTAGAGAGTCATGTGACAGGGTATTTACAGGGAATGGGTTATCAGAGGGAAGCATCATGCTGCTAACAAAACGTTTTTTACCGTATTTCGCAACCCAATGTCTGGGCGCACTTAACGACAATATCTATAAAAATGTGTTGCTGTTGCTCGTCACCTTCAGCCAAGTCAATGATTTACCCATTAGCGTCGACATGTTTGTTAATTTGGCTGCGGGGGTCTTTATCCTGCCGTTTTTCCTGTTCTCTGCCCATGCTGGCGTCGTGGCCGACAATATGGATAAAGCCAAACTTATCCGTCGATTAAAATTGCTCGAAGTCATCATTATGTTCAGCGCCGCACTCGCCATTGTGAGTGAGAATTATATGATGATGTTATTACTGCTGTTTTTAACCGGTAGCCAGTCAGCCTATTTTGGACCGGTCAAATATTCCCTCTTGCCTCAAGCCTTAAAAGAGGATGAGTTAGTGACGGGCAATGCCTGGGTTGAGATGGGGACGTTTTTGTCTATCTTGATCGGTACCTTGAGTGCCGGGATCTTAGTGTCTGAAAACAACGCCACCTTGTGGTCGGCCATCACGGTCGCAGCCCTTGCCTTGGCGGGGTATTTGTCTAGCCGTGCGATCCCTGCTTTACCGCCGCAGGGCACGGTACAGAAAATCCAATTTCGGCCATTATCAGGCACTTGGCGCACCATTAAGAAGGCACGCCAAACGCCTTCGATTTGGATGGCCATCCTCGCCATTAGCTGGTTCTGGTTTTTGGGGGCGACATATCTGACCCAATTCCCTAACTTTGCCAAGCTGCATTTGCACTCTGGTGCGACAGTGGTGTCGCTGCTACTGGGAATGTTCTCTATTGGGATTGCGGTGGGCTCCTTTGTCTGTGAGCGTTTTTCCTTTGGCCATGTGGAGTTAGGCTTGTTGCCCTTTGGGGTGCTCGGGTTAACCGTGTTTGGTGTGGACTTGCTGTGGGCGATTCCGCCTGCACCTGCGGATGCTAGTTTTGTTTATGGCTTACAAAGCTTTATTGCTGAGCAGAAGCATTATCGAGTGATGTTGGACTTCTTTATGATTGGGGTCAGCGGTGGTCTGTTTATCGTGCCTCTGTACGCCTTTATTCAAGCGCGTTCTGCGAAGGGAGAATGTGCGCAAGCGATTGCCGCGAATAACATTATGAACTCGCTCTTTATGGTGGCGTCAGCGTTGTTGTCTATGCTGTTACTCGGTGTGGCTGGCTGGAGTATTCCACAGTTGTTCTTACTGCTAGCCGTGATGAATTTCGTTGTTGCTCTCTATGTGTATTCACAAGTGCCTGAGTTTACCCAACGATTTATCAGTTACTTACTCAGCCATGTGATGTATCGAGTGACTGTGACTGGGCGGGAAAAGATCCCCAAAGAAGGCGCGGGTATCATAGTCTGTAACCATGTGAGCTATGTGGATGCGTTGATCATTATGGGGGCGTCGACCCGGCCGATTCGCTTTGTGATGGATAAATCGATCAGTGAAATTCCGGTGCTGAAATACCTGTTCCGCCATGCAGGAGTGATTCCGATTTGTTCGCCGCGCCAGAGTGAGACGACTTACAATCAAGCCTTTGAATCAATTCATGAAGCGTTAGCGAATGGCGAGTTGGTGTGTATCTTCCCTGAAGGTCGTTTAACGCCGGATGGTGAACTCGGTGAGTTTCGCCCTGGTATCGATAAAATCTTGGCCCGCGATCCCGTGCCCGTAATCCCTATGGCGCTCAATGGTCTGTGGGGCTCTTACTTTAGTCATAAAGATGGCCATGCATTGACTACAATGCCTAAACGCTTCTGGTCCAAGGTATTGGTGAGTTTAACGGATGTGGTGGATGGGCAAAATGCTGATCGGCACTCGCTCAGGGATAGTGTCGCAAATCTACTCAATAAGCATTAAGTTAACGAGATGGATAAAGAAAACCGTGGGCAGTTCGCACACGGTTTTCTTGTTTTTAGCGGTTTGAGTGGTGGCTATCCAACGGATTGTTATTCCGATGATAGTTATCCCGCTGATAGTTATCCAGCCACTCATGCATGGCTTGGTGACCTCCCCTAAACAGAATATTGCCGGCTTTCTTTTGCAACTGGTATTCGTACATGGGGTCGTAATATTTGTGCAGTAGCATACTTATCCAGGCCAAATGTTGTGAAGTTTGGTTTTGATTAAGTTGTTGCGATAGCGCATTTTGCATCATGTCTTGTAACTCTTGATATTGCTTACCGCCAAGACGTTTGCGAATGCTGCCAAGACTCTGTAATAGGTAGTGGCTAAAGGCTTCGAAACCTGCCTCTAAGCCGAGACGCTCGATAAATCCTCGGTGCATTTTATGAACATATTCATCGAGTAAGCGAGTGAGCCTGATGTCATCTTCTTCTTCGAGTACCACAATATCGGCTGCCTGCATGGCGCTATAAAAGCTTTGCGGCAGCGCTGAGCGGCCAATCAGAAAGCTTTCATCCTCAAGTAGTAAGCAGGAATGATTACCCTGTTGGTGGCGGAGTAGTGCAATCGCGAGCTGATTTTCAAAGTTTATTTGCGTTGGTTGTGGGTCGATGTTTTTACCAAAACTCGATCCTCTATGATTGGCTATACCCTCAAGATCCACTGCCTCTTTGCGCTGTCTTAAAAAATCCGTTTTACCGCAGCCCGTCATACCACTTAGGCTTAACAAGCGTTGTTCGCTAGGGACGGCATCAATCACACCAATTAAATATTGGCGCATGCCTTTGTAGCCACCATGTACATAAGGTACGACTACGCCCGCTTCTTTAAGCCATTGCTGAGTTAGCTGTGAGCGTAGCCCGCCGCGAAAGCAGTAAAGGTAAGCTTCGGGGTGGGCCGATAAAAAGTTTAACCAAGCATCAATTCTTTGTTGTTTTACTGCGCCATGTACGAGTGAATGGCCTAAGGTAATCGCGGCTTGCTGTCCTTGCTCTTTGTAGCAAGTGCCGACCTTTTCCCTTTCTTTATCAACCATTAACGGCAGATTTACCGAAGAAGGAAACGCGCCGCGGTCAAACTCGATTGGCGCTCTTAAGTCGATTAATGGCTGCCCAGCGACAAAGATATCGTGGTATTGCTGAGCCTGGATAATCGTTGTTGTCATTAACACAGCACCACATTGGCGGTGGAGGTGGGCGTTTCTAACGAACCAATGCAGATAGGCTCAATTTGATGGGCATTAAGCAGTGCCACCAGTTCTGCTTCGGCCTCATTCGATACCGCCACTAACAAGCCGCCACTGGTTTGTGGGTCACACAAAATGGCTTTCTGATAATCGGTTAGAGTGGGTAAGTGCTCGCCATAACTGTCGTAGTTACGGTGGGTTCCGCCGGGAACACAACCCTGCGCAAGATAGTCGAGGGCGCGAGGTAAGAGCGGCACTGCATCGAGTGTTAATTTGGCGGTGAGTTTAGCGCCTTGGCACATTTCGAGCAGATGGCCTGCAAGGCCAAAGCCAGTGACATCTGTCAGGGCGTTTACGCCTTTGATCTTAGCGATCTTAGCGCCTACGCTATTGAGCTGGCACATGGCATTCACCGCAATGTGGCTATCTTCGTCTTTTAGCTTCTTCTGCTTTTGTGCCGTGGTAAGAATGCCAATGCCAATCGGTTTTGTGAGATACAAACGATCGCCAGTTTTAGCTGTGTCGTTTTGTTTTAAATCCGTAAGGGCGATTTGCCCTGTGACCGCAAGGCCAAAGATAGGTTCAGGTGCATCGATGCTATGACCGCCAGCCAGCATAATGCCTGCTTCCATACAGGCTTGACGACCGCCATCAACCACTTGTTGCGCGATTTCGGCAGGCAATTTGTTGATTGGCCAGCCTAAAATAGCAATCGCCATCATCGGCGTGCCGCCCATGGCGTAAATATCACTAATCGCATTGGTGGCAGCAATGCGGCCAAAGGTAAAGGGGTCATCAACAATGGGCATAAAAAAATCAGTGGTACTGATAATGCCAATCTCATCATTGAGCTTATACACGGCCGCATCATCGCGACTCTGATTGCCGACCAGCAGATTAGGATCGGTAAATACAGGCAGCTGCGAGGCAAGAATGGTGGTCAGTACTTTAGGGGAAATTTTACAGCCGCAACCGGCACCATGACTATATTCGGTGAGTTTAATGCTATCGGTTGGAGATACTGCACAATTCGACATGAGCCTAACATCCTGTAAAAAGTGAATGAGGCATCATCATAATAGGATACGGCCACCATGCAAGGCGGCCGTATGATTTTTACCGATAATTGTGGCCTAGCTATAAGTTGCAGTCAGGCTCTTCCAGCTTTTTTGCTGATTCAGGAGTCGGGTTTTTAGCTCTTCGACTTGCTGCAATAATTGCTGATCGACCAGTTGCTTACGTTTGGCCTCTAACAGTGCCTTTTGGGCTTGATAATATTCGAGTAAGTGTTGTTTCATCAACTCATACTCTTGTTGAATTTTTTCAATAATTTCATCGGCATTTGGCAAATTGAGCACTTTGCTTTTAGCATGCAGCAGTTGCATTTGTAAGCGGGCACTCTCGATTCGCTCCTGCGGACTCGTGCGTAAGTCTTTGGCTAAACCCACCCAAGATAACGCCTTAATCAACCACTTAGTCGGATCGTAATGCCACCATTTAATCCCGTTACGATAATCGTTTTCGAAGATATGGTGGAAATTATGGTAACCCTCACCGTAGGTCAGTACAGCCAGAAAACCATTATCGCGAGCCGTATTTTTATCGGTATAAGGTTGGCTACCCCAAACGTGGGCGAGGGAGTTAATGAAGAAGGTGCAGTGATGCACGACCACTAAGCGCAGAAGTCCCGCCATCAGTAACATACCCGCGATATTGCCAGTGAACCAGCCTAATAAAGCAGGCAGACCAATATTCATAAGTAGCACAAGTGCAAGATAGTGCTTGTGTTGCCACATCACGATACGGTCGTTCTGTAAATCACGCACGTTTTGGTAGTCATGGTAACGCTGGGCTTGGTATTCGCGCAGCATCCAACCGATATGGCTGTACCAGAAACCCATGTTGGCGGAGTAAGGATCTTTGTCATTGTCATCGACATGCTTATGATGCACTCGATGATCGGATGCCCAATGTAACGCGCTGTTTTGTAATGCTAATGCACCACCAAGTGCGTAGATGAAACGTATTACAGGATGTGCCTTATAGGCTTTATGTGACCAGAGTCTATGGTAACCCGCAGTGATCGACAGGCCACTGGCAAAGGCTAACACCACAAAAGCAATCCATTCGCTGGCACCGTAACCGTGGGCTAGGCCATACCAAGGAACGAGGATTACCGCACTGAGAAAGGTTAGGCTAAATAGGGTGACATTAAGCCAGATGATAGGGGGTTTATTCATTATAGTTTCCAATATCCGCATTTGAGCGTACAACTGTAAGCTAATTTAGCCCAGCAATCTTGTTTGGTCAAGGTGGATAGGGCTGTGTTTCAATCGCAAAAGCGGTATTATCGCGTCATTACATTCAGTTAGCGGATTCAAGAATGGGTATTCGTGCACAGCAAAAAGAGAAAACTCGGCGGGCTCTAGTCGATGCGGCGTTTAACCAGCTCAGTGCTGAGCGGAGCTTCTCTAGCTTAAGTTTGCGAGAAGTGGCGAGGGAAGCCAACATTGCGCCCACATCCTTTTATCGTCATTTTAAGGATATGAATGAACTCGGGTTGACTATGGTCGACGAGGGCGGGCTTACCCTAAGGCAAATGATGCGCAAGGGGCGTCAACGTGCTGAAGCGGGTGGTAGCGTGATCCGTATATCAGTGGATACCTTTATGGAAGTTCTTGATTCTAATCCAAACGTTTTCAGAATTTTACTGCATGAGCGTTCAGGTACCTCGGCGGCATTCCGCGCTGCGGTGGCTCGCGAGATTGAACATTTTATTTCTGAATTGGCCCATTACACCGAAGCGACGGCGGGCCGTACACCTATGCTAGCCAGAGCGCAGGCAGAAGCGCTAGTGACCTTAGTGTTTAACGCCGGAGCGTCGGCACTGGATATGAAGCGCGCCGATCGTAAAGTGCTTGCCGATCAATTAGTAATGCAGCTGCGCATGGTCGCCAAGGGCGCTGAAGCATTACAACATAAAGTAGAACATCGTTAGTTGGGTACGGTTTGACTAAAAACAAAGGAGCCACAGGCTCCTTTGTTTTTAGGTATATAGAGTCGCCTAACGACGTTCTAACAGCACACCTGTTTCCATATGGTCGGTGTAAGGGAACTGATCGAATAGCGCAAAACGTGTCACCTTGTGAGTCTGATTTAATTGCTGCAAATTGTCTTTTAAGGTGTCGGGATTGCACGAGATATACAAAATCCGCTCATAACCTTGCACTAAGTCCAACGTAGCTGGGTCAATACCTGCTCGTGGTGGGTCAACAAAAATGGTGTTGCACACATAGCTATCCAGATCGATGCCTTCTAAGCGCCTGAAGCTGCGTTTTTTGGCCATCGCATCGCTAAACTCTTCCGCCGACATGCGGATAATTTGCAGATTATCGATATTGTTGACTTCGATATTGTATTGGGCTGCATCCACCGAAGGTTTAGCTAACTCGGTCGCGAGCACGCGATTAAAGTTTTGTGCCAGCGCGATAGAGAAGTTGCCATTACCACAGTAAAGCTCCAGCAAATCGCCTTGGCTGTGTTGAGTCACGTCGATAGCCCATTCCAGCATCTTGATTGCCACCTTGGCATTTGGCTGGGTAAAGCTGTTTTCGATTTGTTTGTAATGGAAAACTTTGTCATTCACTTGCAGTGACTCAACCACAAAGTCTTTATCTAAATCGATTTTCTGTTTGCGCGCACGGCCAATGATATTGACCTTAAATTGGCTGCTCAATCTAGCTTTGAGCGCGGTGGCTTCGCTGCGCCATTGGTCATCAAGCTGTCTGTGATACAGCAGTGATACTAGAATCTCACCACTGAGCGTTGATAAAAAATCAACCTGGAAGAGTTTGTGGCGTAGGCTGTGGTTAGGTTTTAACTCGGCGATCAGTGCCGCCATCATTTGATTGATTAACGCACTCGCAGGTAAGTATTGATCACAACGTACTTTGTCGTTCAATACTTTATCAAACATGTAATAGTATAAATCGTCGCCCTCATGCCATACGCGAAACTCGGCGCGCATACGGTAGTTGGCAGGCTCAGAGGCAAACACTTCAACACTCGGCGTCTCAAATTGGGCAAAGGTCTGCTCTAGCTTGATACGCTTTGCAGTCAGTTGCGCATCATAGGTCGTGGGATCCATTGCTGCTAAATTCATTGTTGATTCACCGTGGCTGTAAATTGGGGCGCAAATTTTATACTAGGTGACACGAATGTCCAGCATCTTGGTTTTGCGGTTTGAGCAAAGCTGTGGGAAAATCCGCCCGCGCATGGGGCGAAGAATTAACTGGAGATGGGCTTGTCGCAACCAATATTAGTATTCGATTCTGGCATCGGCGGTCTATCCGTATTAGCAGAAATTCGCAAACTGCTTCCTCACCATGATTACTGCTATTTATTCGATAATGCCAGATTGCCCTATGGCGAATTGGAGGAGCATGAACTTGTCTCAGGCTGTGTCGCGCTAATCGACCAAGTCGTCGAGCGTACCCATGCTGCCATTGTTATCGTTGCTTGCAATACCGCGAGTACGGTTGTGCTGCCCGCGCTGCGTGCCACTTTATCTATTCCTGTGGTGGGCGTTGTCCCCGCCATTAAACCCGCGGCGCAGTTATCTAAAAGTAAGCGTATCGGTTTACTAGCCACCCCAGGTACGGTAAAGCGCCACTATACTCACGAACTCATTAGCCAATTTGCCGATGACTGCCATGTAGAGCTGTTCGGATGTTCGGAATTAGTACTGATGGCCGAGCAGAAGATTGCCACTGGTCAGCTGGATATGGTGCGATTAACGCAGATATTGTCGCCGATTGTCGAGGCGGAGTTAGATGTATTGGTACTTGGATGTACTCATTTCCCAATGATGCGTGATGAATTGCAGCAGGTATTGGGTCAAGGTGTGACTCTGCTTGATTCAGGTGAAGCAATAGCTAAACGAGTCAAAACACTGTTAGCTACTAAGAGCGAACAGCAAGGTCTAAAAGACGCGCATCAAGATTCGGTTATGCAGGCGTTTTATACTAAAGCGGAAATCAGTGAGGGATTGATGACTATGTTAGTCGATTGTGGCTTTTCGGCCCTAGAGCGAATCACCACAATCAACCAGAACGGATAAGCTAACGCAGATTATTCATCAGTACCTGTACGGTCGGCAGCTTCCGAATCTTGAGTCTTAGCTTCTCTAACCTTTAAGGTTCTTTCTTGGAAGTTAAAGTCATTTAGCTTAACCATTGCTTTTTGAGCACCTGCTTCGGACATTTCAACAAAACCGAAGCCTTTACGGCGACCTGTTTTACGATCTCGAACTAAACGGACTGAATTGACTGGGCCGAATTCACCAAACAAGACTTTCACTTCTCCCTCATGCACACGATAAGGCAAGTTGCCTACATAGAGTGTCATTGTCGGGCCGACATATTGTTCATCAGCAGCTTGAGTGGTACCTAAATCAGGGACAAATTTAAAGATAAGCGTAGTAATAATCACGCCAGCAACAAAGGCGATGTAAGCGGGTAATGTTGTTGCAAATTGAGATAGCGCAATTGCGCCAAGAATGGCAATAACCAAAACAATAAGAAATGACTTTTGCATATAAATGCTCTCTGAATGAAATAGAAAATGATAAATAACTGTTAACAGCAAGTCATATGGTAATGAATTATTTACTTTTACACTAGACTGCTGCCGAAAAATTGAGCGCGAATTATCATTTATCAGATAAAAACTTACATCAAAATTGAATAACCAAGCCAAAATAGATAAAAAATAAACATAATGCTTAAAATGTCGGCGTACAGTCTTTGGGGGCTAAAAAAGCGCTTGCACAAAAAGTTCCGCTGCCTATAATGCGCATCCACTGACACGGCAGACAGCGATACGCAGTTGCAAGTGCCAGTTCATCGAGTGATTCAATCCTTGATGAGCGAAAAGAAAGTTTAAAAAACTACTTGACGCAAAAACGGGAATGCGTAAAATACGCAGCCCTGACCCAGTGAGCGGTAACGCAAGCGATGAGGTCAAATGCTCTTTAACAATCTAAACAAGAAATCTGTGTGGACACTCACAGGTGTTGAGTTAATCGAAATTACTCTGCCGTTTGGCGAGTAATCAAAGAATTAAATCAATGAATGAGTGTTCATAGCAATATGTACATACAGTAATGTATGAATTG
>Ga0247725_1001258_pt1 | contig 13409 bp, 13 predicted proteins | sample OKSTACKMCFT3sol_FD_183021 | JGI IMG/M metagenome (GOLD analysis project Ga0247725, IMG submission 183021) | Subsurface sediment microbial communities from gas well in Oklahoma, United States - OK STACK MC-FT3-sol | ecosystem: Environmental > Terrestrial > Deep subsurface > Rock core/Sediment... | reverse complement strand
GGAGCACATGCGCACCAACCTCACCGGCTACAAGGTGCCGCGCTCGGTCGAGTTCCGCGACAGCCTGCCGACCACCAACGTCGGCAAGATCCTGCGCCGCGAGCTGCGCGACCAGGAGCTGAAGAAGCTGGCCGCCACGGCCTGACCTTCGCGGCCATGAGAAAGCCCCGCCTCGGCGGGGCTTTTTCGTTTCTGTTGCGCCGCCCTTCACCCCTCTGCCGCAGAGGGGCGAGGGGGCTAGAGCTTGAGCTTGCGGATCGCCTTGCCCAGCTCGTCGGCCAGGCCGACCAGCTCGGCGCTGGTGCTGGCCGAGGCCAGGGTCTGCTGCACCGTCTGCTCGGTGACGTCGCGGATGCCCACCACCGAGCGGGTCATCTCCTCGGCCACCTGGCTCTGCTGCTCGGCGGCCACGGCGATCTGCACGTTGCTGTCGCGCATCTGCGCCACCGCGCGGGCGATGTCGCCGAGCGCGCCGCCGGCCGCCTCGGCCTCCTGCACGCAGTGGTCGGCCTTGATCGAGCTCTCGCGCATGAACTCCACGGCGTCGCGGCTGGCCGCCTGCAGGTTGCCGATCATGCGGGTGATCTCGTCGGTGGAGTCCTGCACCCGCTTGGCCAGGTTGCGCACCTCGTCGGCGACCACGGCGAAACCGCGACCCATCTCGCCGGCACGCGCCGCCTCGATGGCGGCGTTGAGCGCCAACAGGTTGGTCTGCTCGGCGATGCCGTGGATGGTCTCGACCATGCCACCGATGGTGCGGCTGTCCTCGGCCAGCTTCTGGATCATCTCGGCGGTCTGCTGCACGCCTTGCGACAGGTTGGCGATGGCCGAGCCGGCGCGCGCCACCACCTGCTGGCCGACGCCGCTGAGACGGTCGGCCTCGGCGGACTGGTCGCGGGTATCGCCGGCATGGCGGGCGATCTCGTGCACGGTGGCGGACATCTCGTTGATCGCGGTGGCGGCCAGGTCGGTCTCGGCCTGCTGGCCGAGCATGCCGCTGCGCACCTTTTCCATGTTCGTGGCCAGGCGCCTGGCGCCTTCGTCGAGGCTGGCGGCGGCCTGGGCCACGGTGCCGACCACGCGCTGGTAGCCGGCCTGCATGGCGTTGAAGGCGCTGGCCATCTGGCCCACTTCGTCGCCGCTGTCGAGTTCGGCGCGGGCGGCCAGGTCGCCGCTGCGCTCCACATGCAGCATCACGTCCTTGAGCTGGTTGAGATGGCCGAGGATGAAGCGGATCAGCAGCTGCGAGGCGCCCAGCAACAGCAGCATCAGCACGGCCACGGCGATGGCGTAGGCGCCGGCGCGCTCGCCGAACACCTGCCACAGGCTCGGCGCGTGCACCGGCAGGGCCAGGCGCTGGCCGTCGGCGCTGTCCAGCACCCAGGCGCCGATCAGCGGCGAGTCGCCCCACAGGCCGTCATGCTCCAGCTCCACCCAGCCGCGGGCAGTGCGCGGCAGGCCCAGCGGCGGCTGCGCCGAGGCGGCGAAACGCCGGGCCTGGCTGGCTGCCGGCAGCTCCGCTAGGGCCGCCAGTTGCACGGCCAGGGCCTGGCCGGCCTGGCGCGCGGTCTCGGCGCGGCCGTGCTGCTCCTGCTGCATGGCGAACAGCACCAGCAGCAGGGTGGTGGCGAAGGCCACCAGGTTGACGGCCCAGAACTTGTATTTCAGAGAGAGATTACGAATCCATGCATCCATGGCGAACTTCTTCAGCGTCTGATGGGATGGCACAAGGCCGCTATCATGCCTGCGACAGTTCGCCCCGGCTTGATCCGGGTCAAGAGAGCCGCCGCTACTCCCTGTAACGGTCCGGATCGGATGATCTTTAGCCCGCCGCCCGCGCCGGGCGCAGCGCCACCAGGGCCACGCCGACCGTGGTGCACAGGGCGGCCAGCAGCATGGAGGCGGAGCCCTGCTCGCCGAGCAGGAAGATCGCCACCGCCGCGCCGGTGATGGCCGTGACCGAGCCGATCTGGCTCAGGTACACCGCGCCGGCCACTTTCTGCAGCACGAAGTAGAGCGCGTACATGCCGGCGAACAGCGCCACCTCGGCGACCAGCCACCAGGCCGCGGCGGTCTGCTCCCAGGCCGGGCGCAGTTCCACGCCGAACAGTCCCAGCGGCAGCAGCAGCAGGGCGCCAGCCAGCAGCATGCCGGGGGCCAGTTGCAGCGGGCGCGCGCCTTCCGGCCAGTGGCGCGAGCGGTAGACGTTGCCGATGGCCAGGAACACCGGCATGACCAGCGTCGCCAGTACCCAGAGCAGCGGGCTGTCGCCGCTGCCGAGCTTGCCCAGGGCGAGGATCAGGCTGCCCGCCAGGCCAATCAGGATGCCGAGCAGGCGCAGGCGCTGCAGGCCCTCCATGCGCAGCGCCAGGGCCAGCACGTAGGTCAGCAGCGGCGGGAAGGCCAGGCACAGCGAGGCGAAGCCGGCGCCGACGTGGGGAATGGCGCTGAACAGCAGGGCGTTGGGCAGGCTGATGCTGACCAGCCCGGAAACCAGGTAGTAGCGCAGGTAGGGCCCCCGCAGGCTGGGCGCCTCGCCGCGGGCCAGCGCCAGCAGGCAGAGCAGGCCGCCGGCGCCGAGCAGGCTCCACAGCAGCAGGGCCACCGGCGGCCAGCCGCTGGCGGCGGCGAGTTTGGCGACGTTGCCGATCAGGCCGAGCAGACCGCCCACGGCCAGCAGCAGGAACAGGGAAAGCCAGGGACGCGACATGGCGGTCTCCTCGGGTTAGGATGGTCGCATTCTTGATGATAAGTATCTTGATGGCAAGATAAATGGAGCAGTCCATGCACGACCGTGCGCAAACCGCCGCCGACCAATGGCTTCAGCAGCGCCCCGACCTCGATCCCTTTCCCATGGCCCTGCTGGGGCGCCTCGGTGAGCTGAGCCAGCTGATCAGCCGCGACTACCTGCTGCCATTCTTCACGGCCCATGGCCTGCAGCCGGGCGAGTTCGACCTGCTGGCCACCCTGCGCCGCGCCGGTGAGCCCTATGCGCTGATGCCCACCGCGCTGTACGAGGCGGCGATGATCTCCTCCGGCGGCATGACCAGCCGCATCGACCGCCTGGAGAAGGCCGGGCTGATCGAGCGGCGCAAGCACCCCAGCGACCGCCGCGGCGTGCTGGTGGCGCTGACCGCCGCCGGCTTCGCCCTGATCGACGGCATCATGGCCGCGCACGTGGCCAACATGGGCCGCCTGCTGGTGGGGCTGGACGAAGCCGAACAGACCCGGCTGTTCGACCTGCTCGGCAAGCTGCTGGCCGGCCTGCCGCCGGCCGGGCGCTGAGCCGCGCGGTTTCACGCCGGGCCGCGCAATCTGCGACAATCGCCGCCCGCCCTCGCCAGACCGCCGCGTTGCAATGACTGACTTCCACACCTTGCAGAAGAACCTCGACCAGGCCATGCAGGCCGACCGCCACCGCCTGCGCCGCCAGCTGCACGAGCTGCAGAAGAGTCCCGATGAGGCCAGGCTGGCGCAGTGGCTGGAGCGCTTCCAGGCATCAAAGGCCAGGGTCGAGGCGCGCCAGCGCAGCATCCCGACCATCCGCTACGACGACGCCCTGCCGATCGCCGCCAAGCGCGACGAGATCAAGCAGGCGCTGCAGGAACACCAGGTGCTGGTGATCGCCGGCGAGACCGGCTCGGGCAAGACCACCCAGCTGCCGAAGATCTGCCTGGAGCTGGGCCGCGGCGTGCATGGCCTGATCGGCCACACCCAGCCGCGCCGCCTGGCCGCGCGCAGCGTCGCCACCCGCGTGGCCGAGGAGATCGGCACGCCGCTGGGCGAGCTGGTCGGCTACCAGGTGCGCTTCGAGGACCATTCCGGCGATGCCAGCCTGATCAAGCTGATGACCGACGGCATCCTGCTGGCCGAGACCCAGCACGACCGCTTCCTGGAGAAGTACGACACCATCATCGTCGACGAGGCCCACGAGCGTTCGCTGAACATCGACTTCCTGCTCGGCTACCTGAAGACCCTGCTACCGCGCCGCCCCGATCTCAAGCTGATCATCACCTCGGCGACCATCGACCTGGAGCGCTTCAGCAAACACTTCAATAATGCCCCGATCATCGAGGTGTCCGGCCGCACCTACCCGGTGGAAACCTGGTACCGCCCGCTGGCCGCCGAGGTGGACGAGGAGGGCGAGCGCCTGCTCGATGACCTCAGCGTCGACCAGGGCATCCTCGCCGCGCTGGACGAGATTGCCGCCCATGAGAAATCCGAAGGCAAGCGCCCCGGCGACGTGCTGGTGTTCCTTCCCGGCGAGCGCGAGATTCGTGAAGCCGCCGAGGTGCTGCGCAAGGCCAACCTGCGCCTGACCGAGGTGCTGCCGCTCTACGCACGGCTGACCCCGGCCGAGCAGCAGAAGATCTTTGCACCGATGGGTGCACGCAAGATCGTGCTGGCCACCAACGTGGCGGAAACCTCGCTGACCGTACCGGGCATCCGCTATGTGATCGACTCGGGCACCGCGCGCATCAGCCGCTACAGCTACCGCGCCAAGGTGCAGCGCCTGCCCATCGAGGCCATCTCCCAGGCCAGCGCCAACCAGCGCAAGGGCCGCTGCGGCCGGGTCGAGCCGGGCATCTGCATCCGTCTGTACAGCGAGGAGGACTTCCTCGCCCGTCCCGAATTCACCGATCCGGAAATCCTGCGTACCAACCTGGCGGCGGTGATCCTGCAGATGCTGCACCTGCGCCTGGGCAGCATCGAGGACTTCCCCTTTATCGAGCCGCCGGATGGCAAGGCCATCAGCGATGGCTTCACCCTGTTGCAGGAGCTGTCGGCGGTCAACCGCGAGGGCCAGCTCACCCCGTTGGGCCGCCAGCTGGCACGCCTGCCCATCGACCCGCGCCTGGGTCGCATGGTGCTGGAGGCGGCCAAGCTCGGCAGCCTGGACGAAATCCTCATCGTCGCCTCGGCGCTGTCGGTGCAGGACCCGCGCGAGCGGCCGATGGACCGCCAGCAGGCGGCCGACCAGGCCCATGCGCAGTGGAAGGACGTGGATTCCGACTTCGCCGCGCTGATCAACCTGTGGCGCGGCTTCGAGGAGAAGCGCCAGGAACTGGGCGCAAACCCCTTGCGCAACTGGTGCAAGAAGAACTTCCTGAATTATCTGCGCCTGCGCGAATGGCGCGACGCCCATCGCCAGCTGGTGCTGATCGCCCGCGAGCTGCAGCTGTCGGCGAGCAAGGCGGAAGGCCGTCGCGAGCGTCCGGCCCAGGGCGAGCAGAAGGCCGAGCCCAGCAGCGACACCAAGGTCAACGTCATCGTCCGTGAGCAGGCCGAGGCCAGCGAAGCGGCGCAGCGCGCCAAGAGCTACGAGGCGGTGCACAAGGCGATCCTCAGCGGCCTGCTCAGCCAGATCGGCCAGAAGAGCGAGGACGGCGATTACCTCGGCGCGCGCCAGCGGCGCTTCTGGATTCACCCGTCCAGCGTGATCGGCCGCAAGAAGCCGAGCTGGGTGATGACCGCCGAACTGGTGGAAACCACCAAGCTGTTCGCGCGCATGGTCGCCAAGATCGAGCCGGAGTGGATCGAGCCGCTGGCCGGCCACCTGATCAAGAAGAACCACTTCGAGCCCCATTGGGAAAAGCGCCGTGGCCAGGTGGTGGCCTTCGAGCAGGTCACCCTCTACGGCCTGATCGTGGTCGGCCGCCGCCCGGTGCATTTCGGCCCGGTGGACCCGGTGGCCTCGCGCGAGCTGTTCATCCGCGAGGGCCTGGTGCGCGGCGAGATCAACAGCCGCGCCCGTTGCCTGGCGGCCAACCGCGAGCTGCTGGAACGCCTCGACGAGCTGGAAGCCAAGGCCCGTCGCCGCGACATCCTCGCCGACGAGGAGACCCTGTACGGCTACTACGAGGCGCGCATCCCGGCGGAGATCCACCAGGCCGCCACCTTCGAGAGCTGGTACAAGAGCGAGGGCGCGAAGAACCCGCAGCTGCTGATCATGCGCGAGGAAGACGTGCTGGCGCGGGATGCCAAGGAGGTCACCGCCGCGCAGTACCCGGACATCCTCCCGCTCGGCGAGCTGCAGCTGCCGCTGACCTACCACTTCGAACCCAACCACCCGCGCGACGGCGTGACCCTGCGCGTGCCGGCGCCGCTGCTGCCGCAACTGCCGGCCGAGCGCCTGGAATGGCTGGTGCCGGGGCTGATCGAGGCCAAGGCCATCGCCCTGGTGCGCGGCCTGCCCAAGGCGATCCGCAAGAACTTCGTGCCGGTGCCGGACTTCGTCGGTGCCGCGCTTGCCAAGATCGCCTTCGGCCAGGGCTCGCTGCCGGAATCCCTCGGCCGCGAGCTGACCCGCATGACCGGCGCCCGCGTGTCCGAGGAGGCCTGGGGGGAGGCCGCCGCGCAGCTGGAAAACCACCTGAAGATGAACATCGAGGTGGTCGACGCTCGTGGCAAGTTCCTCGGCGAAGGCCGCGACCTGGCCGAGCTGTGCGCGCGCTTCGCCGAGGCCAGCCAGGCCGCCCTGGCCATCCCGCAGCAGAAGCAGGAACAGAAACCGGTCGAGGCCAAAGCCTTCGCCCAGGTCGCCGAGAAGACCCAGCAAAAGATCGCCGGCCTCTCCATGACCGTGTTCCCGGCCCTGGTGGAAGAGGGCGGGGTGGTCAAGGAAGGGCGCTTCCCGACCCAGGCCGAGGCCGACTTCCAGCACCGCCGTGCCCTGCAGCGCCTGCTGCTGCAGCAACTGGCCGAACCGGCCAAGTACTTGCGCGGCAAGCTGCCGGGCCTCACCGAGCTGGGCCTGCTGTACCGCGAGATGGGTCGGCCGGAGGCGCTGGTCGAAGACATCCTGCTGGCCAGCCTGGACGCCTGCATCCTCGACGGCGAAGCGACGCTGCCGCGCGATGGCGCCGCCCTGGCACAGCTGGCCGAGCGCAAGCGCGGCGACTGGACCGGCCACGCCGAGCGTATCGCCCGCCTAGTGCTGGAGATCCTCAAGCTCACCCACGGCCTGCACAAGCGCTTCAAGGGCAAGATCGACCTGGCCCAGGCCATGGCGCTCAACGACATCAAGCAGCAGCTGGCCAACCTGGTCTACCCCGGCTTCGTCCGCGAGACGCCGGGCGAGTGGCTGAAGGAAATTCCGCGTTACCTCAAGGCCATCGAACAGCGCTTCGACAAAATCGGCGGGCAGCTGCAGCGCGACCGCGTGTGGACCGGCGAGCTCACCGCCGCCTGGGAACAGTACCAGGCCCGCGCTGCCAAGCACGCCCAGGAGGGCAAGCGCGATCCCGAGCTGGTGCTGTATCGCTGGATGCTGGAGGAGTACCGCGTGTCGCTCTTCGCCCAGCAGCTGGGCACCAGGATGGCGGTGTCGGACAAGCGCCTGAGCAAGCAGTGGAGCCAGGTGGAGGCTTGATGGCATTCTGAGCTCATGTCGGCGATGCTTGTGCCGACATAGCGAGCAGCCCATGAGAGGAGCAGCCGGTGGGGTGGATCGACAGGCTGATGCGGTCGCTGAATCCGTTGCACGGCTTGCCGCATGCGACGTGCGAGGATTTCGCCTGCTGGTACCGCCAGGCCAAGCTGCTGCAGATCCGCTACGTCGCCTTCCTGACCATGGCGCTGTACCTGGTCTACGCCGCCATTGAGCAGAACGTGGCGCGCGACCACCTCGGCTCGCGTCTGCTGGTGCACGGCCTGCTGGTGCCCCTGGCACTGCTCGCCGTGGGCCTGATGAGTTACCGCGAGGCCTGGCACCGGGGCATGCTTGTCACCCTCTGCGTGGCGCCGGTGGGCGCGGTGAGCGCCAACCTGGCGTTCAACCACGGCGGGGCCGACTTCGCCTACTTCGCTCCGGAGATCTACCTCGCCTTGATGTGGATCTTCACCGTCTCCGGGCTGAACCTGCGCCAGGCCACGCTGACCGCCGGGGCCTCCACCCTGGTGGTGGCCATCGTCACCCTCGACGGTGCGCTGCAACCCGGGCCGCAACGCCTGCACCTGATCTGGGTGCTCGCCTCGCTGTCCTTCGGCCTGCTCTGCGCCTTCATCCTCGAGAAGGCGCACAAGACCATGTTCCTGCACCAGGGCCAGCTGACCCTCAGCGCCAGCCTCGACGGCCTCACCGGGCTGTGGAACCGCGCCCGCATCGACCAGTTCTTCGCCGACGAGATCGCCCGCGCCCGGCGCTATGGCACGCCGTTCTCGGTGATCCTGCTGGACATCGACCACTTCAAGCACGTCAACGACCACCACGGCCACACGGTGGGCGACAGCGTGCTGCGCCAGTTCGCCACGCTGCTGCGCAACAACGTCAGGAGCATCGACAAGGTCGGCCGCCTGGGTGGCGAGGAGTTTCTCGTCATCCTGCCGGAGATCGACGCCGAGCAGGCCCAGGCCGTCGCGCGCACCCTGCAGGAGCGCATCCACCAGTTCGACTTCGACACCGTGCTGCGCAAGACCGCCAGCTTCGGCATCACCCATTTCCGTGGCGACGAGAACCCGCAGAGCATGCTGGAACGCGCCGACCGCGCGCTGTACCGGGCCAAGGCCAACGGCCGCGATCGCATCGAAGTGCTCTGAAGCCTCTTGTCACTGCGCAGGGCTCGACGGCGCGAAGGTGATCGGGCATTTTGGCGCCCCCAAGGCATTCCCGTGGATCCGCCATGTTCGAAATCCAGCCCATGAACCCCGAGCACTACCGCCAGCAGACCCGCCGCAGCACCCTGGCGCTGGCGGCCATCTTCCTGGCGCTGGGCATGCTCTGCGCCACCGCCAGTACCCAGCTGCTGGGCACGCCTGGTGGCGACAATTTCAAGTGGAACCTGCTCGGCGTGCTGCTCGGCCTGGCCCTGACCATCGCCCTGGTGCGCCAGCAACTATGGCAGCGGCCGTTCATGGCGGCGGCGGTGTACGGCTGGCAGCTCAAGCGCAGCCTGATGCGCGTCACCAACGTCATGCATCACGTCAAAGCCGGCGTGGCGGCGGGTGACGAGAGCGCCATGAAGCTGCTGCGCTTCTATCACCTGGGCGTGACCCAGATGCACCAGCTGGACGGCAACAGCAGCGACCTCGGCCAGATGGTCTGGGAGATCGATGCCCACCGCGAAGCCATGGCAAAGCGCGGCCTGGATATCGAGCAGAAGCGCCTCGACCCGGCCTGGCTGGAGGCGGTGAAAGGCTTCAAGCCCTGAGCACCGCACTTTACCGAGGCGTCGACTTTCTCTTAGAGTCGGAAGCTCCCGGCCCCGAGCAGTCCCGCGAGCGCCCCGATGCCTCTGCCCCGCCTCACCACGCCGCACTGCCGCCGCCTCCTGCTGGGGCTGCTACTCCTCGTGCCGGGCCTGGCCAGGGCCGGTTGCGAAATGTCGCTGCGCTGGGACAACGACCCGCCCTTTAGCATGCAGCTGGCTGATGGCTCCATCGCCGGCATCTCCATCGACAGCGCCCGCGAGGTGCTACGCAGCCTGGGCTGCGAGGTGCGTCTGGTACGCCTGCCCTGGGCTAGGGCACTGCGCGATCTGGAGCAGGGCCGCCTCGACGTGCTTACCGGCGCCTTCCGCAAGCCCGAGCGCGAGGCCTACGCGCACTTCTCCGGCGTGGTCGAGGAGCCCTCGCGCAACATCCTGTTCATGCACCGCGAGGCTGTCGCCCGGTGGCCGGTGAGCGAGCTGCTGCAGCTGCGCGACACGCGCTTCCGCCTCGGCGCGCAGATCGACGTGTCCTACGGGCCCGGCTACCAGGAGCTGATCCAGACCCCGGCCTTCCACGAGCGCATGGGGTTCAGCGCTACCCGCCTCAACCTCTGGCGCATGGTCGCCAAGGGGCGCATCGACGGCGTGATCGCCGACGAACATTCCGGCCAGCAGGAGCTGGCCGACCTGGGCCTGAGCGAACTGATCCTGGCGACGCCGGTGGTGGTGTCCAGCGAGGGCGCGGAAACCGCCTTCAGCAAGAAGAGCGTCGCGCCCGAGTTCGTCCAGCGCTATGCCGAGGCGCTGCGCCGGCAGATCGCCGAGGGCCGTTATGCGCAGATTCGCCAGCGCTACCTGCAGCCCTGAGGGCTAGCGGCTGCGGGCGATGTCGCGGATATACAGCGCTTCGACCTTCTCCCGCGCCCAGGGCGTCTTACGCAGGAACTTGAGGCTGGAGTCGATGCTGGGCTCGTGGGTGAAGCAGCGGATGGCGATGAGCTGACCGAGACGCTCCCAGCCGTGCTTGTCGATCAGGGCCTGGAGGATGGCTTTCAGGGGCAGGCCGTGGAGAGGATCGTTGCTCATCAATTCGGCTCAGGGCTAAGTACGGGATTGGACGGCACTGTAGCGCCCTGGTTTTGTTTGGGGGAGGGGCGTTTGTTCTATTTCTACAGGCTCGGCACTTTTCTCGCCCCCAAACTGCCGCTTGTGAAAGGCATCAATCGGCCAGGAGCGGAGACTAACGTCGCAGCTGAGCCGCGCGCAGCGCGTCGGCTCCTTGGCATATCTCCCACTCTAGAACTCGTAGACTGAGTTCCAAAACGCCTGCGCCTCTTCAGCTGCGACGAGAGACCGTATCGGGGTGAGATGGAACACATGGCTGTGCTCCCGCGGTGTTGCTGGCAACCCTTCCACGCATAAGCATGCTCGATACACGACCTGATCCTGAATCCACTTTAAACGGCACGGTCGCTCATCAACCCACCGATCAGTGCCGCCAACACCTGTCGGTAATCCTCCACCTTCCCGCCAGCCTCCACAGCCAGCGCGGCACGATCAAAGGCCGCCGCCAGCAACGCTGTGAGTGCCTCTACGGGCAGCGCCGTCACAATCCCTAGGCGCATCGCCTCGGTAACGCCTTCGCGCAGGGTGCGCGAGCCATTCGCGTTGTCGATCTCATCCATTTCGGCCCGGCCGAGCACGGCCGGGCCGTCTAGCAGCAACAGACGGGTGCGGCCGCCGACGGCCATCGCCCTCAAAAAAGTCTCACCGCCGTGAATCAACGCCTCTTTCGGCGGTAGCTCCGCCGGGGTCGCCTGTTCGATTTCATGTGCGACAGCCGCTGATTCCAGTTCTGCGACTGCACGGAATAGTGCCTGCTTGTCGGCAAAATGATGATAAAGCGCACCTCGTGTAACGCCCGCGGTGGCAACGATCTCAGGGGTGCTGGTCTCGGCGTAGCCCTTCTCCACGAATAGCCTGCGGGCCGCATCAATCAGTGCCGAGCGGGTCGCTTCAGTGCGCTGCTGGTTAGAGCGCCGCGAGGAATCTGTTTTCATGCATACAGCCTGTATGTTATAAGAAAGATACGTACAGATTGTATGTTGGCTTCAAGAAAAGGAAAAACCTCATGAAGATCACCAGCTACTACCCCGTAATCATGACGAACGACGTCGCCGGCACCGCCGCCTTTTATATCGAGCACTTCAATTTCCAGGCGCTGTTCGAAATCGACTGGTACGTTCACCTCCAATCCAAGGAAGACCCAAGCGTCAACCTCGCTGTTCTCGATGGGCACCACCCCACCGTTCCCGAGGCTGGCAGAGGTCACGTGTCTGGTTTGATCCTCAACTTCGAGGTGGCCGACCCAGATGCCGAGTACGAACGAATTAAGAACGCGGGCCTGCCGATACTTCGTACCCTACGGGACGAAGACTTTGGCCAGCGTCACTTCATCACGGCCGATCCTAATGGCGTACTGATCGACGTCATCAAGCCCATCCCGCCGACGGCGGAGTTCGTAGGGCATTACGAAGAAGGAGTGGCGCCGTCCTGATCCTGTAGGTACTGAACGGTCGTGCTGCCGCATCAGCGGGTATGTCCTCTGGGCCTAACGATTAAGCTAACGGGCGGCCAAAAGCGCAGCTTTTGGACGTCCAGCGAACGGAGTGAGCGAAAGTTGAGCGCATTGTTAGCTTTGAGGCTCGCTGTCATTGACGCCTGAAAATACCGCAGTTATTTCTCTTACACCGGGGTACTTTGAGCTGAGGTATTTGTATACGGGAAAGCCAAGGGCAGCGTATAGGCACAACCCCAGCAGGCCACATATAGGGCTAGTGAGGAGGGTGACTAGTGCCTCGATAAGATTTCCGTGTATCAGCGCCCAGGTTGCCGAGATGGCACCGATAGTGAAGCCGCCGGTAAGGCCGACCAGCCCTGCAAGATAGACCCAAGTTCCTAGGCTGAGCTGTGCTTCGATTTTCTGGCTCATAAGTTCCTCCTTGAAGCTAACGTTTGGCTAAGGGGCGGCCAATAGCGCAGCTATTGGACGTCCCGAGTGAGCGAAGCGAACGACTTGAGCCAATTGTTAGACTGCCCAGCCGTACGCCGGAAATGATGCCAGCGCCGAGCATGACCGGCGGAGCGCACGGCGTGTCGGTTTTGGCCCGGAAGGTTATTTGTGACGTGCGCATTGTGTGAAAGCAACTCCTTTGCTGAGCACAAATAACGGCCTCTACTGTCAGGCGACCATTCGATTCAGGAAAGCTACAGCGATGCAGTGGCTGTGTTTCCTGGCTCGGTACTGAAACCAGCATTTCTCTTGCGTCTAACGATTAAGCTAAGGGGCCGCGGAACGCGGTCCCAGCGAACGAAGTGAGCGCTTTGAGCGCATTGTTAGGAGCTACCACGGGGCGCATCTAGTCAAATTCCATATTTTTTGTTTGGGTTGTTGATGCGCTGAGTTAAATAGTTTCTGAGCTGATTTGCTTCTTTTGATGGGCATGAGTCGATGTGCTGTGACTCACCATCGCACCGGCAAGAGTCAATCTCATACTTTTCAAGGATTCTCTCAATTTCTCTGGCGGCATTTAAGTTGATTTCAATCAACTTCGGCTTTGTGGCCATGCGAGAGCTCCTAACGATTAAGCTAACGGGCGGCCAAAAGCGCAGCTTTTGGACGTCCAGCGAACGGAGTGAGCGATAGTTGAGCGCATTGTTATGCGTGCTCAGTGTAATTTGTAAACTTTTTCATCGATAAAACTATAATGAAACTCGCTAGGATATTTCTCTTTTAATACTTCTAGCATTGCGAATCGCTTGGGGTCTATCAGGCCCTTGTGTTGTTGCGAGTCGCTTAGTTCCCAGTGCTCTTTTATGTATTTTATTGTCTCTGCTGTGCTGTCTTCAAAGCGTGCCATTCGCTCTTCTGTTTCCTCTAGCTTCGCCTCTAGCTGAATTAGCTTCTTCTCAAGCTGATCAGCTTTATTCTTTAAGGTAACCTTGCTTGATTCTTCGCGCAGCTTTTTTAGTCGAATTCTGTCGATGATCGCGATGATCGCGAAAGCGATAATGGCAAGGTAGGAATACCACTCCATGGTGACCTCTTTTGCATAACGTTTGGTTAAGGGGCCGGCTTTAGCCCAATGTCATCAACCTAAGCTGCAGCCCTGCCCAAGGCAAGCCCCCCGAAGCAGCCAGCCGCCATGGCCGTCGGGCGATGACCAGGCCTCTGCCGCTCAATCAGGCGGTCTAACTGGG
>Ga0247725_1001256_pt1 | contig 13414 bp, 13 predicted proteins | sample OKSTACKMCFT3sol_FD_183021 | JGI IMG/M metagenome (GOLD analysis project Ga0247725, IMG submission 183021) | Subsurface sediment microbial communities from gas well in Oklahoma, United States - OK STACK MC-FT3-sol | ecosystem: Environmental > Terrestrial > Deep subsurface > Rock core/Sediment... | reverse complement strand
GCCTGCCCATAGGCACGCTGCAATTCGCGCCCCATCAACAGGTTGAACTTCTGGTCGGTACCGCCCAACTCGACATCGGCGCGAAGCGCAACAGAGTCATAGCCCTGCACCAACGGGTAGAGGAACTCATGGATCGCAATCGGTTGGTTGGTGGCGTAGCGCTTGCTGAAGTCATCCCGCTCCAGCATCCGCGCCACTGTGTACTGGGAAGACAGGCGAATGAAGTCAGCCGGCGACAGCTGATTCATCCAGGTGGAGTTAAACGCCACCTCGGTCCGTTCGGGATCCAGGATCTTGAAAACCTGCGCCTTGTAGGTCTCCGCATTCTCCAGCACCTGCTCTCGAGTCAACGGAGGGCGAGTGGCACTCTTGCCGCTGGGATCACCGATCATCCCGGTGAAGTCCCCGATCAGGAAAACCACCTGATGCCCCAGCTCCTGAAACTGACGCAGCTTATTAATAAGGACGGTGTGCCCCAGGTGCAGATCAGGTGCCGTCGGATCGAAGCCGGCTTTGATGCGCAGCGGACGCCCCGTCTTGAGCTTCTCGATCAGCTCCGCCTCGACCAGTACTTCTTCCGCACCGCGCTTGATAAGCGCAAGCTGCTCCTCAACCGACTTCATGTAAGGCCCCGTGCCACGTAAAAACAAAAGGGAACCAAACATACAAGATCGCTGACTAATTACAAGTTCTGCGCCCGCAGCCAGACCGACCGCCGAAAGGTCGGTTCCCGAGGTTGCCTGAGGGCTTATTTGATTATATTTTAGGCAGTTAGATCACTTTCTTAATAACACCACACGCCATGACGCATAACGTTCCCAAAGCGCCGCGCTATCCGAAGAGCCATCTGCTGGCCGCAAGCGGTGTAGCTGCGCTTCTGAGCCTGGCCTTGCTGGTGTTCCCGTCTCGGGAAGTCGAGGCGAAGAAGACCTACATCAATCTGGACATGGACAACAGCGCCGAAGCGCTGATTCAGGAGAGGGACGATCTCCGACAGGGCCTATCCAGCGAAGGCGAGTCAAGCATTCCCTTTGCCACCATCGAACCGTCCGCGGATGCCAAGGACAGCGCAGCTAGCGATTCCAGCATGGATGAGCAGGATGCTTCCACATCAGCCTCCTCCCAGAGCACACCTGCCGATCCTGGCCTGAAGACCGTCAAGGTCGATAGCGGCGATACCCTGTCCACGCTGTTTGCCAAGGTCGGTCTCTCGGCGAGCGTGCTTCACGAGATTCTCGACAGCAGCAAGGATGCCAAGTCGCTCACCCGCCTCAAGGTCGGTCAGCCCTTCGAATTCCGGCTGACCCCGGAAGGCGAGTTTCAGAGCCTCCATTCCCAGCTGAGTGACCTGGAAGCCATCACGCTCACCAAGACCGAGAAGGGTTACGACTTCAAGCGCGATATTGCCAAGCCTGATATTCATTCGGCTTACGCGCACGGTGTGATTGACAGCTCGCTGTTTCTTTCCGCCAAACGTGCCGGCCTCTCCCACAACCTGACCATGGACCTGGCCAACATCTTCGACTACGACATCGACTTCGCACTCGATATTCGAGAAGGCGACGAGTTCGAGGTCATCTATGAGAAGAAGACCGTCAATGGCAAGGAAGTAGGCTCGGGTGCCATCCTCGCAGCGCGGTTCACAAACCGCGGCAAGACCTACACCGCTGTCCGTTTTGCCAATGCCCAAGGTATCGCCAGCTATTTCCGTGACGATGGCACCGCGATGCGCAAGGCCTTCATCCGTACCCCTGTAGACTTCGCTCGGATCAGCTCCCGCTTCTCGCTGGGCCGCAAGCACCCCATCCTGAACAAGATCCGCGCGCACAAGGGCGTCGACTACGCCGCTCCACGCGGAACACCGATCAAGGCAACGGGTGATGGCAAGGTCATGCTCGCTGGGCGCCGTGGTGGCTACGGCAATGCCGTGATCATCCAGCACAGCGGCAAGTACCGCACCCTCTATGGGCACATGCAGGGCTTCGCCAAAGGCATCAAGACCGGCGTGAGCGTCAAGCAGGGCCAGATCATCGGCTACATCGGCACCACCGGCCTCTCGACCGGCCCGCATCTTCACTACGAGTTCCAGGTCAACGGCGAGCACGTCGACCCGCTCAGCGTGAAGCTCCCCATGGCCGATCCGCTCATCGCCAGCGAGAAGAAGCGCTTCCTGCAACTGAGCAAACCGCTTATGGCACGCATGGACCAGGAAAAGGCCACCATGCTTGCCCAGAACAAGCAGCAGTAAACGCATGCCGTACTACATCGGGGTCATGTCCGGTACCAGCCTGGACGGACTGGACATCGCCCTGATTGCGCAAGATAACCGCCCACGGCTTCTCGCCTCCCATTACATCCCCATGCCTGGCGACCTGAAGGACGCCCTTCTTGCACTGTGCGCCCCCGGCGAGGACGAACTCGCCCGTGCAGCCCTGGCGGAACAACGCTGGGTACGACTCGCGGCACAGGGTATCCAGCAACTCCTCCAGCAAGCAGGGCTCGGCCCCGATGCCATTCGGGCAATAGGCAGTCACGGCCAGACGGTACGCCACGAGCCTGGCCGGGGATTCACGATCCAGATCGGCAACTGTGCGCTCTTGGCGGAGCTGACCGGCATTACCGTTGTCGGTGACTTTCGTCGCCGGGACATGGCCGCAGGCGGGCAAGGCGCCCCATTGGTCCCTGCCTTCCATGAAGCCCTTTTCGGCAACGACTGTCATCGCGCCGTTCTGAACGTTGGAGGCTTCAGCAATCTTTCGCTTCTGCAGCCAGAGCGCCCGGTCTTCGGCTTCGATTGTGGCCCCGGCAATGTCCTGCTGGATGCCTGGATAGCCCGCCATCAGGGCAAGCCCTACGACGCGGATGGCGAATGGGCCGCCAGCGGCAACATCGACACAGCCCTGCTCCAGGCACTGATGGCAGACGAATTCTTCCTCGCTCAAGGCCCCAAAAGTACGGGAAGAGAGCACTTCAACCTGCCCTGGCTGGACGACAAGCTGGCACGAATGGACACGCCGCCTTCTGCCGCGAACGTCCAGGCCACCCTGCTGGAGTTCACCGCACGCACGGTCATCGACGCCCTGCAGGCGGCTCAGCCGCGCACTGATGAGCTGCTGGTGTGCGGCGGTGGCGCGCGAAATCGCGCCCTGATGAAGCGATTGGCCGACTTGCTCCCCTCTACCCGGGTTTGCAGCACCGATGAAGCCGGCGTATCTGCGGACTGGATGGAAGCCATGGCCTTTGGCTGGCTCGCCCACTGCTGCCTGGAAGGCATACCCGCCAATCGCCCAAGCGTGACTGGCGCCCAGGGCCCCCGCATCCTCGGCGCGATCTACCCCGCCTGAAACGAAAACGCCGTGCATGAGCACGGCGTTCGTAGCCAAAGTCCGATCAGATCGAGAAGGACTGCCCACAACCGCAGGTAGTGGCCGCATTGGGGTTCTTGATCACGAAGCGCGAGCCTTCCAGACCTTCCTGGTAATCCACTTCGGCGCCTGCTAGGTACTGGAAGCTCATGGGGTCGACTACCAGGCTCACACCGTCACGCTCGACGATGGTGTCATCGTCCGCCACGTCTTCATCGAAAGTGAAACCGTACTGGAAACCGGAACAACCGCCACCGGTGACGAAGACGCGGAGCTTCAGGCGCGGATTGCCTTCTTCATCGATCAGGTTCTTCACCTTGCTTGCGGCTCCCTGGGTGAACATCAGGGCGGTAGGGGTGAAGGATTCGACACTCATGATGCAACTCTCCCGGCTTGACGCCGCCATACTGCGCTATGGCGCCGCATTATCCGCTTACCCTAGAAAACTGGTCAACTATTAAGCATCGGCCTCATCGACCCGCGATGGCAGCTCGAGCGGCTTGGCGGACTCCTTGATCTGGCCCAGGCGCCCGTCGATCTGCGCGCCCATGGCCATCTCCATCAGTCCATACAACACCGTACCCTTCACCCGCGCCCGTGCGCCCAGTTCCAAGTGCTCGCTGGCGTACACATCACCCTGCACCTCACCATCGATGATGACGTGGGGGGCACGGATCTCACCCTGGACCAACCCGTCCACGCTGATGCGCACCATGCCTTCCACGGCAGACAAATTGCCCGTCAGGCGCCCATCCACCTGCACCGCGCCCTGGAAGCGCAGATCGCCCACCAGCTCGGCCCCTGTCGCGATGATGCTGGTCTTGCCGCTATAGCGCTGCAGGTCTGCCTTGGGTTTCTGCTTGTTCCACATAGGTTCATGACTCCTCGTCGGTCCAGTCGAACGTGCGCGTCAGCGGCTCACGCTGCCCCTCCACCCGCGCGCTCACCTCGATGCGACGTGGAACGAAGCCTTCCGGCAACTCCAGTTCGATGAAGCGCCCGGCATCGGGAATGGCCTGGAAATACTTGAATGAAAAACGCACACCGCCCTTCGGCAGGTCCTTCGCCAGATCAGCCAGGAGCAAGGCCGTCTCCTTGTTCCCCTGGCGACCCAGGATGCGAATCGATAAAGCCCCGGCGAGCGCACGCTCGTCCTTGCCCACCCGGCTCAGCATCAGCCGCATGCGGTAGCGGGACGGCGTGTCCGTGCCGTGCACCTCCAGCGCGCGAATACGCAACCCATCCGCCTGACGCTCGGGAGCCAGCACACCCTTGTAGACCGCCAGCTCCTGCTGCAGGGCAAAAACCTGCTCCTCCATCATCTTGATGGCCTGCCGGCTCTGTTCATTAGCCTGCAAGCCCAGGCGCTCGCCACTCTCCAGCACCGCCTGGCGCTGACGCAGCTGCTCCAGTTCGCTGGCCTGCTCCTGGTTCTGCTGCAGCAACTGGTCCCGCTGCTCGACCGCCTCGCGGGCACGCTTCGCCTGCTGCCAACCACCGGCGAAGAAGGAAGCCGGCAACGACAGCACCAGCACACACAGCACCAGTCTCAGCAGACGTTCACGACGTGGATCACTGACACGGACTTCCCAACTGGCCATCAGCGGGCGCAGTCCGGGGATCGGAACAGGACAGAGAAGGCAAGAGCCATGCGAAATCACCTGGCCAGAGCGGCCCATTGCAAAGGCGCCGATGATAAAGCCCGATCCGCCATGGGCCAACCGCCGGGGTGACGCGCTGCCGCCTGAGCCTCTACTATCGGACCGATCTCACACAACGGACATTTTCCATGCCCTACCTCTGGCTGAAGGCCTTCCACATCATCGCCGTCGTCTGCTGGTTCGCCGGCCTCTTCTACCTGCCGCGCCTGTTCGTCTATCACGCCGCAGCGGAGGACCAACCCAGCCGAGAGCGCTTCTGCATCATGGAGCGCAAGCTCTACCGCGGCATCATGGGCCCCTCGATGATTGCCACCCTCCTGCTGGGCGGCGCGATGCTGTACCTCAACCCTGGCTGGTTCAGCCAAGGCTGGCTGCACGCCAAACTCACCCTCGTGGTGCTGCTGATCGGTTACCACCACGCCTGCGGCGCGATGCTCAAGCGCTTCGCCCGTGGCGAGAACGCCCGCAGCCATGTCTTCTACCGCTGGTTCAACGAAGTCCCTGTGCTCTTCCTGCTGGCCATCGTCATTCTGGTCGTGGTCAAGCCCTTCTGATCCCATCCAAGAGGACTGTCGGATGTCACTGCCCGCCCTGCTCGAGAATCGCCTGCGTCTGCCCCTCGTCACCGCTCCGATGTTCCTGGTCTCGGCACCGTCCATGGTCCTGGCCAGTTGCAACGCCGGTGTCGTCGGCAGCTTCCCCGCCCTGAACCAGCGCGAGAGCGCCGGATTCGCCGCCTGGCTTGATGAAATCGCCGCTGGCCTGACAGCCGATGCGGCCCCCTACGCCGTCAACCTGATCGTCCACGGCAGCAACCCTCGCCTGCAGGCCGACCTGGCCATCTGCGTGGAAAAGAAGGTGCCCATCGTCATCACCAGTCTGGGCGCCGTGAAGGAAGTGGTGGACGCCGTGCACAGCTACGGCGGCCTGGTGTTCCATGACGTCACCACCCGCCGCCATGCCGAAAAGGCTGCAGAAGCCGGTGTAGACGGGCTGATCGCCGTCGCAGCCGGCGCCGGTGGTCACGCCGGAACCTGGAGCCCCTTCGCACTGGTCGCCGAGATCCGCCAGTTCTTCGACAAGACCCTGCTCCTGGCAGGCTGCCTCAACCACGGCCACGAGATCCTCGCAGCCCAGCTCCTGGGAGCGGACCTCGCCTACCTGGGTACCCGCTTCATCGCCACCCAGGAAAGCCAGGCCAGCGCCGCCTACAAGCAAATGCTGCTGGACGCACGGGCGGCCGACATCATCCACACCCCGGCCGTTTCGGGCGTCCCGGCCAGCTTCATGCGCCAGAGCCTGGAGGCCGCCGGATACGACCTCGCCCGACTGAACGACAAGGCGGACGTCAACTACGGCGAGAAGCTCAAGCCCGTGAGCGATGAAGCCAAGGCCTGGAAGACCGTCTGGTCGGCGGGCCAGGGCGTCGGAGACATCCACGACCTCCCCACCGTCGCCGAGCTGGTGGAGCGCCTCGACCGCGAATACCGCGCTGCCCTCCAGCACAGCGCACGCCTGGCCCAGCCCTACCTGGGATGAAGCGCCGTCAACTGCTCGCAGGCCTCGGCGCGCTGGGCGCACTGGGGCTCTGGGCAGCGCGCCCTGCCGACCAAGGCGCGCCTCATGCCCCCTACTTCGCACAGCTGCAGGGGCTGCTGCGCCAACAGGGCGGCGGTGTGCCTCAACTGGTCATCGACCTCGACCGGCTCGACGCCAACGCAGACTTGCTGAGCAGCCGCCTCGGCGGCATGAAGCTGCGCCTGGTGAGCAAGTCGCTCGCCTCCACAGGCTTGCTCGACTATCTCTCGAAGCGCCTCGGCACCCGGCGCTTCATGGTCTTCCACCAGCCCCAGGCCAACCAGTTGGCCGAGGCATTCCCCGACAGCGACCTGCTGCTCGGCAAGCCACTGCCGGTCGCAGCCGCCCTGGCCTTCTACCAGCAGCTCGCCGCCAATGCGCCATTCGATCCGGATCGGCAGGTCACCTGGCTGGTGGACAGCCCGGAGCGCCTGGTGCAGTACCGTGATATGGCAATCGCCCTGCAGCGCCCACTGTCCATCGCCCTGGAGATCGACATCGGCTTGCGGCGCGGCGGGCACAGCTCGCCCGAGCGCCTCGCCACCAGCCTCGCGCTCGTCGAGCACTCCCCCGAAGTGCTCGATCTGCGTGGGCTGATGGGCTACGACGGCCATGTGGCCCACGCCCCCTTCTGGGTCGGAGACGCCTTCGACCAGGCCAATGCCCGCTACCGTGACTTCCTGGAACAGGCCACGCACGCCAGGAAGGCCTGGCCAGAAGCACCGTTATTGAATGGTGCCGGTAGCCTCACCTGCATACGCCATCTGACAGGCCCCAGCCCACTGAATGAGATCGCCGTAGGTTCGGTGCTGCTCAAGCCCTCGGACTTCGATGCCGAGAGCCTCGACGCCTACCAGGCCGCCTGCTGGATTGCCGCCCCCGTGCTCAAGGCAGGGAGCGGCGCCCTGCCCTACCTCGAGGACGCCCAGAGCCTTGTGAGCGCATGGAACCCGAATCGCGAACAGGCCTTCTATCTATATGGCGGTGACTGGCAAGCCATCCCGGCCTCGCCGGCAGGGCTCGCCTACGACCCGCTCTATGGCCGCAGTGCCAACCAGGAGCGGCTGATCGGCTCGGCGGCGAATGGCCTGCAGCCCGATGACTGGGTGTTTCTCCGTCCGCAGGTATCCGAGGGCCTGCTGGCCCGGTTCGGCTCCATGAGCCTGTTGCGACGCGGTCGTCTCGTCGGACGCTGGAAACCCTTGCCCACAGCGTGAAGCCCCCCGCTTTTTCTAGCCTCCCCGGCTTGTAACCTGGGCGCCCCCACCAGTACGCTTTGCCATCCTCAACCCTACAGCCGACAAGGATGCCCGCATGTCCGACGCTCGCTACAAGATCGTATTCGAAGGTGAACTGATGCCCGGTGCGGCACTGGACTCGGTCAAGGAGAACCTCGCCCGCCTGTTCAAGAGCGACGCGGACAAGATCGACGCCCTGTTCAATGGTCGCCCCGTCGCCCTGAAGCGCGACCTCGAAGACGGCGAAGCGGACAAGTACCTGGCCGCCCTGCAACGTGCCGGTGCCAACGTCCGCAAGGAACCGGACATCGCCGCCGGGCTGAGTCTGGTGGAGACCGAGGATCACCCCAACCCGGACGCCGCGCCCCAGGCAGCGGAAGACCAACCCGATATGACATGCCCCAAGTGCGGCCATACGCAGCCCAAGGCCATCGAGTGCCAGGCCTGCGGCATCGTCATCGAGAAATTCCTGGCCCGTCAGGCCCAGCTCGCCGAGAGCACGCCGGCCGTGGCAGCGCCGGTAACCCCTGCTGCAACGCCCTATGCTGCCCCCCAGGCCCAGGTCGGCGACCCCCTGCCGGAATTCGGCGACTTACGTCCCTTTGGAGTGACCGGTCGCATCGGCCGGATGCGCTATATCGCCTGGACAATGGTTCTCGTCTTAGTGGCGATGCCTGTTATGTTTTTAAGCAGTCTCGTGTTTGAGTACTCTCCGCTGGTCGGCGGGATACTTATTGCGGCGGAATTCATAGCATTGATAGTCGTTAGCGTTCAGATAAGCGTCCAGCGCCTACACGACATCGACTGGTCAGGTTGGATGTACCTGCTCAACTTCGTGCCAGTCCTGGGGTCGTTCTTCCCATTGCTGATGATGGTAGTTCCAGGCACACAGGGCCCTAACCGATATGGCCAAATACAGCCGCCGAACAGCGTCGCAGTTCTGATATTGGCCTGGATGTCCATTATCTCCGCAGTTCTCGGAACGCTTTTGATCATCGTACTCCTGATGTTCATAGGTGTAGGGGGACTAAGCGACCTCGACTCCAGGTTCTCCGACAGCAGCTACGAGATGCCGGCCGACGTGGACGGCAGCGACTATGCCGCCGCACCCGCCGACGAGGCGGAGTACTCGGACGACCAGACCGAGGAAGCCGAAGCACCGGCTGAACAGGACGACTACGAGTCGAACTGAGCAACCTCCCGGGGCCGGCGCTGTCCAACCCGGCCCCACCAGGAGATTCACGATGCCCCGCTATGCCCTCATCACCGGCGCTTCCAGCGGCCTGGGACTGGCCCTCGCAGAGGCCCTGGCTCGCCGGGGTCGCCACCTGATCCTGGTGGCTCGCCAGCGTGATGCGCTCGAGAGCATCGCCTATGAGCTGACCCAACGCTTTGGCGTCGAGGTCCTCTACCGCACCTGTGACCTCGCCGAACCTCTCCAGCTATCCGGCCTGCTGCATGAACTCAACCAGGGCGGTCGCCAGATCGACCTGCTGGTCAACAACGCCGGCATCGGCAGTGCCGGCCTCTATGTCCAGCAACCGTGGGGCCATGAGCAGGAGCTGATCGAGTTGAACATCCTCGCCCTGGCACGGCTCTGCCATGAGATCGGTGGCGCCATGGCCGGGCGGGGCGAAGGGCAGATCCTCAACGTCGCCTCCGTTGCCGGGTTCCAGCCCGGCGGCTGGATGAGCAACTACTACGCCAGCAAGGCCTACGTGCTGCACTTCTCCGAAGGCTTGCGCGAGGAGCTGAAGCGCCATGGTGTGAAGGTTTCCGTCCTCTGCCCCGGGCCCGTGCGCACCGCCTTCTTCCGCCATGCCCGCATGGCCGGGGAAAAGCTGGAGGGCTCGCCCCTGCTGATGAGTGCGGAAGAGGTGGCGTTGTACACCGTACGCGCCCTGGAAAAGAACCGCGCCATCATCATCCCGGGCTGGCGCAACCGCCTGGCGGCAAAGGCAGCACGCTTCATGCCGCGCTGGCTGACACGTCGCCTCACTGCCCGCATCAATCGCCGCTTCGTGGCCGGCTGAACGCGCCCGCTCAGTCCGCGCGCACGCAGCGACTGGCCGCCCAGCTTCGCAGGGCCGCCAACTCTTCCGACATGATCACCGACAGCGGCGCCGTCCCCTGCAATTGCTGCAGGAGCAGCGCATGGCTGACATCACTCTGCGCTGCCTGGGCGGCGTAGTACATGCCCACAACGGCCTGCTCGATCTCGGCACCGGAAAACCCATCGGACGCCGACGCCAGCGCCGACAGGTCGAACAGGGCAAGGTCCATGCCCCGGCGGGACAGGTGGATGCGGAAGATCTCCGCACGGGTCGCCGGGTCCGGCAGGTCGACGAAGAACAGCTCGTCGAAGCGACCCTTGCGCACCAGCTCCGGCGGCAGGCGATGGATGGCGTTGGCGGTAGCGATCATGAAGACCGGCGCCTTGCGCTCGGACATCCAGGTCAGCAGCGTCCCGAGCACTCGCTGGCTCACGCCCCCGTCATGGTCACCGCTGGCCAGGCCCTTCTCGATCTCGTCCATCCACAGTACGCATGGCGCCATCTGCTCGGCGAGGCGCAGCGCCTCCCGCAGGTTGCGCTCGGTCTCGCCGAAGAACTTGTTGTACAGGCAGGCGAAGTCCAGGCGCAGCAGGGGCAGCCCCCAAAGGCCGGCGACCGCTTTGGCGGCCAGGCTCTTGCCGCCACCCTGTACCCCCACCAGCAGCATGCCCTTGGGCCGGTCCTCGGCCTTGCCGTCGATGAAAGCCCCCTGGCGCTCACCGAGCCAGCGCTTGAGGTTGACCAGGCCGCCCACCTCGGCAAAGCGCGCCGTGTCGTATTCGAAACTGAGCACGCCTTCCAGATCCAGCAGCTGGAACTTGGTCTTGTTCAGTTCCGGCAGGTCTTCCTGGGTGATGGCGCCGTCATCGCAGATCACATTGCGGGCCAAGGAGCGCGCCTCACCATGGCTGAGCCCCCGCAGGTTCTTCACCACCTGCTGGAGGGTGCGGTTGTCGGTGCGCACCCGGGCGCCACGGTTGCGCTCGCTCCAGCGGGTCGCCTCCTCCCGGACGATGGCCAGCAACTCATCCTCACTGGGCAACGCCAGGGTGAAACGGGCGCTGTAGCGTTGCACCTCCGGCGGCAGGCGCAAGGCGTGGGACACCAACACCAGGGTCGGGCGCTGGGGCGAGTCGGCCATGGCCACTTCTTTCAGCAGGCGTACCAGCCGGGGGTTGTCCTCCAGGAACGGGTGCAAGTCACACATCACGTACAGGCTGGACTGAAGGTCACCCTTGATCAGGCGCAGGGCCTTCTCGGGGTCGACCGTCTCCTCGCCCCCCAGGGGCTCGCCGCCGAAGCCGAGACGCTGCAGGCCCTCGGTCACCGACCAGGTGAACAGGCTCATGCCCCGCTTGACCGCGAGGGTGGTGAGAGTCTCCAGCACGCGCTGCTCATCCCAGGACTCGATGACGATGAGCTTGACCTTGGAATCGAGCACCAGGCCCAGGTCGTGGATGTCGTTCTTCACACAGGCTCCTTGTGGGGTTCCGCTGCTGGCCGGAGTCGATGGTCCGCCGCTAGACTCGGGCGATTCTTATATCAGCCCGGAGAATCCAGGTGGACTGTCTGTTCTGCAAAATCGTCGCTGGGCAGATCCCGGCGCGCACGTTGTACGAAGACGATCACGTTGTCGCGTTCCATGACATCGGCCCACAGGCGCCGGTGCACTTCCTGGTCATCCCCAAGCGACACATCGAAACCCTCAACCACCTCACCGAGGACGACCGTGAACTGGCCGGCCACATCCTGTTCACGGCACAGCGCCTGGCCCGGGAACAGGGATGCGAAGAAGGCTTCCGCGTGGTGATGAACTGCAACGAACTGGGCGGGCAGACGGTCTATCACATCCATATGCACGTGCTCGGGCAACGCCAGCTGGACTGGCCCCCGGGCTGAGCCTCGAGTCAGCGGGCAGCGCCGGAATGCGACTGATCCCGATCAAGCCCGGCGGGGAGCAATGGAGTAAACTCTCCGCCAGTTTTCGCCTGTCGAGGTGCCCCATGGCTACCGAACGTCACTACTCTCCCGCCGACCGCCTGCTGCTGCAGGCCGATGCCGCCCTCAAGACCCTCCTGCCGTTCAAGGGCCAGCCTTACCGCCCGTCCCCCGCCAACCTGCAGGACGATGCGCCGATGAACGAGGACGATACGCGCCACGTAGCCGGCCTGATGCGCATCAACCACACCGGCGAGGTCTGTGCCCAGGCGCTGTACCAGGGCCAGGCGCTGACCGCCAAGCTGCCAGAAGTGCGTCAGGCAATGGAGCACGCCGCCGAGGAAGAGATCGACCACCTGGTCTGGTGCGAGCAGCGCATCCGTGAACTGGGCAGCCGCCCCAGCGTGCTCAACCCGCTGTTCTATGGCTTGTCGTTCGGCGTGGGTGCCATGGCCGGCCTGATCAGCGACCGCGTGAGCCTGGGCTTCGTCGCGGCCACCGAGGACCAGGTCTGCAAGCACCTGGACGAGCACCTGCACCAGATCCCGCCGCAGGACGCCAAGAGCCGCGCCATCCTCGAACAGATGCGGGTCGACGAGGAACACCACTCCACCACCGCCCTGGAAGCCGGCGGCCTGCGCTTCCCCGCCCCGGTGAAGTTCGGCATGACGCTGCTGTCCAAGGTGATGACCAAGAGCACTTACCGGATCTGATCCGGGCACAGCACGTGAAAACAAAAGGGCGCCATTCGGCGCCCTTTGTCATTCCAGCTCGCTGCCCTCAACGGGGCATATTGCGGGCATAGAAGATTTCCAGCATCTCGTGGCGCACGCGCTCTTCCACCTGCTGGCGCTGTTCAGCGGTCAGGTTGGAGGTGGCATCGCCGAACAGATAGTTATCCAGTTCGAAGTCCTTGAGCAGCATCTTCGTGTGGAACAGGTTCTCCTGGTACACATTCACGTCGGTCATCTGGTACGCGTCGCGGGTGTCGTCGGACAGGTAGTTCTGGATCGAGTTGATCTCGTGGTCGATGAAGTGCTTGCGCCCTTCGACGTCACGGGTGAAGCCGCGCACGCGATAGTCGACGGTGACGATGTCGGAGTCGAACTGGTGAATGAGGTAGTTCAGGGCCTTGAGCGGCGAAATCACGCCGCAGGTGGACACGTCGATGTCCACGCGGAAGGTCGCGATGCCTTCCACCGGATGGATCTCCGGGTAGGTGTGAACGGTGATGTGGCTCTTGTCCAGGTGGGCCAGGATCGTCTCGGGCAACGGGCCGGGGGATTCCTCGATCTGGCTGTCGGTGGGCGTCACCGGCTGCTCGGAAATGAGGATGGTGACGCTCGCACCCTGGGGATCGTAATCCTGCCGGGCGATGTTGAGGATGTTGGCACCGATGATGTCGACCACGTCGGTGAGGATCTGGGTCAGGCGCTCGGCGTCGTACTCTTCGTCGATGTACTGGACGTAGGCCTGCTGGTCCTCGGGGGTTTCCGCGTAGCAGATGTCATAGATGTTGAAGCTCAAGGTCTTCGTCAGGTTGTTGAACCCGTGGAGCTTGAGTTTGCTTTTCACCGTTT
>Ga0247725_1001255_pt1 | contig 13436 bp, 16 predicted proteins | sample OKSTACKMCFT3sol_FD_183021 | JGI IMG/M metagenome (GOLD analysis project Ga0247725, IMG submission 183021) | Subsurface sediment microbial communities from gas well in Oklahoma, United States - OK STACK MC-FT3-sol | ecosystem: Environmental > Terrestrial > Deep subsurface > Rock core/Sediment... | reverse complement strand
TCAAGCCAGGGCTTGGCTGGCGGTGTCAAGCGATGCGGTATAGGTAGTCAAAAGGGCTTCTCCCATGCACTGATTTGAGCGCTAATTATATGATATTTATGGATAATTTCCAAAGTTGATGACATTGAGGGCCGCCTTCGGCCATGTTGGTAAACGCACCCAAGCCGGCATCGCTGGCGATGTCCTCGCGAATAAGTTTCTGAGCTCGCTCCAAGTGATTACCAGTGTGAAGGTCATCCAGGATAAAGGTCTTTTAATCCGTTGGTCGCGAGTTCGAATCTCGCCCGACCCACCAAATATTCTTTGCGGGACAAGCAACTAAGCCAACCAGTCGGTTGGCTTTTTTGTTTTCTGCACTGCGTCTGGCCCATTTCTGGTCCCCAAGCCACGGGCGCCCAGTGACTCCTCCTCGGCCAATGCAGACAGTCAAGAGGTAGTCCATGAACGACCGCTAAGTAATACCAGCAGTCGGTAGTACCTTTGACGCAGAGGGCCTACTCGGGGATCACCTGCATCTCGCCCGGCTTGAACCACTTGCTCTTCTGTGCGTATTCCAACGCCTGGGGTGCATCCTTCGCCCAAAGCAGGAGCGCCAAGCTCTCCTTTGCAGGGCTGCTGGTCACGTAGAAGAGGCGGAGAGCCCGGTCAATTGACGTCTCCTTGCCCTCCTCCACGTTCTTGACGTCAGAATCACCGAGAGGGGCACCAAACAGGCGATCGTAGGCAAAAAAGATTGCCAGCGGCATCTTCCTCGTCCATCACGACCATTACATGGTCGTCATTCGCTAAACGTCGTTGCCGCGCCGTTGCAGGTAGCAGGTCTGGTCATGCACCTGCGCTTGCTCGCCTGCGGCAGTGAGCACCAATGGGGTCTGGATAAATGAATTACACCGACCCCGTGTATTCGCCACGTGCAGGGTAGTCGTTCTTGACCACGAAATCTATGGCACCGAGGATCTCGTCGAAATGCGGTCGGGCGAACGGCATGCTCTGCGTGCTGCCCCAGTAGAGGGTGCCGTCCGGCCTGACCAAGAATAGGCCCGGCTCGGAAAACAGCGCAGGTTCCTCGATGCCGATCGAAGTCTTTCCTCGGGATGTCGAGATCGTCAGCCCCCACTGGCGCGCCAGCGGCAATGGTAGGGCGTAGCCGAACTGGAGCTGCTTGGCACCGATCTTCTTCGCCATCTCGGCAGCACGCTCTTCCGTGTCCGAACTCAGCGCCAGCGGCACGACGCCGCGCTGGATGAAAGCGCCGTGTAGCTTTTCCAGTTCGATCAGGTATTTCGCACACAGCGGGCAATGCAGGCCACGATAGAACACCAGCAGGTTGAAAGTCGGCGCCGGCGAGACGGTGAGTTGAAAGCGGCCGCCACCTAGCAGCGGCACATCGAGGGCCGGCACGGGCTGGCGTGGCATCAAAACTTGCAGGGACATGCTGCTTCTCCTTGGCTGGGGTGAGGGGGCTACATCGACATGGAGTGAATGATGCCCGGCGTCGTCCCTCCGTGAATCTCCATCGACTGATCGATCGTCTTGTCCTCATACATCTGCCGCCGCTTCGGAGGGCGCGGGAATCTGCGACAACTGTCCGCGCACCCATTCGGCGGGGGTGTGTCCGATGCGTTTGGCGAATACCCGGCCGAAGGCCTCCGGGCTTTGGTAGCCCACCGCGGCGGCGACGCTTTTGAGCGGCCGTCCTTGACGCAGCAGACCGCGTGCCACCGAGAGGCGCCAGTGGGTAAGGTACTCGAGCGGCGGAATCCCGGCCAGCTTGTGGAAGTTGGCGGCGAACCGTGCGCGGGACATGTGCGCCCGTTCGGCCAGTTGCTCTAGCGTCCACGGGTAGGCCGGACGTTCGTGCATGGCATTGAAGGCGAGGGCAAGCCGGGCATCGGACATGGCCGCCAGCACGCCATCGCTGAAACGCCCCTGCGCCAGCAGGTGGCGCAGCACATGGATCAGGAAGTAGTCGAGGAGGAGGCTGATCGCCGTCGGGCGGCCGATGCCATTACCGAAGGCTTCCTGATACAGAAGTTCGAGGGTGGTGTCGGCGGCGGGCAGATCAGTCATCGGGATGGCGAGCCATGCTGGCAGCGACAGGGCCAGTGGGCTTTGCTCGGCAACGCCGAGATCGACCTGACCGCAGACGAGTTCGACGCCATCTTGCGCGGGTGCCATGCTGTGGGCGCAGGGGCGCGGGAACAGCAGCACGGTTGGCGTGGTGATATTGAGCGCGGCGATCCCGGGCACATCGAGCCGCATGCTGCCGTACTTGACCAGATGCAGGTGGCCCCAGGGATCCTTGCCGTCATAGGAACCGCCTTCGCAGTCCGTGCCGGAAAAGTAATAGCGCACCGAAGGCGAGACGTGCTTGAAGAGGGGCGTGAGAATATCCATGCGAGACGATCAATCAGTTTGTTGAGACCAATGGTGCGGTGAAGCCTAGCACAATCCTCTTCGTGACCCGCCCTGCGAGGTTGCGCCATTTAGACCCTCAGCCTATACCCTCAACCGACCCACAGGAGATGACCATGACCTCAACCAAATCCGCCGCTTCGCTTGCCCTTGCCATTGGTGCCGCCCTGGCCGTGGCCGCTGCTCCGGCCGCCGCCGACAATCACATGAAGGCGGGCGAGAAGGAAAAATGCTATGGCGTCGCCATGAAAGGCAAGAACGACTGCAAGGCCGGCGCCGGAACGTCCTGCGCCGGAACGTCCAAAAAGGATTACCAAGGCAATGCCTGGTCTTACGTCCCGAAGGGCACTTGCGAAAAGACCGCTTCGCCGACCTCGCCGACTGGCATGGGCCAGACCATGGAGTTCGTGGAAAAGAAAGCCTGAGCATGACTCTGGTCGCCAGCCACCTGCCAACAGCGGCGGGCATCGGGCTCAAGCCCGAGCATTTCCGCGAGATCCTCGAGACGAAGCCGGACATCGGCTTCTTCGAGGTGCATGCTGAAAACTACATGGTGGCTGGCGGACCTTTTCACCACTATCTCGGACTGATTCGCGCGCACTATCCGCTCTCAATCCACGGCGTCGGTCTGTCCATCGGCGGTGAAAGCGCACTCGATGAGGCGCATCTCGGGCGTCTCGCCAGCTTGATTGATCGCTACCAGCCGGCCATGTTTTCCGAACATCTGGCTTGGTCCAGTCATGGCGGCGCCTACTTCAGCGATCTGCTACCAGCCCCCTATACGGCGGCCTCCCTGCAGCGCGTCTGCGACCATGTCGATCAGGTGCAGTCGCACCTGAACCGCCGCATGCTGTTGGAGAACCCTTCCACATATGTCGAGTTCGCCAGTTCGACGATGTGCGAGGGGGACTTCCTGGCGGAAATCATTCGTCGCACCGGTTGCGGATTGCTGCTGGATGTCAACAACGTCTATGTAAGTTGCATCAACCACAACCGCGATCCGCTGGCCGTCCTACAGTCCATGCCGCTCGGGGCGGTGGACCAGATCCACCTGGCCGGATTCGCCGAGGAAGTTGATGAGGATGGCGGGACGCTGCTCATCGACAGCCATGGAGCGCCAGTGGCCGAGGCGGTATGGAGGCTTTACGAGGCGGCGCTGCAACTGAGCGGCCCGCAGCCGACCCTGATCGAGCGTGACAACGACATTCCGCCACTGCCGGTGCTGCTGGCCGAGGCAGGCTTGGCGGCGCAGTTTCTGCAATCTCAAAGCACCGTCCCGCCAGTGCCGACTTTTCGGGCGACTGCATGAATCACACCGAGTTTTGTACGGCCCTGCTCGACCCCAGCGCCACGGTGCCTGGCGACATTCGTGTCCGCGAAGGGGCCGACCGCACGAGCCGTTTCGGCGTTTATCGCAACAACGTTATCGTCGCGCTGATCGATGGCCTGGCCGACAGCTTTCCGGTGGTACGCGCCCTCGTTGGCGAGGATTTCTTTCGCGGCATGGCGCACGAGTTTGCCCGCCATCACCCGCCATGCTCTCCCGTGATGGCCGAGTATGGCGACGGTTTTCCTGCCTTTATCGAAAGTTTCCCGCCAGCGCAATCGCTGCCCTACCTCGGCGACGTCGCGCGCCTTGAATGGCAATATGTCGTGTCCTATCACGCAGCGGATGCCGAGGCGCTGACAGCGGAGAAGGTGGGCGGTCTGCTAGCCGATCCGGAGTTTCTGGCGACCTCACGCTGGCGTTTGCACCCCTCGCTGGGACTGCTGGCGTCCCCATACCCCGTCGTATCGCTCTGGCAAGCCCATCAAGAGGATTCGGATACCGAAGTTGAGGCTGCATTAGCCGGCATCGACTTGGCGCAGTCTGAAGCGGCGCTGGTGCTGCGGCAACAGTTGGCGGTGATGGTGCTCGGACTGACAGCCGCCGAGGCGACATTTGTCCGCGCATTGCACGCCGGAGAGATGCTGGCGGTTGCCGTCGCCGATGCACAACAGACCGCGAATGACTTCGACCCGGGCCTGGCTTTTTCCCTGCTGCTGAGGAGCGACGCGCTCATCGGCTACTCGATCACTACTTGATGGACCAAGAACATGCATCTGACTCTGGGCATCAATCACGTCATCCACCTGTTGCAGAAAGTCCCTGATTCGCTGATCGCCCTGCTGGGACGGTTCTCGGTGGCGGGGATCTTCTGGATATCGGCGCAAACCAAGGTCGAAGGCTTCAAGTTGAATATCGTTAGCGGCGAGTTCATGATCGGGATTCCGCAGTTGGGGCCATCGACGGTGGACCTGTTCCGTGATGAATACCGCCTGCCACTGATTTCCCCCGAATTCGCCGCGCCGCTGGCTGCCTTTTCCGAACATCTATTTGCTGCCTTGCTGCTGGTCGGCCTGGCGAGCCGTTTTTCTGCGCTGGCCTTGCTCGGCATGACCGCGACCATCCAGATGTTTGTGTATCCAGACGCCTATCCTACCCACGGCGTCTGGGCGGCCGTGCTTCTTTTCATTGCAGCGCGCGGGCCTGGAGTTGTTTCGATCGATCACTGGATCAAGCAACGCTATGCTGTGAAAGTCTGACATGTTTCTTGGGAATATCTCTATCCGCATTCGCCTGGTGCTCACCATCGGTGGTCTGTTGATGTTGCTGGCGCTCGTTGCCGGTCTGTCCTACCGGGGTTTCCTGTCACTCTCGGCAACGGCCAATGAATTAGTCGAGCGCCAGATGCGCCTGGCATTTCTCGCCACGCAAGCTAACCAGCATGCACAAAGTGCTGCCAAGGATCTTCTGCGCTTGCTGCTGACCACTGACCGGGAAGCACGCGTGCCCATGTATGCTGCCATGGACGGCTCGCTGAATGCTGCCGATCAGGCGCTGGTTCAGTTCGAATCGATGTCGGCCACCGCCTTAGACATGCCTGGAATGGGCGATCTGAAACGCGTGCGTGAGCGCTATGGCACCTCATTCCAGGAAACCGTCGAGCAGATCGAGCTCAGCGGACTTGCGGCAGCAAAATCGCATTTCGAGTCCTCGACGGAGCCGGCACTTCAGGATCTTCTGAAGGCGACAGATCGTCTCGCGGCGGAGCTTCAGCACGTCATGCGGGCTGAAGCTGAACGATTGATGGAGGAGGCAACAACAGCCCAGCGATACATCATCGCGATCGGGCTGTTGGCACTGTTGGCGGGAGCTGTGCTGGGCACGCTGATTGTCCGCAGCATTACCCAGCGGATGAGTCTGGCAGTCGCCGTGACCCGCCGGATTGCCGCAGGCGACCTCGAGGCCGCCGTTCCCTCTCATGGAAACGACGAGATCGGCAGCCTGTTGCGCGCCATGGAACATATGCGGCAGGGGCTTCATCAACTCATTCATACCATTCGCGACAGCGCAGTTGCGGTCAGCGTCGCCGGAAATAACCTCGGTGCGCCGGCTGCGAGCGTCGGTAGTGGCTCTGCCGAGCAAAGGCAACTGGCTAGCGCGATCCAGGTATCGATCGCCGAATTGGCCGCCGGTGCAGCCAGCATGGCCGACAGCGTGTACGCCACGCGCCAACAGGCGATGGCAGCGCGCGACCTAGCCGCTAGCGGGGCGAAGGATATTGCCGTGGCGGCGGATGAAATCAGCCGCATAGCCACTGCGGTATCGGCGTCGGCACGCTCGGTAGCAAGCCTGGACCAGAGCGCAACGCAGGTGGCGGGTACGGTCTCGGTCATCAAGGAAATTGCTGACCAGACCAACCTGCTGGCCCTGAATGCTTCTATCGAGGCGGCGCGAGCCGGCGAGAGCGGACGCGGTTTCGCCGTGGTGGCCGACGAAGTCCGCAAGCTCGCCAACCGCACGGCCGACGCGACTCGAGAAATCGATCAGGTGATCGCTGCCATCGCCGAGCAAACTGCTCGTGCGGTGTCTGACATTGATGCCGGGCGAGCGGGCATGGATCATGGCAACCAGCTGATCCGTTCCATCGTCGCGCCGCTGGGCGAACTACGCGACGGCGCGCAGGCATCGCTGGACGGGCTGGAAACGATCGGCGCTGTTGCCCGTCAGCAGGCCATTGAAAGCCGGCTGATTGCCGACAGTGCAGCGAACATCGTCGCCATGGCCTCCCTCAATGCAGAATCTGCGCAGCAGGTTGACCGCATCACCAGCGATCTGGGCGGGATGGCGAAACGCCTGACCGCGTCAATCGATACCTTCCGCCTGAACCGATGATCCCGCAACTACGCAATTCCCGTATCAGTACCCGCCTGATGGCCGTCATCACGGTGTTGCTGATCTTGCTTGCGGTGGTGGCCGGTCTTTCCTTCCGGGGGTTCCAGTCGCTCGCCAGCAGCGCGAATGATCTGGTCGATGGTCAGGTGCGGCTGGCTTTACTCGCCAATCGCACCAACCAGAACGCGCAAATCGCCTCCCAATACCTGTTACGTCTGCTCCTCACAGCCGATCGTAAAGCCAGGTTACCGCTCTACGCCGCGATGGACGACGCCCTCAATAGCGCGGATCAGGCCTTGCTGCAGTTCGAGACGCTGGCCCTGCAGACCAAGGTCGATATCGACATCGTCGAGTTGCAGCGGCTGCGCGAGCACTACGGCACTGCCTTTCAGGAAACCGTTGAGCAGATTGAGCTGGTTGGTCCGCAATCGGCCAAGGCGCATTTTGAAACGACGACCGAGCCGGAACTCAAGGCCTTGCTGGCCGCCACCGACCGCCTGGCCGTGACGTTGCAGGATGCCATGCAGGCCGAGACCAAACGCCTGACCGAGCTGACGGCTACCGCCCGGCAACGCATCGTGGCGATTGGCGTCATCGCGCTGCTGATGGGTATCTTGCTCGGCAGCCTGATTGCCCGCAGCATCACCATCCCGGTCAAGCAGGCCGCCGCCATTGCGGCCGGCATCGCCGGCGGCGACTACACGCGCGAACTGCCGCCAGCCGGACAAGACGAAATTGGCAGCATGCTGCGCGCTCTTGGCGCGATGCGCGACCGTATCGCCGAGCGGGAAGCACACATCCGCCGTATCGCCTATGTGGACGACCTGACCGACCTTTCCAACCGCGCCCGCATTACCGAGGACTTCCTGCGCGAAGCCCCCAGCCGAGGCGCTTTCCTGCTGATCGATATCGACCGCTTCGCCGCCATCAACAAGGCCCTCGGGCATGCCGTTGGCGATGACCTGCTGCGCGGCGTTGCTCAGCGGCTCGACAGCGTGCGGGGAGCACACGATCTGCTGGCGCGGCTATGGGGCGACGAGTTCGCCTTGCTGCTATGCGGCGCAGAACCGGGTGACGCCATTGTCGCCGCCGAGCGCATCCGCGCCGCGCTGCGCGAGCCGTTGAACATCGACGGGCAGCGCATCGATCTGGATGCGAGTATCGGCATTGCCCTGTTTCCCGAACACGGGACCGAGTTTGAACAGTTGCTGCGGCGGGCCGATGGAGCCCTGCGGCGGGCGAAGCAGCATCATGACGGCGTCGCGCAGGCGTCCGCGGCGGACGCGGAGCCTTCCCCGGATCAGCTGTCGCTGATCGGCGAGATGCGCGAGGCACTCGCCCGGGATCAGTTCGTCGTGTTTTATCAGCCGAAACTCGATCTCAAAACAGGTCGCGTCAGCGGGGCCGAGGCGCTGATCCGCTGGCGCCATCCGGAACGCGGCCTGATACCGCCCGGCACATTCATTCCGTTCGCCGAGCAGACCGGCTTTATCCGTGAAATCACGCCCTGGCTGATAAGGCAGGTGATCCGTGATACCGTCAATTGGCGAAAACAGGGGTTCGAGCTGGTCATCTCAGCCAACCTGTCCACCTACGATCTGCTGAATGCTTCCTTGATCGAAGAAATCTTCGCCGCGCTCGTCACCGAGCGGTTGCTACCATCGGCTCTGTGCCTGGAAATCACTGAAAGTGCGCTGATGAACGAGCCTGAACGTGCCCTACGGCACCTCGATCGTTTGGCGGCGTATGGCATCAAGCTCTCTATCGACGATTACGGCTCGGGACAGGCGTCGCTGGCCTATGTCAAGGATTTGCCGGTGCACGAACTGAAGATTGACCGCGTCTTCGTGGCCGAAGCCGATCACCGGCCTAAAAATGCCGCGATCGTCCGCTCGACGATCCTGATGTGCCGTGAGCTCGGATTAACGGTTGTGGCGGAAGGGGCGGAAACTCGTGAAGAAATAGACTGGCTACGTCATAACGGCTGCGATATTGTTCAAGGCTACGGCATTGCCAAACCCATGTCTGCAGAAAACTTTGACATTTGGCTGAGTGATCGGCAGGTGTCCAATGTTTCACGCCGTCCATGACCTACCTCAATGGCTAGGTGGCAGCTAACCACTGCATTGCAGCCTAACTCCGGGAAACCGGCCAACGTCCGGATTGGCCGAGCACCTGCCGGATTTAGTCAAAAGTCCTGCACATATGATTTCCATGACCACCTTCCTGGTGGCAATCTTCATGGAGACCGCTATGCCCCCGTTGCCCGTCCTGTACGACCATCTGCCTGACCTCCCCAAGCGCATCGACGTTGAACTGCGCGTAAGGATTCGCCGCTAACCGGCCCCTCTTTCTCTACCCCTAAAAACGCCCTTGATATTCACGGATCAAGGGCGTTTTGCATTTCTAAGGATCGATCCCCATGCAACTTTTCGAAATCAAACGCGACACCGCCCCCAAGACCAGCCTGCGTGCTGAAGGCGGCATTACCTACGCCGTTGTCCGTGATCTGGATAGCGATAGCCTCTTCTTTACCTTGATCAGCAATACCGGTGGTGGCTATCACAGTAAGGAACTGGTTCCGGTATCGCGTATCGAGGCCTGCCTGTCAGGTTTTGAGGCTGGCAAGGTCGTCCCGGCGAAGGCGCTGCGCAATGCCTTCACCGGGCGCTCCTCCAACAACGCCGGGTTTCTTGCTGCCTGCTTGCGCCACGAGGGGCTGCTGTCGGCTTGCCCGGATGCAACCCACCAGCACCAACTCGGTGATGATCTGACGCAGTGGCAGTTGAACATGCTCGCTCTCGAAGGCAAGCCGTATGTTCCGGCAGACGTGACGGAAGCGGCTGCAGCACCTGAACCTATCGCCGATACCGACAAGCCCAAGAAGCCCCGCAAGGGCAAAGCCGCCAAGGAGGCTGAACCGGAACCGGTTGAGGATTGCCATGCTGATCCTGCGTGACCCGGCCGCCCTCAGCGGGGTATCCGACCCGGCCATCGCCCAACTGCTGGCTTTGCGCTTTGAGCAGCTCTCGGAGGATGAACCCTACGATCCTGACATTAATGGGTTCTTCATCCTGGTCGAGCCCCGCGATACGGTGTCAGCGCTGGAGGCGGCTTCCGGCTGCTGGATTACCCAAGGCCTGTTCTCGGACGCGAGGTATGGCGAGGAAGGTTTTTCGCCCTGCTTCGAGTTCCTGGAAGAACACCCCTTCTGCTTCGAGATGGTCTTCATCCTGAACGATGGCGGTTACGGCGTGCTGTTCGTTATTCCCAAATCCGGGATCGATGAAGAACTGCTGCGCTATTGCCGGGAGTACGCCGTACCGGCGGCTGACCCGATGGTGGAGGGTATTGCATGCCCCTGATCGTCGTTGAAGTTGCCACTCCCCACGGTACGGAATGGTTCCTGACCGAGACGCCGGAGGATGTCGCCGGCCATCATCCGGACTGGCATGGGCAAGGAATCACGCTCCACGCTCCTGAAGACATCATTGCCCGCCAGTTCAACGGCTGGGCTGTTTTGTCGACCTGCCAGTAGCACCGCCCCCTTTCCCCCTTCCTCTATCCAACTTGATACGCCGAAGCCCCCTGACCGGGGCTTCGGCGTTTTTCATGGAGTTTTCCTATGTTCCAAACCCCCGATCCTTCATCGCTCCCCGCAGAGGCCGGGCGTGTTCCCAAGTTCTCCCTCGGCCAGATCGTTGCCACTCCGGGCGCACTGGCCCTGCTGGAAGAGCATCAGGTGTCCCCCCTTCACCTTCTGGCCCGCCACGTCAGCGGCGATTGGGGCGAACTGCCCGCCGACGATGCTGCATTGAACGACATGGCCCTGAAATCGGACGGTCGGCTGCTATCCAGCTACCCCATTGCGCCCAATACTAAAGTCTGGGTCATTACCGAGTGGGACCGCTCGGTAACAACGGTGTTACGGCCCGAGGACTATTGACCGTGAATGCCGCGAAATACAACCCGCCTTTGGCAGCGGACGTCGCTCAATGGGCTTCCGGTCTTGATGAGGCTGCCCGCGAGCACTTCGAGGAACGGGCGGCCATCCGCGAATTCGATGGTGGACTGTCTCGCCGCGATGCCGAGCAGGCAGCGATGGCGGAAACCGTCCTGTGGCTGCGCCAGCGGGGTACGCCCCGCTGATCGTTGTCTTTTCCGCTTCATAAACCAGAGATGGGCCAGAGGCTGGGCGGCTTCCAGTCGGTCGCCACCGGCCACCTCGTCCTCTCCGGTCCCTGTCTCGCTCCATGCAGGCTGGCTCCTGGCCGTGATGCCCCGTGCCGGGGATTTGTAGTTCTCGGCTCCGTTTCCCGCTCGCCGGACTGCCATCAACTTTTCTCAACCCAATACGAAGGAGGATCAATGCGTCGGCAAATACGCTTTACCCGGAAGGTCATCGAAAACCTTCCCCCGTGTCCGGCCGCACAGAGCAGCCGGGAAATTGAATACACCTCGGCCGAAGCCCCACCGGGATTGAAGCTGGTCGTCACGAAGCGCGGGATCAAGAGCTGGCTGTTGCGCTACAGCATCACGCCGCCGGGGCAATCGACAGCCCAGAAGCGGGCGATGAAGTTAGGCGAGTTTCCTGGCATGGACCCCACTGAAGCATGCCGGATCGCCTTGGAGATGCGTGGGCAGATCGCCAAGGGCATCGATCCCCTTGATACCCGCGACAAGGCGGCCGATGAGCCGACTCTCGATCAATTTTTCCAGAAGGAGTATCTGCCCCATGCGAGAACGACCCTGCGCAGCGCCAAGGATGTGGAGGGGCGTTGGCGCTTGCATGTCTCCCCGGTGCTCGGCTCCATGCGGATGCGAGACATCAAGCCCGGCGATGTGCTTCGCCTACATGATTCGAAGCGGACCCAACTCTGCGCGGCATCGGCCAACCGAATCCTGGCCTTGGTGAAGCGGGTGTTCAACGTTGCCATTATGTTGGAGCGCTGCGAGAAGAATCCCTGCCGGGGGGTGCGTATGCACGCCGAGCAAAACGTCAGGAATCGGACCTTGGCCGGTGAAGAGCTCAAGCGCTTTGTTGCCGCCCTGACCGATGAACCGAATCGCGTGGCCGCTGATTTCTTCCTTTACGCGCTGGCAACCGCCGGACGCCGTGAGGAGTGTCTGCAAATGACTTGGGACGAAGTATCGCTGCAGCAGGAAATCTGGACCATCCCGGCCAGCCGCAGCAAGAATGGCAAGTCCCGAACCGTGCCGCTCAATGAGCTTGCCTTGCAGGTGCTGCGCAACCGGCTGGCCCATCGCCGTTCGCAGTATGTATTTCCAGGGCGAGATAGCGGGCCATTCAACAACCCAAGCAAGGCTTTCAAGCGAGTCTTGGAACGGGCCGGCATTGCCGACCTCAAGATTCACGATCTTCGCAGGAGCGCCGCAACCATCCTCATTAACAACGGCGGGAACATCAGCCAGGCGCAAAAGCTTCTCGGTCACAGCAGCTCGACCCTCACAGCGACCCGGTATGCCTTCCTTGCCGAGTCACAAGTACGCGATGCCAGCCAGCGGGTATCCAATGCCATTGCCGAAGCCTGCGGGCTACCGGCGGGCTAGGTCACGCTGCGTTGCCCGATCCTTCGGGCTTTTTTTTGTAGGTAAGTCGCACCACGGGATGTTTCTGGTAAATCGTTCTGGTGTTGAACGCTGGATGACTATTGTAAAAATCGTCCAAGGCGGCGGCATCCGGCATGGTTTTCCGTAAATGGTTTGGCCAAGAGGTTTGAGCTTTCTTTTCACGGAACGACTCGACCTGCTCCCGGAAATCTCGGCGTAATTGCGATAAGTATGGCCTGGCACTTCTTTGGTAGTGCCGCATTGCCGTAGTTTCCAAGTGGGCTTGAAGCGTTGCGACATCTGGTAATGATGCCTGCGCTTCAACGGTAAGTCCCAGTCGGGGTGTAGCGATTCCTGATTCAGAGGTTCGAGGGAATGCGATATCTGCGGGATACCCTTCGGGCAAGACTACTCGACTGAGCGGCACCCCGAGCCGGCGTTCACTATCTTCCCAAAACCGTTGGAACACGCCAGCCGGCAATAGAACAGCCCCGTCGCAATCCTGCTGTGCTGCGGCCCCGTTAATCGCCTTCCGGGGCCTGCCTCGCTTGGGGCTGCGATGATCATTGGTGGCGAGCAGGTTAATTAACTGGAAATTGAAGTAGCTGGTGGTCGCTTCAATCCCCCAGAGCAAAAGCCACTGGTCGGCAGCCTCAGGAGGGGTAAGGGCAGTTTGCCCGGTGACGAGGCAACAATGCGTCATCGGCTTATCAGACGCCTCGATCACCATGGCCGGCTCGGACAGTCGAAACTCCTTCATGAGCTTATGGAACGTCACCTTCCCCATGGGCGGCCACTGATCCTCCGTGGCATTTCGCAGTAACTGATAAACCCCCGACTCCGAAAACCCAGTCATCTGCATCAGATAGGCCGACACCTCGCCGACGAGGCGTTCGGATGAGGTTACCGATGTTTTCTTCGGTCGCCCCTTGGTCAGAGGCTGACGCACCCAGTCTTTATCCTCCCGGCCAAACTCATAGACGTAATGACGAAGGCTGCGGGGGGTGACCTTGACGCCGAACTTCGTCTCAAATTCCTTGGCGAGCGCGGAATAAGTCCTCCCCGTAAGGCCTGCTAAGGCCGCTCTCTCATCGGGCGTCTGACTGGAGTCGCCTCAGAAAACGGAAAATAAAGCACGCTAAGGCGTAGTTCCCTCGGGCTACACCGCGTCCGCACTGCGCGGTTCTTTCTTCCCTTGCAGTGACGCAATCAGCGGGCAGGAAACGTTCCC
>Ga0247725_1001254_pt1 | contig 13437 bp, 23 predicted proteins | sample OKSTACKMCFT3sol_FD_183021 | JGI IMG/M metagenome (GOLD analysis project Ga0247725, IMG submission 183021) | Subsurface sediment microbial communities from gas well in Oklahoma, United States - OK STACK MC-FT3-sol | ecosystem: Environmental > Terrestrial > Deep subsurface > Rock core/Sediment... | reverse complement strand
CAGGTCCGACACATTGCGGCGGTAGATCCACCGAACCCCGCAAAAGGCACCAGTCATAATGCTTTACATCCTCCTATGCTCCGTTGTTCTGCTGATCGTGGTCATTGGTAACGTCGCTCGCGCTACGCAGGCCTTGGTTTCCTCCGGCCCAAGTCAGCGGCTACAGCAAATGGCTCTCGTGCTGGTTTCCTATGCGGTGGGCATGGCCTACTGCGCACCATTGCTTTACCTATTCTTTGGCCCAGATGGCGCTCCAGGGGAAACTCTCGGCATCGATAGTGCGCGGCTAACCGTATACCTACTTTTCGCCGCCTCAGTGGCGCTACTCTTCTACATCCCCTCACTGTGGAAAAGAGCTGCTAACTCCAAAGGCTTTTGGCCGATGGGTCAGCTCACGCTGGTCGCCCTGGCATGTTTCGTAGGGGGCAAATCTGCATACGACCATCTAACGTTTTTCAACACCGATCAAGCAGGATGGGCGGATGTTGCGCTCATGAAGGAAATCGGGGAGATAACCGATATGCCGGGATGCACAAGCCCGGTTGCCTTTGTCCGGTTCCAATCCACTGGCCCATTTGAATACCGCTGCCCTGGTTTGATCGTTTTCAACCGGCTTTCATCGCAGCCTTTTGGCCCATGGCCACACAACGATACAGGCTCAAGTCAGCAGCTCGCAGATGTCATCCTGAAAATCAAAAGCGAAGCTAAAGTGGCGGAAGACTTTGCAGAGGAGCCCGCCCGGTTATGAGTACGAAAGCCCGCAAGCCAAAGCCAGTGCAGGCACCGTCTGAAATGCCTATTGAGTGGCCGCGTGCCGACCCGGCCGAGCTGGCGACCTTCGACCCGGCGTCGAAGGTCTGCAATATGAATTGCGGCCAGCACGCCCGCGACCCGCGCAGTAGGGAAGAGCGGCTGTTTCTGTGTACAGACTGCTAAGGAGTCCGCCCCACTATGACCGCGACCGAAACCCTGTACACCGCCCAGGCCGGCAGCGCCGTGCTGCGCATCGAGCGCAACGGCCGCCGCGACCTGCCGTTTACCCTGGACTGCAACCGGCTGCGCAACGGCAGCCCGTCCTATATGGAGCTGCCGCGCGCCTACAAGACCGAGCGCGGCGCGAAGATGGCTGCGGCGCGGATCACGGGCGGGGGCCTGGAGTGGGTCGCCGTGACCGAGCAAGACCCCGGCGACTGCGCATAACGATCAAACTGTTAAGGGAAATCCATGCTTACACCTGATGAAGCCCGCCGACTGGGCGGCAAACACACCTCGGCCAAGCAAACCGTACTTGACCACGTAGCCGCCAAAATACGGAAAGGTGCCGAGCAGGGTGCAGTATCTGTATTTGTCCCTGTGAACTACGGGTTCAATCCTGCTGCGTTCGAGGAAGCTATGGCCGAACTAAAGTCCCTTGGTTACGGATTGACTGAGGAAGAATTCGACCGCCGTCCTCACATCAGAATTTGGTGGTAGGCGCGGCAGGTCTTAAAGATCGAGGAAAACACCATGGAAATGATGGATATGAATAATCAAGCTCAGGGGTTCCCTATCAAACGGCTTAGTGAATTTTGCGAGCAGCCATCAAAATGGCTCGTTATAGCCGTGGCCGTGGCCTTCGCCTTTTTTCTTCTCGGGCCGATCTTAACAAGCAGTCTGTTAGCGCTCGATCTGTCGTATGAAACAACAATGCTGCCCTTGATGGCGGTCGGTGGAGCCTTCCTTATCAAGCTCAAGGTGTCGCACAACAGAGCGTTATCGAAGTATGTGTGCTATCTCGAAAGCAATGACAAGCAAACTCTTTTGTTGGTGCGTGATTCTGTTGAGCTTACTGAAAAAGAACGTGTGGCGATACGCAAGACACTGGACTCTAAATTTCCAGGCTGGTCGCTGACCTGAACTGTTCGAGGAAACCAGCATGACCGAACTTCAGCGGGTTGCTCGGCGCACAAACTTGTGGATAGACCAAATATCTCATGCCTTTTCCGCTTTTTCACCTCAGTGGCAAGCATGAACAAGGTGCTCTAGCACCGTGGAGATGGCGGTTCGACGAGGCGCTGCTCCGTGGAGGCAGTGTATTGTTGTTCCTACGCGCCTCTTGAGCAGGGTCTGCAGGTCAACGTAGTGAGGCGCGGCAAAGGTTTTATGTGCTGTAGAGTTGCAGCAGTGTGATGCCAAAGCCTAAGTTGCAGCAGCAATCTTGGGCTCCACAGCATGCACGTTGTATGTACGGTGAAATTGTCAAATTATTTTGGCAAAAATCGTTGTTCTAGTCAGTTCTCTACACGTTGATTGTCGAAATATTATTATTTGAAAGCTGACTCTAATCGACCTCAGCCCCCGATTTATAGCTCTGAAATTGTCAGAATTATTTGTAAGCCACCACGATTCGCATAACGAACAGAAAGGAACCCTAGTTATGACATTGATCCATCAATGTGGCCGCTGCGGCTACCAGGGCCGCGTTGTTGAGCTGGCCGACAGCTACCTATGCGAAGCCTGCGACGAACTGCATAGGCGCGAGCAGCGTGCCGAAGAAATCTGTCCCACTTGCGGCCATGAGGGCATCACCGAAACCGGCCTCTGCTACCCCTGCTCGCAATCGCCCGATTTAATGCCGCAACCCGATTGCTGACATCGGCAATAGAAAGGAACCTGCCCTATGACGACCGAGAAGACCACTCAGCAGCAGCGCGACGAGCTGCTGCACCTGCTGGAAAGCTCGTTCCGAGCGCTGGTCAAGGCCTCCGACGTGCGCACCTATCGTTTCGACATTGGCTATGTGCAGGGCATGCTCGATGCGATGGACATACTGCGCGTTGCCGACGCGGAACTATTCACTCCTGAAGAAATGCAAGAGCTGTTCGAGCGCAAGCGGGTAGTAGGCAACGAGACGGTTAAGCGGATCGAGGGCGAGGCAGCCGACTGACTACGCATAACGGCGGATTACGTCAAATCAGCCCTACCAGGGCGTTGCGGTCTAGCAATCTGAATCAGGACTGCTGGCGACCAGTTGTCGGCGGAGTAGCAGAACAGGGCTAGTCCCTGGCTAAAACGAGGAGAAAAAGATCATGGCAAACCAAGAAGTCGTAGTGACGACCGACACCCAGGATTTGCTGGGACTGTCCGCTGAGGCAGCAGATGCGATTCTTTCCAACTGCCAGGTGCAGATCCAGCTCGTAGACCCAGCCGCCGCTGCGCACGCTGTTCAAACCGACGACAACTCAAAGTAGGCAGCCACGTGCTCGGTATCAGTCATAGCCTTGGGATTCAGGCGATCCTTGAGATGCTTAGCAATAAGACCTCGGATACCCCAGGATGCCCGCAATGACCGATGCTGAGTGGAAGAAAGAAGCAGCTCGACTGCAAGGCGCAGCAACTCGCGCAAAATCGAAAGTGAAGAAGGTGACAATGCTTGCCGACAAGCTCGAGGCGCGAGAAGCCCAGAAGGCAGCAGAGGAAGCTCTGCGTATGCACAAGCTGAATTACTACGAATTGGTAGCCATCTAGCACGGGCGCTCAGGCGTGATCGTCTGCCCGCCGCCGGCTATATCAAGTTCCAGAAATAGGGAGCACATCCATGGAAATGAAATTTCGCACCCAGTCCGGTGCCACTGTCACTGCCGACCCTATGGCTGAGGCACCGTACCCCCTAGAGCTTGCAGATCCAGCAGCTGAGCGTGGCGTTGGCCACGTCGAGTCCGCTTCCCTTCTGCGCAAACAGATTGAGCGCGTGATTCGTGAATACGGCGCAGATCCTGCGGAAGCAGCTCTGGCCGTATGCGTCATCCTCGATGGAAATCTGGGGCTGGCGGAAGACGGCTACTTCGACGACGACGATACCGTGCTGAACGCTCTCACTGCCGACAATCAGGCTGACGACTGATCTGTGTGACGAAAATACGGAGGCGAAAACATTGGCCTGGATCAAGACGAAAGACCTCATGCCTACGCCAGGTGTGCCTGTGCAGTGCAAACTCAGGCATTGCAGCAGTGGAGACATCCAGCAGCATCGTCTGGTTCGTGTGGTCGAGGACGATTGCAGCTGGCGAACTGCCGGCGACCTTTGCGAATTGAGCTATGACTGGGACGTAATCGAGTGGGAATCGGACGAAAACAGTGAGCCAGCAGACCACCAGCACGGGGACCAGTATGCAAATTAAACGGAAGGATTTCCGTGCTGGTGGTTCAGGGGATTCAGCCCTGGCCCAATCCATGCTGGAAATGAATGCGTGGCTCAAGGAACGATCTGTTAAGCCCTTTAACGTCGAAACGCTGGTAGATACTTCGTCCAGCATGGGTTGGGCCGGCCTAGGAGGCGCGGTATCTACGAACGCCGTTGGCGTCCGCCTCTGGTATTCAGAAGACGAGTAGAGTCAATGAATCGCCCGCCTGATCAGCATCTCTAAGGAAAACTGTACTGTGAAAAATTTTGCGTTCGTACTCGCCGCTGTGCTCGGTTCAACCTTTTCCTTTGCCCAGGCCTCGGATAAGCAGCTGACGTTAATCCCTTCCATGTCAGTGATCCCTGTCATCGTCGTTTCTCCGGGGTTGCTCACCACGGCTAACGTCCAGGACTTCGATGGGCTGAACCATGCCGCAGGCACCTTCCAACAGGCCAACAAGAAGCTCATCGACAACTTGGTCAAGCGCGAATGCCGAATTACGATCCAGGTGATACGGAAGCTCGATGAAAGCAGGATTTATCGTAACTTCGGTAACGGGGAAGGTTCTCTTTCCTGCACAGAGGGTGACGGCTCGATCAGCGACATCGTTCTCGGCGGCGATCTGGTGGACGAAAGTGGCGCTCTTGGCCTAGACCTCAGAGATTTGAAAAGTGGTACCAAGGCCTACTTTCTCGTGAAGCAGACTGGCGCGATATAACCGGCAGTCGAGCCATCCATTGCCAGCCCGCTTCCAGCGGGCTTTTGCGGTACCGACACGGAGGAGTGCCAATATGGCCAGTGAGTCCCCTTTTCTGAAACACCGAGAAATCCTGCTCCACCAATCCTATAGCGCCGCCGGCGCGCTCCAAGATTTTGCCCTGAGCTGCTACAACGGCCAGCTCGGGCAGTTCCGGGGCGACGCCCTGGCCAACTTCGACCAACAGCATTTCGCGATTTTTGTCGAGATGGCCACCTACTACCATCAGCACCGCGAGAACGATCCGCATCTGCTCGAGGTCGGTGCGGCCATGTGGAGCGATCGCCGCGAGCGCGGCCGTCAACACCTGGCTCGGGTTGCCGAGCACCGCGCGATCAATCCGAAGCAGTATGCCGAAGGCTCAGAGCGCGACTATTACGAGCAGCTGGATTGGTTGGAGCGCCAGACTGAGCGGATGAAAGAAAAGGGCTGGATCGACGAATAAGACGGAATGGAGACCACGATGGCGAACGTACCCAGCGATTTGATGCAGCAACAAGATGACCCTGTGTGGTTCGTGGAGGAGCGCCAGCTGAACGGCGACTGGATCGCCATCGACCGCGCGGACGATCAGGCCGAAGCCGAAGCGAAGTTGAGCCATGCCGAGAACTGCCTTCCAGGCACGTACCGTCTGAGTCGGTCGGATTGGTGAGCCCGGCCACGAAAGAGCCATCCCATCCAGGAGAAGCGCTGACAAGTAGCAGCCGATCGTGCTCTGTTTCCTGTAGATGATTTCTCCTCGGCTTCCTCCTGTCGCAAGGAGGAGCCGCCCACCTCCGCCACCCATCACTTGGGATTCTCGGTTGCCGCCGTAGGCTGAGTCTGTAGGCACCAGGTAGGTGCTCAGAGGACAGCCAATGCACCCGTCAATCTCCCGCGCACACCAGTTCGACGACCAGGTAGTTATCCCGGCACTGGGCCAGCAGCTCACCCTGCTTGGGTTCGAGCCTGAGCCTACGGTACTGGCCGATGGCACCTATTTCGATGCGCCGACAGTGGATCTGGACAGCTACGACCACGTTGTAGTCTGTGTATCAGGCAAGGACAGCATCGCTTGCCTGCTGGCCCTGATCGAGCAGGGGGTGGATCTGCGTCGTGTCGAGCTCTGGCACCACCGGGTGGATGGTGCAGAGGGGAGCACCCTCATGGACTGGGCTTTTAATGACAGTTTCATTGAGAAATTCGCCGAGGCATTCAATTTGCCGGTCTATTTCTCCTGGTTGCAGGGCGGCATTGAGGGCGAAATGCTCAAGATGGACGCCTACTCCAAACCTCACATGGTCGAAACTCCAGGCGGAATTATTTGCTTGGATCGGGATACCAGTCGGACTTCACCGGCGACCCGCCGCCGGTTTCCTCAGCAAAGCGCCAGCCTGACAACGCGCTGGTGTAGTTCCGCGGCCAAGATCGACGTGGGCCGCCGGGCCATCACCAACCAGGAGCGCTTTCTCGGTACCAAGACCTTGTTCGTCACTGGTGAGCGCCGTGCTGAGTCGAGCAACCGCAGCAAATACAATCAGCTGGAACCTCACGCCGTCGACCGGCGCAAGGGTCGCCTCGGCCGGCACGTAGATGCTTGGCGACCGGTGCTGCACTACAGCGAAGAACAGGTGTGGGAGCTGCTTGCTCGCCACCGAGTGGAGGCACCTGTCCCCTACCGCTTGGGCTGGGGTCGCTTCAGCTGCATGACGTGCATCTACAACTCCCCGAAGGTATGGGCCACCATCAGAAAATACTTCCCTGAGCGGGTCACCCCGATAGCCGGTTACGAGGACGAGTTCGGCTGCACTATCAGCCGGCAGAAAATCAACGTGGTGGATCTGTCGGCCACAGCGGAAGCATTCGATATCACTGATCTGGACGCACTTGCCCAGGCGCGCCAGCGCGAGTACGTACTGCCGATCTTCACGCCAGAGGGCAAGGCTTGGCAGTTGCCAGCTGGAGCATTCGTAACCGAAGGCTGCGGATCGATTTAAAAAACTCCTCCGCGGATTTCTCCTGAACCGAGCCCGGCCTCAGTTCCTTGGGATTTCCGATGCCTGCCGTACCTTGAATCCATCAGCTCCAGTGAGGAGCCGGATTCAAGCACGGAGCTTGTCATGCAGCTGTTCGATGTCGATCTGTTCTCTTCCGCTGGCGTCCAGGAGATGCCTGCCAATGTTGTTCGTGGGCCTGAGAAGACCCTGACCGAGAAGATTGCCGGTGCGGTCGACGCTGTGAAGCGCGTCGTGCGGGCCGGCAAGCAGCCTGTTGTGGCGTGGAGTGGCGGACTCAAGCGTTACGCTGAACATCGCGTTCACTGCAATTCGCGAGCTGGCCACCGAAGGTTTCGCGGTGCCAACCTTGAACGTCATGCACTCCGACACCCGCATGGAAAACCCGGTGATCCATTGCTACAACCAGAGCCAGATGCAGCAAATGCAGGCCTACGCGAAGGCTGCCGGCATCGAGGTGAAGGTGTGGGTAGCAAAGCCGGGCCTGAGCAATGACTACCTGGTTAGCTTGGTCGGCGGGCGCATCATCGCCAGCGTAGGCTCCAACGCCAAATGCCAGCAAATGACCAAAGCAGATCCACTGAAGCGGGTGAAGAAGGCAATCCTCCGGGATGTCTCGGCTCGCCTCGGCCGCAAGTGTACTGACGACGATATCGTTTCGCTGATCGGTACCCGGTTCGATGAATCGGTGCAGCGCGAGCGGAAAATGTCCGAGCGCGGCGAGAGCGCATTTGAGGCGGTGAATCTCGCCGCCGACGCCGGCGGGCACGACTGGGTACTCAGCCCTATCGCTGAAATGACCACCATGGACGTGTTCAGCTACATCGGCCAGGTGATAGCAGGTCGGATTGAGTGCTACGACAGCTTTCATCAGCTGGTTGAGGTCTACCGCGACATGAATGGCGGGGACTGCATGGTGAACGTCTACCTGGCTGGGAAACAATCCGAACGCCCCGCGTGTGGCCATCGTACAGGCTGCTGGTCATGTACCCGCGTCTCTCGAGACTCGTCGGCCGAGAGCATGATCGCCAAGGAAGGCGGCGAGTACGACTGGCTCAAGCCCCTGAACGACTTGCGGAACTACATCAAGGCCCGCCACTTCGATCCGAGCGCTCGATGCTGGCTGGCTCGCACGGTTGATAAGGAAACGGGGACGATAAAAATCGCTCCGAATTCCTACTCGCCGGCCTTCACCAAAGAGCTGCTGGGAATCATGCTCACGATCCAGCTCGACGAGTTTGACGCCGCCGAGCAAGCCGGTATCAAGCCACGCTTCACGCTCCTGGATATCCAGCAACTGTTGGCGGTCGAGGCGCTTTGGGGCCGGTATGGATACCAGAAGCCGTTTACCGCAATGAGGGTGTTCCTGGAGGTCTACGAGCAAGGTGTTCGCTATGAGATCCCAGATATCGCGGCGCTGCCAAAGTATACCGAGGCAGACCTGCGATACCCCGAAGTCGAAGTGCCGTTCTGTGATGATCAGTACCAGGGGATGTTCAACGGCTTGCGCAGTATTTCCCATGCTGCTGCCGATGCTGAGTTCCTGACCACAACACGCAGTGGCATGGTGGTCATGGACGTGGTGACCAGCAGCGGATTCGAGATCGATCGCGAAGGTGCAGAGCTGTTCGTGAACTTCGAGCTGGATAACGCCCTGTCCCGCGTGACTTTCGACCAGTCTCCGACTGCGGGACTCCATTACCTGATGGGGTTGGGAACCATCGCGATCTACAAGGGCGACCATGGCGACTGGGATCGGATGATGCGGATGTCCAACCAGATTTTCAGAAGCGATCTTCAGCCCATTCTGCATGACCGCGCTGCGCTGATAGCCCGCCTGGGTGGTAACTCACTGGGCCAGATCGATCTGTTCTGACCGTTCCGCTCGGCTACGCATTGGTCAGCTTGGGATTCTCGTTCCGAGCGGCATGATTCGGCTCGAACTCAACCCAGAGGATACATCCCATGCCGCGCCAGGCTCTGCTACTCGCTCTGCTCGCAATTCTCACCAGTGGCTGTACAAGCGCGCCGATACAAAACCAGGCGGTGCCTGCCGGGGTGAGGTCGGCTGCGATGATCGCGCCGGGTTGCATCCAGCTCGCTGATGGGTGGCACTGTCAGGAGTTGGTACCTGCCTCGAAAGCCGAGTCGATGGATCGCCAGCGAGTACCCGGCATTCTGTTGTAATTGACCATCCCTCTCAGCGAGGGATGGCGTGCCCGGCTGCGGCGTTCAGAACTGCATCGCACCGCCGATTCAGCAGGTCGTGCAGCAGCTCGGCATCATTGGCCGCATCCACGCAATCGCGGTGGATCGCCTTCTCCAAACTGCTCTTCAGCCAGTCACTGGTTCCTGGGTTGCTTAGTACCGCCTGAATTTCTTCGTTGATGGCCACTGTTCGACTTCTCCGTCCGAAAGGTGTTGTGTGCTCAGGGATTCACTGCCGGTGCACTGGGAAGGTTGCGGCTTTCCTGCGGAGCCATCGGTTGCCCCATCAGCTCAAACGCCGGTGAGATGAACTCGGCACCCATGGCCGCGGATAACGCCTCCAGCTCGAAGTCGGTTACCTGAAAGCTCCCCGGCCAGATCCTGATGAGCGCCGATTTTCGAGCGACAAGGAATTTCTCCTGTTTGAGCATGGCCTCGTTGACGGCGAGACGAACAGCCTCGGCAAGCGTATCGCGGCTCCTGAAGAAATGAGTCATGGAGGAAAACGCGCAGTCGATCGACACACCGTTGACGATCACCTGATTCGGCTTCAGGTCGATGACGACGCGATTCGCCACCACTTTCCGCTCCGTCCATTCAAGAAACCAGGCCCCGAGAGCGCCAGCAGCAGCGACGGTACCGGCGACTATCCAGTTTCCCTGGCTGGGCGCATCGAAAACCGGAAACACAGCAAATGAGCCCAGCAGCGTGATGGGCATAGCCCCTAACCCGAGCAGGCCTTTCGATAGAGCATTCATTGGAGGGGAACCCTTGATCGCTGATTTCGACCGATTATTCCACGCCGTCAGCGCCAGCAAGGCCGTAATCAGGTCGCAAAGCGGTCAGAAAACGTTTCCCTCGGATTTGGAAGATATGCCCCTGTACGACCCAGGCCAATCTGCTGTCCAGGTCGCCGGCGGGGGCTTCAGGGGGATGGAGTAGGCTGAGCTTTCGCCGCCGTGGACATATCAGACGCCCAGTCCCGGAGATAACCAGGGACGATGAGCTGGTGACGAGCTCTCGATCCCCCCGTGTAAAGGGCTGCAAAAGCCCTGCTCGCTGCAATGCGGTCACCAGGCCCTACCTGACTGAGCAAGTCTGGTGCGAGCATCACAGCGTCGATCTCTGAATTGCGTGCGTCCATGACCCGGCCGAGCTGTAGTGGGGCTGTCCCTGACGCATCGAGGTTGAGTAACGATGCCTCGAACTCTGATGAGCTATAGCCCTTACTGAGCATCCGGTCGATGCGCTGAAAGCTACTATTTTTGCTGCCCATATCAGCCCGAAGATCATCCCAGTTGGTGTACCTGAAGAGCGCGCTGTGGGTTGGCCGTACCTGATCATGGAACAGGCCAATGCAATCGAGAATGAACCGGCGGAAAGTGTTGATTGCTCCAGGTAGCAAGCTGAAGCTCGCGCCAGCGCTCCCCAAGCGCTGAAACCACTCGAATAATCCCCACTCGGAATCAACCAGTATCGTCACGGCCCCGGCGGGAACCTCTGGCTTGTCGTAGTAGACAACCTTTGTCTCGATGCCGTTGTTGCCCTCGAGCGACGCCAATTTCAGTATCGGGTGTTTGTCGATGAGGGGGTTTATGACTCCCTCGATCTGCCGGCCGGCGCGGATTGAGTGGGTGATCTCGTGCTTGCGTAGTGTGCTGGCCCGTTGGTAGTAGCTCCCATCCAGGCGCTGGCATGCGTCACCCAGGGTAATCACGGGTTGGGTACAGCGGTCCAGAAATACCGAGAGTGGCCAGCTCAGGTCGTGCGCTTCGTCGACAATGATGTGGGTGAACTCCAGGCCTATGACCGCCTCATGAAGAAGGGTCATGTGCTTGATTCGGTGATACCCGCGAAGCGGGAGCTGAAGGCGCTGATCGGTTGGTTCTATGGTCTGATCCCACAGCCTTTGCGCATACCCCACCAGCACCAAGCGATCTACGGTATCGAGGGTAAGCCCTTTGGGGATGTGCTGCTCTGATAAAGCAAGGTCAGTGCTGTTGCAGAAAGAGGCAACCATTCTTGCGCAGGCCGTGGCCACTTGGGCTGGGCTGAGCCTACTGATCGACCCGAAGCCTAACCGGGACGCGATGTCTTCCGGGGCAACCTGGTGCCGAGCGGATGCCCGCTTGCCCGGCCTGTAATAGCCGACACTTCGCTCAAGCACATAGTTGGCGAGATCTCCGAACGTCATTCCTCTCACGTTCGCGGCTCCGATTCGCTGCATCAAGGCCTGGAGCTGCACCGCGGTGAACGCCAGCACGAGTGGTCGACATGATGAAAGCGAGTCCACCAAGCGTTCGATCATGTGGGTTTTGCCGGTACCAGCCAGGCCCTGGATATGAATGCTTTCGTCTGGTTCGGCGTGGATAACGCGAAACGTCCGGCTCTGCTGGTTTGACAGAGAAATTATCTTCCCCGATGGGGTCTCGAACGAATGCTTGAGCGGATTGAGCTTCTGGGTGTGCGCAGCGCAGAAATTGAAGTCCCAATGCCCACCGATCAGGAACTGCTTGGCATCCAGCGCCTCTTCATCCAGAAAGCGAAGCCGCAGCCGAGGCATGAGCGCCAGCCCTCTCTCAAACAACTCACGCTTAAATCGGCCGGCAATCAGGCTGGAAAACGTACCAGGTGGATGCGTTTGGCTCAGTTCTGTTCCGACTGAAATCAACTCGGCCAAGGCCTTCTCAACGAGTGTTTCGCTTTTCGGCTTTCCGTCCAGGGCCGGTAAATTCTGGATGACAGCCACCGAAGCCACTTGGGCCACGTCCCACTGCCCAAGTAGGACACGAGCAGAACCACTCGGATCAACCAAGGAATCGGCCTGTGAAGCCAGCAGTGGGATGTAAAGAACCGGGTCGGTCACGCTTTCTTCTCGATGGAATGCACATCGTCGACCACCACCAGCGCTAGCGCCGGCGGCGGGGCTCAGCTACCCAGTGTATGCCAGGCCGGCCGAACGTCACACTGTCTCAACGCCGGTACCAGTTGAGCCGGTAGCACCTGGCGTCCTCGGGAATCTGGTCGGACGGCCAGCGCAGGCAGTCCAGATACAGACGCTCAGGTTTGCTCGGGCTGGGCCGAGTAGCCTGCACTAGGTAGGCCGACCCACCGGAAGTGAGGATGTAGTCGCCAGCGCTTAGGTCGTCAGCGCCATCGATGTACAGCTTGCATGGGGTGAAGGGCTGGCGTCGGCTGGCCATATCCGCTTTCCTTGATCAGTTTTCGATTTCACAGCTATCAAGTAAGGATTTGATCCGGTCTTGAAACTCTGAGTGCTCAGCAGATATCTCCTGAAGCTCAGGTAGTCGCTCAGTCACAATATCGGCCGCATTTATCCCGAACTCGGAAACCAACCTTTCAAGGCTGTTGATGACCTCTTCTGGCGCAATATTCTCTCGGACAGTGTTGCAAATAAGGGCTGCCGCGGCCTTGGAATGATCATCGAGCTCCACGACACGGATAGGGACTATATCCATACCCAGTTGCTTAGCTGCCAGCCAGCGAACCTGGCCACCGCCAGGGGTAATCTCATAGCGGTCACCAAGACGGGTAACCAAAAGGGGCTCCATGATTCCGTAACTGAGAATGCTCTCAGCCATAGCATCGACTTGGGCCTGACTGGGAGTTTTTGGGCTGAGCTTGCTTCGCACCAGCTTGTTCGTTTGGACCGCCGTGGGGTTTTTCAAGTCTGTTTTCCTCGACCTTTCGGGGTAGTGCTCTGCGGTTCGCCACTCGCAGCCTTCTTCGGCAATTCAGATGGAATATTTCTGCTGCGTCATTGCGCTTTTGCCACTACCGCAATGACATGGCCATCGGCGAAGGCCAGATCGAGCTTGCTGACATCGCGAGCCTGCTGGGCACTGCTGATGATCTCCCCACCAGGGCCACGGACTAAGGCAAAGCCTCTCCCGAGCAGTGCAAGCGGGTTTGTCTTGTCGTAGACCGTGCATGCAAGCTCCAGGCGCGAAAACTCCTTGGTGATCAGCGCCCTACTCAGGGAAGCCACCCTCGAGGCGGCAAACAGCCCCCTTTGGCGCTCAGCTACACACAGACCAGCCCCGAGCCTTGAAAATCGATCCTGCGCGAGCTGGAGGGCCATGCGCTGTTGGCTGATGAGGCGGTCCCGGCCTTTGTCGAGGCTGCTTTGCTGTTGCAACAGTTGCCGGTGCTCCCCATGGAGCATTTCCGTCACCCGCCGGCTGAAGGTGCCCCAAGCGCGATCCAGATGCGGGGCTTGGCCAGACACCAGGCGCAAGATCATGCCGTTGGCCCGCTCGACCTGAGCCCGAGCAGTTGAGGCCTCAGACATGAG
>Ga0247725_1001251_pt1 | contig 13504 bp, 13 predicted proteins | sample OKSTACKMCFT3sol_FD_183021 | JGI IMG/M metagenome (GOLD analysis project Ga0247725, IMG submission 183021) | Subsurface sediment microbial communities from gas well in Oklahoma, United States - OK STACK MC-FT3-sol | ecosystem: Environmental > Terrestrial > Deep subsurface > Rock core/Sediment... | reverse complement strand
GAGCAGGGTCATGACCAGGCCGAACAGCTTGCTGACGCTGGCGATCTGGCTCTTGGCGAAGCCCATGTCGATGTAGAAGACGTTGGCCATCACCCCCATTACTGTGTCGGACATGCGGTAGGTGGCGATCAGGCCGAGCAGCAGCAGCGCCTGCCAGCGGTAGCGCAGGATGAAGTCGTTGATCGGCGTCAGCACCGGCGCCAGGCCGCGGCGGCCCATGCGCGACAGGCACACGGCGGTGAGGATGGTGTAGAGCAGGAAGCGCAGGGTGGCGCGGTCCTCGCGCAGCAGCTCGCCCAGGCCTATGTTGCCGCTGAACAGCAGGACGATGTCGCTGCGGAAGAACTGGGTGAACATCGCCGGTACCGACACCAGCAGCACGATCAGCACCAGCACCGAGGCCAGCTGGCGGTACAGGCCGTAGCGCGCCGCCGCCATCTGCGTCTGCAGCGGCACCGGCGGCTCGCGCATCCACAGGGTGGTGATCAGGCCCGGCAGCATCAGCAGGGCGAACAGCAGGTAGGTGCTGGCCCAGGCGCCGTGCTGGTAGCCGGCGCCGGGGTCGCCGAACCAGCCGGCGAAGTACAGGGCGCCAGCGGTGGCCAGCAGGGCAGCGACCCGGTAGCCGGCCATGTAGCTGGCGGCCAGGGCGGCCTGGCGGGTGTCGTCGACGATCTCCAGGCGGTAGGCGTCCACCGCGATGTCCTGGGTGGCCGAGGCGAAGGCCACCACCACGGCCACACCGATCAGCCAGGACAGGTGCTGCTGCGGGTCGCACAGGGCCATGCCGATCAGGCCCAGGGCCACCAGTCCCTGCGACAGTACCAGCCAGGAACGGCGCCGGCCGAGGCGGCCGAGCAGCGGCAGGCGCCACTGGTCGAGCATCGGCGCCCATACCCACTTGAAGGCGTAGGCCAGGCCGATCAGGCTGGCGTAGCCGATGGTCTGGTGCGCCACGCCGGCCTCGCGCAGCCACACCGAGAGGGTGGAGAACACCAGCATGTACGGCAGGCCGGCGGCGAAGCCCAGCAGCAACAGGGCCAGGGCGGCCGGGTGGGCATAGGTGGCGAGGGCGGCGCGCCAGGTTTTACGGGGCATGGGGCTGGTCGGGAGTTCGGGCAAAGGGCGCACTCTAACCCTTTGCCTCCATCGGGCGCCAGCCGTGGCGGCGCATGTCGACCCGGTCGTTGCGGATGCTCAGGCCCTCGGCGCGCAGGCGTGCGCGCTGCTCTTCGCCGGAGGGGGTGCCGGCCGCCAGGCTGAGGCGGCCGCCGGCGCCGAGCACGCGGTGCCAGGGCAGGCGGGTGTCGTCCGGCAGCTGGCCGAGGGTGCGCCCCACCCAGCGCGCGGCGCGACCGAGGCCGGCCAGGGTGGCCAGCTCGCCATAGCTGATCACCTTGCCCGCGGGGATGGCCGCCAGCACCAGGTAGAGCGCCGCCCGCCGCCCTTCGGCGCTTGCCGTGGGCTCCAGAGCTGGGGCATGTTCTGCTGCATCGTCTTTGCGCGGTGTTATGGCCATGTCGTTGCGCGTCCTGCTCCCCCTGTTGCTGCTGAGCCTGGCCCTGCCGGCGCGGGCCGATACCGTGTGGCTGAACAACGGCGATCGCCTGAGTGGCGAGATCCTGCTGCTCGATGGCGGCAAGCTGGCGCTGAAGACCAAGTATGCCGGGCGGGTGCTGATCGACTGGAAGGATATCGACACCCTGGCTTCCGACAAACCCCTGATGTTGCGCCGCCATGGCCTGGACAGCGAGAGCGCCCGCGAGTTGCAGGCGGCCGGCCCGGGCCTGGTGCGGGTCGTCGATGGCCGCAGCGAGACGGTGGCGCTGGCCAGCATCGAGCGCCTGGTGCCGCCGCGCCCGCTGCTCAAGGACCGCATCTGGGAAGGCAACCTGGATGCCAAGCTAGATATGGAGCGCAACCAGGATCGCACCGACGAATGGAAGCTCAAGGGCAACACCCGCGTCGAGCACGGGCGCTGGCGCCACGTGCTGCGCGGCGAGCTGGAGCACGAGAAGGAGAACGGCGAGAAGACCGAGGACAACTGGGAACTGGAGTATGACCTCGACCGCTTCCTCACCCAGCACTGGTTCTGGCGTGTCGGCTACGAGCAGAGCGAGGACCAGTTCGAGCAGATCAATCGCCAGCGCATCTACGGCACCGGGCCGGGCTACCGTTTCTGGGACAACGAGCTGGGCCGCCTGGACCTGGTCAGCCAGTTCAACCGCATCGAGCTGTACAGCGTGCTGGGTGACCGCAGCTTCGACAGCTGGGCGCTGGAGTGGGACTACAAGCGCCTGCTCTGGGGTACCCGCCTGGAGTTCTACACCACCGCGGAGGTGCAGGTGCCGCAGATCAGCGAGATCGACTACGTGTTCGACGGCGAGGCGGGCCTGCGCTACCGCCTCAACGACTGGGCGCGGCTGTCGCTGCTGTACGAGCTGACCCAGCTGCGCGGCCTGGGCAACACCTTCTCCGATCGCCACTACCTGATCGGTTTGGGCGTCGGCTGGTAGCGGCGTGCGCTGAACTTGGTGGGTGCTCGTGCGGTCTGTGCTTGCTCAGACGGTGCGCATGCGGATAATGCGCGCCTTTTTCCAGCCAAGCCCTGTCCGTGCCCATGATGCCCTCTCGTACCCTGTTTGCCCTTGCCCTCGCCACCCTGTCCGCCCCGACGCTGGCCGATACCGTCTGGTTGAAGAACGGTGACAAGCTCAGCGGCACCATCCAGCTGTTCGACAGCGGCAAGCTGCTGCTGCAGACCGACTACGCCGGCAGCATCACCCTGGATGTGCGCAAGATCGCCACCCTGGAGAGCGACCGGGAGCTGCTGGTCAAGCATGGCGACTTCGTCGGCGAGCGCGCCAAGTCGCTGAAACCGGCCGGGCAGGGGCAGGTCGAACTGGTCAACGGCGAGGCTCCCAGGGTGGTCGAGCTGGCCTCGATCAGCCAGATGCTGCCGCCCAAGCCGCTGGTGCAGGACCTGACCTGGAGCGGCAACCTGGATTTCTCCGCCGACTACAAGCGTGCCGAGAACGACATCAAGGACTATGACATCGACCTCGACACCAAGGCCCGGCATGGCGCCTGGCGGCACGGCATCGCCGCCGAGTACGACCACGAGACCAAGGACGGCCAGCGCAAGACCGACCGGGTGGAGCTGGGCTACGACCTCGACCGCTTCCTCAGCGAGAAATTCTTCTGGCAGGGCCAGCTCAAGTACAGCCACGACCGCATCGAGGAGCTGGAGACCCAGCGCACCGTCGGTACCGGTCCCGGCTACCAGTTCTGGGACGACCAGCTCGGCGCCTTCTCCATGGCCGGGCTGCTCAATCGCAACGACTTCGTGTTCGCCGACGGCAGCAGCGAGCACTTCAACTCGGCGGCCATGGAGTGGGACTACCGCCGCTACCTGAGCGGCAAGACCCTGGAGCTCTACACCCAGGGCGAGCTGGGGGCACCCTTTATCGATGAGGTCGACTACATCATCAATGCCGAGGCCGGCCTGCGCTACAAGCTCAACAGCTGGGCGGCCCTGAGCCTGAAGACCGAGTGGGACAAGGTGGCCAGCCAGTACGGCGACACCAACGAGCGGCGCTATCTGATCGGTCTGGGCGTGGGCTGGTAAGGGGCGGACAGCGGGCCTCAGTCGTATTCGGCCTCGGCATGCTCGCCCAGCAGCCGCCGCTGGCGCGGCGTACAGGCGGCCAGCACCGCCGGATCGAAGCGCCAGGTCAGGTAGGGCGAAAACTTCTGCGCCACCATGCGCCGGCTATAGTGGATCTGCAGCAGGTAGCGACTGCGGTCCGTCGTGCAGTTGCGGCTGCCGGCGTGCCACAGCTCGCTGCGCAGGAACAGCACATCGCCGGCCCGGCACAGTACGGGTTGTGCCGGGCGCCCGCGCCAGCAGCGCTCGCCTGCGCGCGGCGGGCGTCCGGCCCGGTGGCTGCCGGGGATCACCAGGGTCGGGCAGAGGTCCTCGTCGATGTCGCTGAGGTACAGCTGGGCCGTGCAGATCTGCATCGGCAGGCGAAAGGCGGGATCTTCCAGCAGGGTCTGCGGCAACTCCATCACCAGGTAGTCGAGGTGCAGGCCGGCACCGATGAAGCCGGGGTGGCAGCGCCAGGCCGTCTGCCCTATCACATGGCAGTCGGCGCCGAGCGCCGCTTCCGCCAGCTCGATCACCCCCGGCAGGTCGAGATAGGGCAGCCACAGCGGGTCGCGGTTGAACACGCACTTGTAGTGGTCGACCAGGCCGCGGTAGTCCCAGTGCTGTGGGCGCAGCTCGTCGATGGCCGCGCGCAGCGCGGCAACCCGGTCGGCATCCACGACGCCGGGCAGCAGGGCGAAGCCCTGATCGTGCAGTGCCTGCAGCTGTCCTGTGCTGGACTTGTCCACGCTCGTGCTCCGACAACCCACCCATGATCATGCTGGCATGCCTGGGCGGACTTGAGAAATCGCGGGCAAAAAAAGACCCGGCAAAGTGCCGGGTCAATAACCGTGATTAGCCTGATGAGGAGATAATCTGAAGAGTCCGACTGCTGTGGCCCCTTGAGCTTATCGGCTGATCTCGCGACCAGTTGCGATAATAATAACAATTCTCATTTTTGCGTCAATGCCTGGATGAGAATTATTTTCGACTGGTTGGCGGAACGTCGAAAAACAAAACCCCGGCCTGGGCCGGGGTCTGGTCACAGGTTATCGCCGTCAGGCCGGCTGCAGCTGGGCGCGCAGCTGGGTCACTTCCTTGTTCATCAGGTCGATGCGCCTAGCCATGCTTTCGATCAGGCTGTGGGCGATGCGCGGGTTGCTCTGCATCAGGCTGAGGAACTGGTCCTTGGGGATCACCATCACGGTGCAGGGCTCGCTGGCGATCACCGTGGCGCTGCGCTTCTCGCGGGTGAACACGGCCATGGCGCCGAAGATCTCGTCCTTCTGCACGTCGCCGACCTTCTGGCCGTCCACCCAGGCTTCGGCGTGACCCTCGATGATCACGAATACATGGTCGGCGTCGTCACCCTGGTGGATCAGCTCCTCGCCGGCGGCGAAGTGCTGGAAGCCGGTGGCCGGGCGGATTTCCGGCTGCTTGAGGCGGGCCAGGGCATCGGAGAGCAGGGCGGTATGGCCGATCAGGTACTGGATGAACAGCTCCTGGCGCTGCTCGCTGCCATAGATGTGCTTGAACACATCGGTGCGGGCATAGGGCACCAGGGTCAGTTGCTCCTCGCTGCTGTAGCGGCAGCTCGGCAGGTCGATGCCCTGGCGCAGGCCGACCAGATCGCCTTCCTGCAGGTAGAACAGCGGACGCTCGTCGACCTGGGCGTGCAGCAGGCCATTCTCGATGATGTACAGCTGGTTGCCGGGCAGTATCTTGGCCAGGTCGTCGACCTGTTCCAGGCGCAGGGGGGCACCGCTGGGCTGCAACCCATCGAGCAATTGTGCGGGAATGCTCTGCAGGCGTTGGATCAGCTGGTCGGCGTAGGCCGGTTGCTCCCCGAGTAGATACATGACGGTAATTCCTTGAACTGGCTGGGCTGACGATAAGGCACGCGGGTAGTGGCAACAATAGGGGGCGGCTCGATACAGGTAAATGCCGCCGCTCGGAGGTTGTGAGCTAGCTCTTGTTGCTCTCGTTCAGCTGGCCGTTCAGCCTCGCCTTGAGGCTTGGCGGCAATTCGTTCCAGTGCACGTCCAGCAGGGCGCCCTCGATCGCGTAGAGCAGCACCTTGGAGGCGCGAAAGCCGCGTGCACGCACGGCCCGGTAGGCGTCGACGGCGCCCAGCCGGCGCAGGTCGTTGGCGCTGTGGATGCCCACTGCATGCAGCCACTGCGCCGAAGTCTTGCCCAGGTTCTTCAGGTGTTGCAGTTCATCGTTCATTGCGCCTCCTGGCAGTGCTGCGCAGTCACGGATGAGGTGAATTCGGAAAGCCTGCGAGAAAGTGTAGCGGCCAGCGCACAAAACGTTTCTGCTGCCCGTCGCCCCAGGCCTGTCGCAGCCTGGGCTGCAGTTCCAGCAGCGGGTCGCGGCCGCTGGCCTGCTGCAGCTTCTGCACCGCCGACCAGGTGCCCAGATAGCCTTCCAGCTGTGCCAGGTTCCACTCCAGTTCGATGGCGAAGGCCGGCACGCTGATGCGTGAGAAGGGCGGCTGGATGTCCCGGTAGCCGGCATCGACACTGGCGCGGCCGGCGGGCCAGTAACCGCCCAGGGTGTTCCAGTAGAAGTCGTCGAGCAGCGCGTCCAGGGCGTCGTCGATGCGCAGCAGGCTGTAGCACCAGGCGCAGAACAGTCCGCCAGGGCGCAGCAGGCGACGCGTCTCGGCGAAGAACTCGGGGGTGGCGAACCAGTGCAGGGCCTGGGCCACCACGATCAGGTCGAGGCTGGCAGTGCTCAGCGGCTGGGCGCTGGCATCGGCGGCGAAACAGCCGATGCCGGCGAGGTCGGGGGCCGCGCGCAGCTGCTCCGGGCTGCCGTCGCAGGCCAGTACCTGCTGGAAGCGCCCGAGCAGCGGGCGGCTGGCCTGGCCGTTGCCACAGGCGATGTCCAGCACCCGTTCGCGCCCTGGGCTATTGGCGGCCAGCCAGTCGAACAGGGCCTCGGGGTATTGCGGGCGAAAGCTGGCGTAGGCGTCGGCGCGGTTGCCGAACAGGCGGGTGATTTCGCTCATGGATGCTCGGGGGTCAGCTGGGGCGATAGCGCATGCGGGTGCCGAACTGCATGGACAGGAGGATCTCCTCGGGGGCCAGCGCTGCGGGGAAGTAGGCGCCGGAGATCTGCGCGTGGGCGATGCTGGCGCCTTCGAGGTTGGCCTCGCGCAGGTCCAGGCCGCGCAGGTCGGCACCGCGGAAGTAGGCGTCGGCGAAGTCGATGTGGCTGGCGTCGAGCAGGCGCAGGTCGAGGCCGCGGAAGTCGCCGCCGCGCAGGTCGATCAGGCCGTCCTTGGGTTTGTGCCGGTTGAACTCGGCGACTTTCTCGTCACGCAGCAGGCGGTATAGCGGATTGTCCAGCTGGCGGGGTTGGCTCATGGCATGCCTCCGTTCAGGGCCTGCCGGCAGTATAGAGCAGCCCCGCCGGGCCGCGCTCAGAGGCCTGGCAGGCGCTGGCGGATGCTCTCGATCAGGCCGTCCAGGCTGGCCGCCTGGTGGGTGTCGATGCGGCGGCTGTGGGCCTGCTCGTCGGCGCTCAGCGGGTCGCGGCTGGCCTGCTGGGCCTGGATCACTTCCAGGGTGGCGTCGGACGGGTCGCTGCCCTCGGCCTGGCGCTGCTGCAGCCAGGCGGCGATCACCTCCTGCGGGGCCTGGCAGTCGAGGATCAGGAAGGGCGCGCCGTTGTGCTCGGCGACCTGCCAGGCGGCAGCGCGCTGCTCACGCTTGAGGTAGGCGGCATCCAGCACCACCGGGAAGCCGGCGTGCAGGGCGCTTTCCGCCAGTTGGTGCAGGCGCTGGTAGGTGGCGGCGCTGGCCTCGGTACTGTAGATGCCGCCGTTCAGGCTGCCCTTGGCCGCGTCCGGCTGCTCGCCGAACAGGCGCTTGCGCTCGACGTCCGAGCGCAGGCGGATGGCGCCCAGGACCTCGACCAGGCGCAGGGCCACCTGGCTCTTGCCGACGGCGGAGACGCCGCTGGTGATGGCCAGGAAGGGCGTCGGGATGGCGCTGTAGCTTTCCGCCAGGTTGGCGTAGTTGCGGTACTGGCGCAGGGTGGCGGCCTTCTGCACGGCGTCGCTCTGGTGCGCCAGGCTGAACAGCGCGACCTTGGCGCGGACCAGCGCGCGATAGGCCTTGTAGAAGTTGAGCAGTTCCAGCGCCGCATAGTCGCCGCTGTATTCCAGCCAGGCGCTGACGAAGCGCCGCGACAGCGCCTTGAGGCCGCGGTCTTCCAGGTCCATGGCGAGGAAGGCGGCATCCGAGGCGATGTCGATCAGGCGGAACGGCTCGTTGAACTCGATGCAGTCGAACAGCACCACCTGGCCGTCCAGCAGGGTGGCGTTGCCCAGGTGCAGGTCGCCGTGGCACTCGCGGATCGAACCACCCGCCGCACGCTGGGCCAGCAGCGGCTCCAGGCGGGTGATGTTGGCCTCGGTCCAGGCCTCCAGGGCCTCGAGCTGGCGCAGGTCGGCGGCGTCGCTGAGGAACGGGCGGATCTGCTCGAAGTTCTGCCGCATCGGCGCGACTATGGCCTGCGGCGAGCACAGCGGGTGCGCGCTCGGCACGGCCGGGGTGCGCGCGTGGAAGTCGGCGATCTGCCGGGCCAGGGCGTCGATGTGCGCCGGGGTCAGCTCGCCGCGCGCCTGCACGGCGCTGAGCAGCTGGCTCTGCGGGAACTGGCGCATCTTCAGCACGTATTCGATCGCGGCGCCGTCGCCGCCCAGCCGCGGCGCATCCTCGCTGCCGGTGATCGGCAGTACCTCGAGGTACAGGCCCTCGGTCAGGCGCTGGTTGAGGCGCAGCTCCTCGCCGCAGAAGTGCCGGCGCTGTTCCAGGGCGGTGAAGTCGAGGAAGCCGAAGTTGACCGGCTTCTTGATCTTGTAGGCGAAGGGGCCGGTGAGCAGCACCCAGGAGATGTGCGTCTCGATCACCTGGAATCCTTCCACCGGGTGGGGGTAGAGGGCCGGGTTCTGCAGGGCGGCAATCAGGGCTTGGCTCACGGTCTTTCCTTGCGCTTCGGTATCGATGAGAGGCGGCATTATGGCCGCTGTGAGGCACTCTGCAAACCGCCGGGGCGCGCCTGTTGGGGGCACGCAAAGTGCGTATAATGCCGCGCCATGACTCGTTCCCGTACCCCCCGCAAAGGCGCCAAGCGCCGCGCCGCCGGCCGTTCCTGGCTGGGCTGGCTGTTCAAGCTGTCGCTGGTCGGCCTGGTGCTGCTGGCCGCATTCGCCGTGTACCTGGATGCCGTGGTGCAGGAGAAATTCTCCGGCAAGCGCTGGACGGTGCCGGCCAAGGTCTACGCGCGGCCGCTGGAGCTGTTCGTCGGCCAGAAGCTGAGCAAGCAGGACTTCCTCACCGAGCTGGATGCCCTCGGCTATCGCCGCGAAGGCGCGGCCAACGGGCCGGGCGCGGCGGCGGTGAACGGCAATCTGGTCGACCTGCACACCCGCGGCTTCCAGTTCTACGAAGGCAACGAGCCGGCGCAGCGGGTGCGGGTGAAGTTCTCCGGCGACTACGTGGCCGGCCTGACCCAGGGCAGCGGCGCCAACCTCGCCGTGGCGCGCCTGGAGCCGCTGCTGATCGGCGGCCTGTACCCGGCGCACCACGAGGACCGCATCCTGATCAAGCTGGATCAGGTGCCGCCCTATCTGGTCGAGACCCTGGTGGCGGTCGAGGACCGCGAGTTCTTCAACCACTTCGGCGTGTCGCCCAAGGGCATCGCCCGTGCCGTGTGGATCAACGCCAGCGCCGGCCAGCTGCGCCAGGGCGGCAGTACCCTGACCCAGCAGCTGGTGAAGAACTTCTACCTGACCAGCGAGCGCAGCCTCAGTCGCAAGCTCACCGAGGCCATGATGGCGGTGCTGCTGGAGCTGCACTACGACAAGCAGGAAATCCTCGAGGCCTACCTCAACGAGGTGTTCCTCGGACAGGACGGCCAGCGTGCTGTGCACGGCTTCGGCCTGGCCAGCCAGTACTTCTTCGGCCAGCCGCTGGGCGAGCTCAAGCTGGAGCAGGTGGCGCTGCTGGTCGGCATGGTCAAGGGGCCGACCTACTACAATCCGCGGCGTAACCCCGAGCGCGCGCTGGAGCGGCGCAACCTGGTGCTCGACCTGCTGGCGCAGCAGGGGGTGGTGACCGTCGAGGTGGCCGAGGCGGCCAAGCGCAAGCCGCTGGGCGTGACCAAGCGTGGCAGCCTGGCCGACAGCTCTTTCCCGGCCTTCCTCGATCTGGTCAAGCGCCAGCTGCGCGAGGATTACCGCGAGGAAGACCTGACCGAAGAAGGCCTGCGCATCTTCACCAGCTTCGACCCGATCCTGCAGCTCAAGGCCGAGTCGGCGCTGTCCGAGACCTTCAAGCGCCTGTCCGGGCGCCAGGGGCTGGACGAAGTCGAGGCGGCCATGGTCGTGACCAATCCGGAAACCGGCGAGGTACAGGCCCTGCTCGGCAGTCGCCAGCCGCGCTTCGCCGGCTTCAACCGGGCGCTGGACGCCAACCGGCCGATCGGCTCGCTGATCAAGCCGGCCGTCTACCTCACCGCCCTGGAGCGGCCCAGTCAGTACACCCTGACCAGCTGGCTGGAGGACACGCCATTCTCCATCAAGGGCCAGGACGGCCAGGTCTGGCGCCCGCAGAACTATGATCGCAAGGCCCACGGCACCATCTACCTGTATCAGGGGCTGGCCAACTCCTACAACCTGTCGACCGCCAAGCTCGGCCTGGAACTGGGCGTGCCCAATGTGCTCAAAACCCTTGAGCGCCTCGGTGTCGAGCGCGAGTGGCCAGCCTATCCGTCGATGCTGCTGGGGGCGGGCGCGCTGAGTCCGCTGGAAGTGGCGACCATGTATCAGACCCTGGCCAACGGTGGCTTCAACACGCCGCTGCGCGGTATTCGCAGCGTGCTGGCCGCCGATGGCGAGCCGCTCAAGCGCTACCCCTTCCAGATTCAGCAGCGTTTCGATCCGGGGGCCATTTACCTGGTGCAGAACGCCATGCAGCGGGTGATGCGCGAAGGCACCGGGCGCTCGGTCTACAGCCAGCTGCCGGCCAGCCTGACCCTGGCCGGCAAGACCGGTACCAGCAACGACTCGCGCGACAGCTGGTTCGCCGGCTTCAGCCAGGATTTGCTGGCCGTGGTGTGGATGGGGCGTGACGACAACGGCAAGACGCCGCTGACCGGCGCCACCGGTGCCCTGCAGCTGTGGACAGGTTTCATGAAGAAGGCCGATCCGCTGCCGCTGGACATGCCGATGCCGGACAATGTCACGCCGGCCTGGGTGGACGCCTACAGCGGCCAGGGTTCGGCCGCCGGCTGCCCGAATGCGGTGCAGATGCCCTACATTCGCGGCAGCGAGCCGGTGCCGGGGCAGCCCTGCGGCTTGCTCGACGCGCCGGCGGACAACGTGATGGACTGGGTACGCGGTTGGCTCAATTGAATCCGCTCGAGTGAGGAAGTAAATGGCTAAGTGGTGGATGTGCGTTGCAGTGGCGATGACCGTGCTGTCGGGCTGTGCCAGTGTGCCCAGGGGTTCGATTCCCGTGGTGGATGCCAGCGGTCGCCTGATCGAGGATGAGCAGGGCGCCTACGCTGCCTCGGCGGTGCAGCCGGCGCCGGCGCAGGCGCAGAGCTTGCCGCAGGATTCCGGCGTAGTGGTGATGGTGCCGGGCGGTGTGTCTTCCGCGCCCTTGCAGACCTATCCGGATGGCAGCAGTGCCACCCCGGCCACCTACGAGGCGGCGCCGCTGAGCAGTGCGCCCCTGCCGGCCACCGGGGGCTATCAGCCGCCCGTGACCCCCAGCATGCCCAGTGGCATTCCCTCCGGTGGCGCTCTGGCCGCCGACGAGCAGTTGGACGGCCCGGTGCTGGCGCTGCTCACCACCGCCCAGCAACAGCAGGGGGGCGGCGATCTGAATGGCGCCGCTTCCAGCCTGGAGCGAGCGCAGCGCATCGCTCCGCGCGAGCCGCAGGTGCTCTACCGCCTGGCCGAGGTGCGCCTGGCCCAGGGTGACGCCGCGCAGGCGGAGCAGCTCGCCCGTCGCGGCCTGACCTATGCCAGTGGCCGGCCGGCCCTGCAGGCCGGGCTGTGGGGCCTGATCGCCCAGGCCCGCGAGCGCCAGGGCGACCCGGCCGGTGCGGCGCAGGCCCGTGAACGGGCGCGGGTCAGCCTCTGATGGATGGGCGTGTGCCGGCACTGGCCGATCAGCTGCTGCTGATCGAGCGCGAGCTGCGCATGTTGGGCTGGTGGCAGGCCGAAGCCCCTTCGGTGGAGGCACTGGCCAGCCAGCAACCCTTCTGCGTCGATACCCTGGCCTTCGAGGCCTGGTTGCAGTGGGTCTTCCTGCCGAGGATGCGTGGCGTTCTGGAGTCGGGTGTTCCGCTGCCGGCGGCTTCCGGCATCCTGCCGATGGCGGAGGAGAGTTTTCGCGGGCGGGAAGATGAGGCGAGGGCGCTGCTGGCGGCGCTGGGCGAGTTCGACCGGTTGATCGGGGGCGCTCGCTAAGAGCGCCCCTGGCGCCGGGATCTTATTTGCAGTTCTCGGCGATCGCCTTCTCGGTTTCGGCGATGCGGGCCTGGCGCTCTTCCTCGGTCAGGCGGCGTACCTCACCTTTTTCCTCGACGCGCACGCGCGGATTGTTCTGCAGCTGGGACAGGTTGGTGCGCACGGTCTCGCAGTATTTCTTGCGCTCTGCCTCCTGCTTGGCCACGTCTTCCTTGACCTTGGCGTCGATGCTTTCCTGCTCGGTGTCTTCAGCCGGTGCTGCGGCCTGCGGCTTCTTCTCGCTGCTGAGCTTGGGCTGGGTAATGTTCGGGTTGACCTCGGCGGCCTGCTGGCCCTCCGGCGGCTGTGAACCGAAGTGGACATTGCCCTGGGCATCCACCCACTTGTAAATCTGCCCGGCCGTAGCTCCGGTGCTCAGGGCGAGCAGTACACTGCACGCGAGAATCATGCGACGCATGTCATTTCCTTTTATCGGCGGCAAAACCTGCCGGTTACTATAACCAAAACTGCTGAATCTTCATCCTGCTCCGCGTCACAAGCCAGAAACTGGGGCGGATGGCTTGACTTGGCGTTCAGTAATCCGAACAATCGGGCCTTCCTGCTGTAGTGGGGTCCGCCGCAAGCGTCCCCCAGCTCAGTGGAAAAAGGCGCTACCCGTGCCGACCCCCGTTACACCCGCAACGCGTTACCTCGCGCTGGGAAGGAAAGGCTCCGCAAGATTGGGCCGTTCCGCTACTCGTCAGGCAGACCCCTGCACTATCCGCGACCACAGTCGCGCCTGTCCGCTGACCGGTAAGACCTACTCAAAGGACCACTCGTTGTCGGGTGGTGATCTGGCGTTCTAGAGGTGAACAACGTGGAGCTTTTATCCGGCGCTGAAATGGTCGTCCGCTCGCTGCGTGACGAAGGCGTTAAGTACATCTATGGGTACCCGGGCGGTGCCCTCCTGCACATCTACGATGCCCTGTTCAAAGAACCGGAAGTGACCCATATCCTGGTTCGTCACGAGCAGGCCGCCACTCACATGGCCGACGGCTATGCCCGCGCTACCGGCAAGGCCGGTGTGGTGCTGGTGACGTCCGGCCCGGGGGCGACCAATGCCATTACCGGCATTGCCACCGCCTACATGGATTCCATCCCGATGGTGGTGCTGTCCGGCCAGGTGCCGAGCCGCATGGTGGGCACCGATGCCTTCCAGGAAACCGACATGGTCGGTATCTCCCGCCCCATCGTGAAGCACAGCTTCATCATCAAGCATCCCTCGGAAATCCCCGAGGTGATGAAGAAGGCGTTCTACATCGCCCAGTCCGGTCGTCCGGGCCCCGTGGTCGTGGACATTCCCAAGGACATGACCAACCCGG